>Ga0114922_10002002_pt1 | contig 19246 bp, 13 predicted proteins | sample AartaG_FD_100975 | JGI IMG/M metagenome (GOLD analysis project Ga0114922, IMG submission 100975) | Deep subsurface microbial communities from Aarhus Bay to uncover new lineages of life (NeLLi) - Aarhus_00045 metaG | ecosystem: Environmental > Aquatic > Marine > Oceanic > Sediment | place...
GACGTGTCGTTGCCGTAGCTCGCCACTCACAACTCGCAACTGTCGTTATCCTTGACTCGCTCGAACAAATGTGCTAGCCTGTGCCGCATCGTTGGCACAGGCGACACCTCCGAAGGGCCTGATACGCCTTGCTTGCCCTCCTACTGGCGGTGATGATCGCCCTCTGCTTTCCCGCGTGGGCGCAGATGCCCGACTTCTCTGTGCCCACGCTCTCAGTCTGCGCGGCCGACGAACAGCCGGGCCAGGCGGACGCACAGGATGAGGCCGCTGACCAAGCCGGCATCCCTGACGAGCGCCCGGTGGACCGCTCCAAGACGGGCCGCGATCGCGCGCCCATCATCCACCTCCCCGTGGTGGACACGCCGCCGGTGCTCGATGGCGATCTGTCCGATCCGTGCTGGCGACGGTCCTATCACAGCGACGGCTTCTGGAACTGCGACCAGGACCGCGCGCCAGATCAGAGGTCCGAGATCTGGCTGTGCGTGGACGCGGGGCACCTCTACGTGGCCTCGTATTTCCACGACACGGAGCCCGAGAAGATACACTACGAGCAGAAGAAGCGCAACGGCGACATTTGGACCGACGACTTCATCAAGATCCACATTGACCCCACCTACACGCAGGGCGGGAACTACCGCTTCCACGTGACGCCCCGGGGGACGATGAAGGAGGATATCCCCGGCGGCAGTGACGCCAAGATCGAGTGGCGCGGCGACTGGCGCGCCGCCGGCACCGTCGTCCCGGACGGCTGGACGGCCGAGGTCGCCATCCCCTGGGGGGTCTTGCGCTACCCGAAGGGCCAGAGCGAGATCGGGGTTGCCATTGCCCGCCACATCCCCCGCACCGACGAGTGGACCGCTTGGCCTGACATGGGCGCGGGCTGGGACAACAAGGAATGGGCGCGCATCGTCGGCCTGAGGCTGCCTCACATCAAGCGCCCCGTGATCTTCATGCCCAACGTGCAGACCGAGTGGACCGAGGACCACTTCCGCAACAACGTCGGTCTCGACGTCAAGCACACCTTCGAGAACGGCCTGACGGCCGTGGCGACCTGGCAGCCCGACTTCCGCAACATCGAGGACGAGGTCGAGTCAATAGACTTCTCCTACACCGAGCGCTACTACCGCGATCGCCGTCCATTCTTCACAACCGGCAGCGGCTTCATCCCGGGCGGCGACGTGTTCTACTCGCGCCGCATCGAGGACCTCGACCTCGGTTTCAAGGTCTTCGGCCGCGTCAAGGACACCGACATCGGCCTCCTGCACGCCTTGACCTTCGGCGAGCGCAATGACCTGGCCACCGAGGTCCGGCACAAGATTGATGACAACTTGTCCTGTATGGGCCAGTACGTGCGGCGCGACGTGCGCGGCGACCCGCTCAACCAGGTGTTCGGCACCAGGCTCGAGCGCTACGAGCCCAAGGGCTGCGGCGGCCTCTGGATGAGCACCAACTTCTCCGAGAGCGACACCCGAGGCGGCGCGCACGGCAACAAGTGGGGCCTCCACCTGGACCGCTGGCGCGGCGAGGGCCACTGGGGATACTGGGCCGGCTACGAGGCCGTCGGCGCGCACTACGACCCCCAGGATGGCTTCGCGCCCGAGGTGGACAGGCGCGGCCCTTACGTGGGCTTTAGCCTCTGGGAAAAGCCCCAGGACAGTTGGATCAAGAGCTATGGCGGACACATCTCCTGGGATCGCAGCGAGCACTTCGACGGCACCCTGTTCAAGGAGAACTACGGCTTCGGGGCCAACTTGGTGCGCAAGCAGCAGAAGGACGGGCTCAGCCTCTGGATGGGTTGGACCGACCGACCGCCCAACTACGACCACACCATCAGGCTCCAGTACTGGTGGGGCGAGGGGGAGTTACACAAGGGCGGTCATCTCTCTTGCGCGTGGGGTGACCGAGCCAGCGGCGACTATGTCCGCTACACCGCCGGCTATCAGTGGGAGTTCGTGGAGGATTTCTACGGCAACCTGTACTACGAGCGCCGCAAGAGCGACTACTGGGACCTGGCCACAGAGGACGAGGACATTGACCGGCTGACCTTGAAGCTCAACTACGACCTCGACGAGGAGCATGGCCTCGGCTTCTGTATGCGCACAGGCACCGCCGGAACGAACGCCTTCCTGACCTATCGCCAGGCCGTGCGCGAGGGCGAGGACATGTTCATCATCCTCGGCGACCCCAACGCCGATCATACCCAGGCGAGGATAGCGTTTCAGACCAAGTGGATATGGAGGTGAGAACGGACCGACACCCGACATCCGACCAACGGCCAACGGCACACAGCACTCGGGTGGCGAGTAACTCGCTACTTGCCACTCGCTACTGTCGTTCCTGCCGTTTTCCTACTCGTCACTCGTCTTCTCTTTTGCCTCCTCAGTCAAGCGTGTGACTGCTGCGGCCACTCGCCGGCTCAGCTCCTCCGCGCTTATCGGCAGACCCTCGCCATCGTACGCCTCCTTGAGTTCGCGATCCAGGAGCACGCACAGATCGGCATTGCTTCCCCCCCCGTCGTGCGCCAGGTAGATCACCTTCTCTTTCCGCGTGTCCTCCGGGTCGGTCACGGGGACGGTGAACTTCGTCTCACCGTTGATGGCCAGCCCCTGCTCGCAGCCGAGCCGGACCTCCGCGACGCGCGCCCTTGCTTCCTCCTGCGAGGTATCCTGGAAGATCACGCGCATCCGCGCCGGGTCCACTGTGCCCAGCGCCTCTCCTATGACCGCGGAATCGACATGACAGGGGTCGCCGGCACACAGGAAGACCTCGATCACGACCTTCGCGTCCTCCGCGCCTGTGTCCTCGGGCATCTCCCAGTCCTCCAGATCATACTCCGGGCTACGCGTCCACCCGTAGATGACCCCCTTCACGCTCTGCTCCCCTCGCGCGATCTCGCTGATGGTCTGGTAGTTCACAACGATGGCGACCACCAGGAGAACAACCAGCGCCAACAGCAGTCCCCGGAGGCCGCGTCGCCCGCGCCCTGGCTTCTCACTCATGGCTCATCACTCCCCGCATCTATTTCGCCTTCGGCGCGTCTCCCACCTGCCCCGGGGCCGGGATTCGCTGGTGAAAGGGGCCCTCCCGGCCGCCCCATTCGCCCTGCCAGAGAGGTCCGACCGGCCGCCCCAGCGAAGTACGCCGTTAGTCGGTAGTCGGTGGTCGCTTCAGCACGGAGGTGTGCTTGAGTATGTACTACCTGGCAGCCTGTCTCAGCCTGCTCTGCGCGGTCGCTTGTGCCGCGGCGCCCTGGCAGCCCGACGAGTTCCCGATCGGCCTCTGGCGCGGGCCCCCAGCCTCCGCCAACACGCTCGAGAACTGGCAGACCGTGAAGGACTGCAACTTCATCTTCTGCGGGCCCAGCGGAGGGTACTCGGTCGAGGACAGTAAGAAGATGCTCGACCTCTGCGAGCAGGTCGGCCTCAAGGCGCTCGTCACGGACGGCCGCATAGGCTGGGAGGCGGTCGCCGAGGACGACTGGCGCGAGAGGATCGCCGAGATCGTCGCCGACTACGCCTCGCATCCGGCTCTCTACGGATACTACCTGCGGGACGAGCCCAACTACCAGTTGTTCGAGGCGCTCGGGATGATCAGCCAGGAGTTCGAGAGGCAGGACCCCGCCCACCTGCCCTACATCAACCTCTTCCCCACCTACGCGAGCGTCCAGCAGCTCGGCACTCCCACCTACGAGGATCATCTCGACAGGTTCCTGAGCATCGTCAAGCCGCGCGTCCTCAGCTACGACCACTACTGCCTGCGCCCCGATGGCAGCACCCGCCCGGACTTCTTCGAGAACCTGGCCCTGATCCGCGAGTACGGCCTGCGCTACGGCGTCCCGCCCTGGAACGTCATTCTCTCCTTCGATCACCCAGGCTATCGCGATCCCACGGAAGGCGAGATGCGCTGGCAGATCTACACCTCGCTCGCCTACGGGATGAAGGGTATCCTGTACTGGTTCTACTGGACGAACGAGGCCTCCGTTGCCGAGGGGCGCCTCGCCATCGTGGACAACGAGGGCAGGCCCGCCCGCTTGTACCCGATCATCAGCCAGCTCAACGCGGAGATGAGAGCCCTGGGGAAGACGCTCCTGGGCCTGACCTCCACCGGCGTCTATCACAGCGGCGAGGTGCCCGCCGGCTGCGCCAGGCTTGGCACGGACGCCATCATCCAACTCCCCGACGACCTGCCGCTTCTGATCGGCTTCTTCAAGGACGCCGAGGGCGCGGACTTCGCGATGATCGTCAACTGCGATCCCGCCGAGCCCGTGGAGTTCGAAGCTGCGTTCCTGCCTCACATCACCGCCGTAGCGCAAGTCTCGTCCGTTGACGGGAGCGAGAGCCCCACGAACATCGAGGGCCGCAAGCTCCTGCTGCGTCTCGAGCCCGGCGGCGGCCAGCTCTTCCGGCTGCGGACCGAGTTCGAGTACCCTGAGCCGCCCAGGCCGATCAGCGAGATCGCCTTTGAGTTCGATCGCGAGGGCGACCTGGAGGGCTGGGGAAGCTTCCGCTCGCTCGGCTCTCCCACGGTCAAGGACGGTGTCCTGACTATGAGCTTGGGCAGCCGCGACCCGAGCTTCGCGCGCAGCTTCCTGCGGATACCCGCCGACAAGTACACCACGATCGAGGTCAGGATGAAGGTATCCGCATGCCAGCCGACCGCGCAGCTTTTCTGGACGACTCGCGACGAGCCGCAGTTCCGGGACGACAAGTACATGAACTTCCCCATCAAACCGGACGGGCAGTGGCACGAGTACGAGGTCCCGGTCTCCGAGCACGAGAAGTGGCGCGGGCAGGAGATCCGCGCCATCCGCCTGGACCCGACCGTCGGCGGCGCCGAGCCCGGGCGACGGTTGAGATTGACTGGATCCTCGGAGCCCAGTAGGACAGACGCCCTCGTCTGTCAGGCGGTACGACAGACGCCCTCGTCTGTCTGCCTGGCCGCCCGCCGGCAGGTCAGAGCGACCGGCCCACATTGAACAGGGGATACCATACTCATGTCGGGGGCAGGCGCGTGATGACCCTGATCGTCGCGGCGGAAATGAGTATGGTGTCCCCTGAATTCCTCATTCCCTCGTTTTCAACCCCCATCTCTTCCAGTTCCGTTCGCCCACGCGCGCCCAGGCTTGCGGGGGGGACCTTCTGGCGGTCGGGCCACGCACCGGCGCGGGCATGATGATCGCTGCGAGGGGCTTCGCCCCTGGACCCCAACGACAAACGGTAAAACAGAAAAACCGCAAACCGTAACCCCCACCTCAAAGTCCTCGGGCGCAACGAAACCCCTGACCGACGAGGTGGCCGCCGGGGCCGAGGTCGAGGCGGTAGGCGCAGCGGAAGGTCCTGGGATTGTGGCACTGCCAGGAGCCGCCGCGAACCACGGGGCACGTGCCAGTAGCCGGCCCGGTCGGGTTGCGCGGAGGGGATTGCCGGTAGTAGTCCTCATCGTGCCAGTCCGCGCACCACTCCCACACGTTGCCAGCCATGTCCAAAGCACCGCACCAACTCGCCCCCTGAGGGAAGCTGCCCACGGGGAACGTGCTGCCACCCGGGCCGCGGTTCTCGTCCCAACACAGCCGCTCGGGGTCCCATTCATTACCCCACGGGTATTCCTTGCTCTCCGGCCCCCGCGCTGCGTACTCCCACTGAGCCTCCGTCGGCAGCGACAGGCCGGTCTTCTGGCAGAACTCCTGACAGGCGGCCCAGGTCACAAAGACCACAGGGTGATCGTAGCCCTGGTCGTTGAAACCGGGAACACTCCCCATCACCGATCGCCACTGGGCCACGGTCACCTCCGTCTTGCCGATCCAGAAGCCGTCCAGCTCGACCTCGTGAACCGGCCTCTCGCGAACCTCGCCGTCGCTGGTCCCCATCATGAACTTGCCCCCCGGCACCCACACCAACGGGATGCCGGCCGGCCCAGCTATCTCCTGTCCCGCGTGGGTGTCCGGCTGGGCGATCCTGCGCCGCTCGACGGCCTCGATCTCTCTCACAACCCCCGATGCGGGAGGCCTCTGGTCTGCCAGCGTCTCAGCCGTCTGCCTGGCGGCCACGTGATCCTGCTGGAGTTCGCCAGCGAGCACCTCGGCCGTCTCTACCGGTTCGCCTTTCCTGCTGCGCTGGTGTAGAAAAGCGCCCAACGCGACCACACACAGCAAGAGGGCAACAGCAGCCACCGCGACCCACGTGCGCTCGCGAAGCCACGCCAGGAGCACCTTGCGGGTCTCCGGCACTGCCTCGGCCTCGTCCCCCACAGTCTCCGCGAAATCCGGGAGTTGCTCGGTCGGGCCCGCGGGCTCTTCCTCGAGTTTCTCCTGGGCGCTGGCTTCTATGGTGCCCACGGCACTCGCACCCCGAGCGTCCTCCTCAAATGGCGGCTCGTGGTCGTGCAGTCTTGACAACAGGAGACGCGTGGTCTCGGCCAGCTTCACCAGGTGCTTCTCCAGGGGCGGGGTCAAAGCGTCTAGCCAATGGCGGCGGGACAGGTGCAGCGCCAGGGAGCCGGAGGGCTCTACCTCCTCGACCCGGAAGGGGAGTACGGGCTTGCCCTGGCTCACGATCATCTCCACTTCGCTCTTGACATGCTCCGAGCCGTTCGAATTGGCTGAGAACACCAGCACCATCAAACGGCTCTCATCAATGGCGGTGACAATGGCCTCGCCCCAATCCATCCCAGGGAGCACGTCCCGGGGAGCAATCCAACACCTTATGCCTCTCTCCTCAAGCTTCGCGCAAACCGCATCGGCCGTTGTCTTGTCCTCGGACGCATAGCTGATGAACACATCGTGAGCCATGCTGAGCCCTCCTCGTCGTCTGCCTCAAACTCCGGGTCCTGCGGCTGCGCCCGACGCTCACGTCCGAATCGTGCAGCGTTCGGAGGATGCCTGGCATCCCTGAGGATGTTGCACATGCTCCGCGATATTCGCCGCGCCGGCGGCGTTTCCTTCAGCGCGCGCCGGAAGGTCAAGGCGAGAAGGCCAGCGAAATGCGCGCTGCGCCGTACGCTCGCGCAGTGCGCTGCCGTGCAAATGCATCCATGGAGGGAGCAGCCCGATGACCGACCTGACCGATGAGCTGAAGGAGTTCGCGAGAGAGGCCGGCGCCGACCTCATCGGCGTCGCGCCGATGGACAGGTTCGACGACCTGCCCGCCGAGCAAAGCCCGCGCTCCATCTCGCCGGAGGCCACCAGCGTGGTCGTCGTCGGCCGCCGCATCACGCGCGGCACCCTGCGCGGCATCGAAGAGGGCACCAACCTCAGCCTCTACGAGCAGTTCGGCTACAGTTGGCTCGACATGCAATTCCTGGCCCTGAGTACCTTCGAGACCGTCGAGTTCCTGGAGGACCGGGGCTGGGAGGCCTGTCCCCTCTTCCCCTTCCCGCCCGAGGCCTATCCCCAGGGCATTGCCGTCCGCGAAGATGCGCCAGCCCCGAACGTCTACCCGGACTTCGAGTACGCGGCGGTCGCCGCCGGCCTCGCAGAGATGGGCTATCTCCAGGTGGCCCTGACCCCTCAGTTCGGCCACCGCCAGCGCTGGCAGCTCATCATCACCGACGCGCCCCTCGAGGGCGACTCCCTCTTGGACGCGCGTCTCAACGAGGTCTGCCGCGACTGCGCCGACGCCTGCCCGCTCGGCGCCATTGACACTGAGCACCAGAAGACTCTCGCCATCGCCGGCCGCGAGTTCACGGTCGCCGAGATTGACTACGCCAAGTGCCGCGTCTGCAAGAACGGCGCGCGGCCCAACCGCTACCATCCTTCCGGGCGGCCCGACCGCCTCGGCGCGCTCTGTATGCGCACCTGTATGCAGGCCCTGGAAGCCTCCGGCAAGCTGACCACCAGCTTCCAGCATCCCTTCCGCATCCGCGAGCCCTGGGCGATAGACGCAGCCGGACAGCTCGTCCAGTCCGAGCCAGAGGAGCGAGGCTAGATGCTGACCTCCGACGCAGTCAAGCGCTTCGCGAAGGCCGCCGGCGCCGACCTCTGCGGCATCGCCAACATGGAGCGCTTCGAGAACGCGCCCGAGCAGATGGACCCGCGCTACATCTTCCCGCACGCGCGCTCCGCCATCGTCATCGGCCGCCGCATCCCGCGCGGCGTCTACCGAGGCATCGAAGAGGGCACGCACTGGAGCAACTACACCTTCTACGGCTACAACCGCCTCAACGCCTGGTTCATGCCCAGGGCCCAGTACGCGACCGCCTGCTTCATCGAGGACCACGGCTGGGAGGCCGTGCCGGTCTATCCGGGGGTGCCCGAGAGCCAACCGACCGGGCCTCCGCTGCGCGAGAGTCAGCCCGGCCCGGAGGTTTATCCCCAGATAAGGATCGCCGCGGTTGCCGCCGGCCTGGGCGAGATCGGCTGGAGCAAGGTCCTCCTCACCCCACACTTCGGCCCCCGCCAGCGGCTCTGTATGATCCTCACCGACGCCGAGCTGGAGCCTGATCCGCTGGTCGAGCCCCAGTCCATCTGCAACCTGTGTATGCGCTGCGTCGAGGACTGCCCCGGCCACTGCATCCCGCATGTCCGCGAGAACAAGTTCATTGAGATACAGATCGAGGACAAGACCTACCGCTGGGGCGACGTGGACATGGGCAAGTGCTGCCTCACGCACCACGGGATGAACAAGGAGGCCTCGCCCTTCCTGGCGAAGGACTTCCCCGGCCTGCAGCTGAACGTGCGCGAGCAGGAGATCTCCGAGGAGGAGGCGTACAAGCTCACTCACACGGTCGGCACCGCAACCTGGCGCAAGACCGCCGAGTTCCCGAGCGGCCACGCGATAGACTACGCGTACACGATGCTCCACGGCGTCGGCTACTACGCGGTGTGCGGCGCATGTGGCTGCATCCGGGCCTGTATGATGAGCCTCGAGGAATCCGGCCGCATCGAGGCGACTTATCACAACGCCTTCCGCAAGAAGCCTATGTGGACGCTGGACTACGGCGGGAGCCCTGGCCTCAAAGAGGACTGACAGGGAGGCGAGGCGGTGACGGAAGCCATGAGCCATGCTCCGTCGGTCGCAGTGCTTGCTTGCGCGGTGGCGCTGGCAGGTGTGGCGCGCGCGCAGGTGGCACACCCGGTCTATCCGCTGGAGCCCGACGCGAGCAAGCTCAACTCCGCGGTCTCGGCCACCGACCTGTGCATGAGCATGTCCGAGGACGAGCTCCGCGAGCTGATAACCGAGAAGGCCGGCTTCACCGAGATCAAGTGCCCCAACTGCACCGCCGGACACCAGGGCTTCCAGCTTGCCTGGGAACCCACCAAGCCCGATCAGGTCCACTGCAAGTACTGCGGCCACGTCTACCCCAGCGATGACTACCCCATGGACAAGCTCTACGAGCACGAGGCGCCCACCGGCGAGGTCCAGCAGTACCCGTACCATGAGGGGCCGGACGGCTTCCGACACTACTTCCAGGCGAAGGTGGACCAGGAGGCGCGCCAGTGGGCGATCCGCATGGCGTACCAGTGCGCACAGGCCTATGCCTACGGCGGGGACCAGACATATGCGCACCGCGCGGCGGTCATACTGCACCGCCTCGCCGAAGTCTATCCGCACATACCGATCCACGGCCTCAGCGACTACTCATTCCGTGGCCCCAAGTTCCACCCAAATGACCCACCCTACCCCTACCTGTCCGGCAAGCTGACCTCGACCTGGTTCTACAGCGAGATTCAGGAGGGACTCCTCCGCGCCTACGACCTCATCTACAACAGCGGCGAGCTGGAGAGGCTGTCGGCCGAGATCGGCCGCGACGCGGGCCAGATGATCGAGGACGACCTGCTCGCCGCCATGGCCGAGTACACCTTGAACCTCGACCGGCGCTGGCTGACAAACATGACGCCCTCGTGGTGTCGCAAGCTGTTCGTGGCCGGGCGCGTGCTCGGCAGGCCCAACTACGTGCACGAGGCCGCGAATATGCTCCGCGACCTGCTCGCGCAGGACTTCCTGGCTGACGGCATGTGGAAAGAGGGCACCGTGTCATACCACGTGCAGACCGCCAACGGCCTCCGCTCAGCCTGGAGCGTGGCGGCGGGCCACTCTGACCCGCCGGGCTACACGTACCCGGAGACCGGCGAGCGCTTCGACGAGCTGGACCCGTTCACGGCCGAGACCTTCCTGCAGAAGGCTCTCCTCGCGCACCAAGCCATCGCCTACCCGGATGGCAGCTTCTGCTGTGTCAACGACACGTGGCCCGCGCATAGGACCCAGCCGTCGGAGACGGAGACCTGCGAGCTGCTCTGGGCGATGGGACACGCAGTCCTCGGCTCAGGCTCGGGGGCCGCGCGCACCCAGGCACAGCTTGCCTTCTCGGGATGCCACGGGCACTGCCACGCGGACCCGCTCAACCTCACCTTCTGGGCTACCGGCCGCGAGCTGGTCTCCGACATGGGCTATACGCATACCATCTACCGGCGCTACGCCTCCTCCTCGGCGGCTCACAACCTGGTCGTCGTTGACGAGACCCAGGCCTCGGCCGGTTCCCGTAGCCTCGCGTGGGCTGGCGAGATGCGCCTCTGGGAGCCACGCGGCTCGCTTGCGAAGGCGGTCAGCGTGAATATGCCTGACGCCTACGAGGCCACCTCGAAGTATCAACGCACCATCGTGCTCATCAATCGGCCCGAGGGCCCTGGCTACCTGGTGGACTTCTTCGAGGTCGAGGGCGGCTCCCGGCACGACTGGCTGCTGCGCGGCAGCGCCGACCACGACCAGACCATCTCCTCTCCGGCAGCGATGGAGAGGCTCGGGTACTCGCTGCTCGGCCCTGACCGGACCATGGTGCCCTACGTCAACGAGGGCGGCCAGGTGACCGTGCCCGTCGGCGCCACGAACGTCAACCAGAAGCCCCGGGAGGGCGAGCAGACCCAGTACAACGTCTACGGTTTGATCCGGGACCTCCAGCGCCTGAGCACCGACGCGGACTTCACAGCGACCTTCGAGTACCTCGGGGCCGGGCCGAAGATGAGCGTGCAGATCCTCGGAGCGCCGGGCAGCGATTGCTACCTGGGCACCGCGCCGAGTATCAAGCGCTCCAACCGGAACTCCGACACCGTGGACGAGGTGCGCCACCCGATCCTCGTCGTCAGGCGCACCGGCGATGAGCCGCTGACCAGCCGCTTCTCGGCCGTGCTGTGGCCGCACCAGGAGGGCGCCGAGCTGCCACAGGTCACTCCCCTCACCAGCGCCGGCGAGCAGGTCGGCCTTGAGGTAAGGTTCGAGCAGTATCGCGACCTCGTCATCGCCCCCCGCCAGCCACCCGAGGCCGCCCTGACCATCGAGGAGAACGGCGTCCAGACCGACGCGATGCTCGCGGTCGCGCGAGTGAGCGGCGATGAAGTCGTCGCTGCGCAGGCGACCGGAGGCACCCTCTTCCGCGTCGGCACCTGGGAGATGAAGACCGCCCCTGACGTGACCGGCACTATCCTCGCCGCAAGCGGCGGGGCCAACGGTGGCTCCACGAGGCTGGCGGTTGAGGCGGACATCCCGACGAGTGCGCCGCTCACGGACGCGCCGGTTCTCGTCACCCACGCGGATGGCGCCTTCTCGCTGATGACCGTCAAACAGGTGCACCACGAGGACGGCAAGACGCTCCTGGAGGTCGAAGAGCCGCCCGACTTCTCCGTCGAGGCGGGCAAAACCACCTTCCGCTACTACCCCAGACGCGAGATCGAAGGTGTCCCCCGCTTCACAGTTCAGTCCCTATGCTCGTGGACGCAACGATGATGCCGCTGTCAAGGAGGAGATGAACGTGCCCGCATCCGCCGACCGCCAAACCAGGCTCCAGGAGCACATCCAGGGCTGCCACGCCCGCGCCCGCGAGCTGCTCGGCGCCAGCGACTCCCAGGTCGCCGAGGGCCTGAAACTGCACCGCAAGCTGCTGGTCTGCGACAGCTTCGGCTTCCTGCCCACCGTCCTCAGTTCCGCCGGCGTCGAGCAGATCAACCGCGCCATCGAGCAGCACTGGGATGCCAGCGAGGTCCAGCAACTGCGCCTCGACGTCAACGCGACCTCGACCATCTACGATGAAGACGCCTTCGCGATCTACGAGCACATCTTCGAGGTCGCCGGCGTCAACGCCACCTTCACCAACGCCGGCTGCGGGCCGAACATTGATTACACGCTGCGCTGCGTCGCCCGCTTCCAGCACATCTGCGACGGCCTCCGCGACCGCTGGACCAAGGCCATCCGCGCCGAGCAGGCCCACCAGGCCTTCGCCGACGGCAAGCGCGCGATGTTCTTCTCCGCCAACAACCCGCCCTCCGACGCCGGCTTCATGGACGGATACGGGCAGCTCTACTGGCTCGGCGCTTTCCATCGCTTCGGCTTTCGGATGATGCACCTGACTTACAACCGCCGCAACTGGGTCGGCGACGGCTGCATGGAGGAGGCCAACGGGGGTCTCAGCGACTTCGGCCATGCGATCGTCGAGCGGATGAACGAGCTGGGCATCATCATTGACACCCCGCACACCGGCACGCAGACCACGCTCGACGCCGCCCGCGTCTCGAAGGCCCCCATCGCCGCCTCGCACACCGTCTGCCGCGATCTGCACGATCATCCGCGCGGCAAGTACGACGAGGAGCTGCGCGCCATCGCCGACACCGGCGGCTTCGTCGGCATCACGTGCATCCCGTACTTCCTGGCCGAGCGCGGCACCATCGTGGACCTCCTCGATCACATCGACCACGCCATCGAGGTCATGGGCATTGACCACGTCGGCATCGGCACCGACGTGGGCTTCAGCGCCCCGCCTCCCGACCAGCCTGAGACGCTCCCTCCGCCTCCCGGCCGCGCCCCCTGGTGGTCGTTCTGGCCCGAGGGCACCAGCTCCACCGACCCCCAGGTCCGTGCCGAGAACTCCACGGGCAGCCTCTCGTGGATCTGCTGGCCTTACTTCACCATCGGCCTGATGATGCGGGGGTACTCGGAGGAGGACATTGCGAAGATCGTCGGCGGCAACATCCTGCGCACCTGCGCCGACGTCGAGGCCGCCGCAAGCCTCAAGTGTCGCTGAGCACACTTCCCGCACGCCGGCAGGCAGACGGAGAGCCCCGTCGCGCGCCGCTCATCACCTTTCATCGAGGAGGCTTACGTATGTCTCACCTCAGCGATCGCATGACGACGCTCCGCGAGCACGTGGCCGGATGTCACAGCCGCGCGAGAGAGGCGCTGGGGGCCACCGACGCGCAGGTCCAGCAGGGGCTGGAGCTGCACGAGAGGCTGCTCGTGTGCGACAGCTTCGGCTTCACGCCCACGGTCATCGGCCGAGGCGGTGTTGAGCGCTTGAACGCGGCCATCGAGCAGCAGTGGCAGCCGAACGAGATAAGCGAGCTCGGCCTCGACGTGCGTGCGACGGACATCTGCCGCGACGAGGACGCCTACGCGCTGTACCGGGAGATGTTCACCGCAGCGGGCGTCAACGCCACGGTCAACACCGCGGGCGTGGGGCCGGCGCTGGAGCGGGCGCTGCGCGGTGCGGCGCGCTTCATCCAGGTCTGCGATTGCCGACCCGACTTCTGGAAGAAGGCGCTGACCGCCGAGGATGCCCGCCAGGCCTTTGCCGAGGGCAGACATGCGATGTTCTTCTCGGCCAACAACCCGCCGGCGCACGTGGGCTTTCGCGACGGCTACGATGTGCTCACCTGGCTGGAGACCTTCTATCGCTTCGGCTTCCGCGTCATGCACCTGACCTACAACCGCCGCAACTTCGTGGGTGATGGCTGCACCGAGCCGAGCAACGGTGGCCTGAGCGACTTCGGCTACCAGGTCGTGGAGATGATGAACCGCCTGGGCATCCTGATAGACACCCCGCACAGCGGCGTGCAGACCACGCTGGATGCGGCCAAGGCCTCGAAGGCCCCGGTCGCGGCCACGCACACGGTGTGCCGCGCGCTGCACGATCACCCGCGCGGCAAGACTGATGAGCAACTGCACGCGATCGCCGACACCGGCGGCTTCGTCGGCATCACCTGCATCCCGCATTTCCTGGCCGAGCGGGGGACTATCGTGGACCTGCTGGATCACGTCGAGCATGCGGTGGAGGTCATGGGCATTGACCACGTCGGCATCGGCACGGACATCGGTTACAGCGCGCCGCCACCGTCCGAGCCCGAGCAACTCCCCATCCCGCCCGGTCGCAACCGCTGGTGGGCCCTCTGGCCCGAGGGCACCCTCTCGAGCGACCCCGAGGCCAGCCGCGAGAACCGCGACGGCAGCCTGGCGTGGGTGTGCTGGCCGTACTTCACGGTGGGCCTGAAGATGCGGGGCTTCTCCGACGAGCAGGTCACGAAGATCGTCGGCGGCAACATCCTGCGCACTCTCGAGGACGTCGAGGCCGCCGCTTCCCCCAACTGCTCGTAGCACGCATCAGTGCAAGAGGACGCCCTGAATCAGCAGAGCCGTCGCGACGCCAAGCAGGACGACACCGAACACTACGCGCACCGCCCTCGACTTCAGCTTCTTGGCCATCAACCGCGAACCCACCTGGCTGCCCAGGAGCACCGATGCTGCCGTGGCCAGGGTCGTCCCCCAGTGAAGGGTCGCCGTAGGCAGGTGGGCCAGGAACCCGCTCAGCCCCGAGCCGGTCACCACGACGGCCGAGGTGGCGGCCGCGGCCTTGGCCTCCAATCCGCAGATGTACAGCAGGGGCACGACAAACGAGCCCCCGCCCCGGCCGATCAGGCCGACCACGAACCCCAACGTGCCGCCGCCGACAGTGCCGACCGCGATCTGCCCCTTGCGAGACAGCCCGCCCGACTTCGGTCGCCAGCCCCCGAGCATCAGCACGGCAGCCGCCGCCGTGAACAGCGCAAAGAGAACGATGATCGGCCTGACGGCGAGCTGCGCATTCACGACGGCCCCCAGCGGCGGCAGCAGCACCATTGTCACCGCGAAGGGCAGCGCCACGCGCCAGTTGACTAGGCGATTGCGGATATACGTAGTCGCCGCTGAGGAGGTGTTCACCACGTTCAGAAGCAGCCCGAGTGGGATCGCCTCAGCCTTGAAGTCCATCCCCAGCCAGAACAGGATCGGAATGTAAAGCTGGCTGCCACCCATCCCCAGCATCGAGAACACGAGAGCGATGCAGAAGAACACGGGCGGCGCTACCAGCATCATGTTGTTTATGACCTCGCCTCTCCGGCGCACATCTCCGCCGCTCGACCTCGGGCAGCGCCGGTCATCTGCCCAAGCCAGCGCGGGGTCTGCTGAAACCTCCGACGCCGCTTACTGCACCTCGGCTACTGCTTCCGCTATCTCATCCCAGAGGTTGAAGTAGTAGACGTTCGCGTACTCGTGAAAGCACGCTCCGGCTGAGGTTTCGTTGGCGAGCATCTCGCGCAGGCCGCGCCGCCAGCGATCGCGGCTCTGCTCGTACTGGTCCCCGTCAATCCCTGTGAATGTGCTCATCTTCATGTCCCCGCCGGCAGGCACCCGCCAGCGGTTCATATCCAGGCCCGACCCGGCCAGTATGCACAGCTCATCCGCGGTATGCTCGCGCGCAATGTCGTCGGCCGCGATGCGCATCCAGGTGGCCGCGATCGGGTCGGCCGCGCTCACGCTCGTCTTCATCGCAAGCTCACCACCGCGACGCCCAGGTAGTCCTCGAAGCGCGGCGTCGTGAAGACCACGGCCTCCGCCTCCCGCTCGTAGGGCACCGCAGCGCCGGCGCCGATCTCCACCACGCGGTCAATCCTGGCCTCGCCCGGGACGCGAACGCTGACCGTGATGCCCTCGGCCGCCTGGTCCTGACGGTTGAGCAGGTGCGCGATCCGCCGCAATTCCTCGCCCGCCTCCTGCTCCCGGTAGTTGACCTGGATCGCGCGCGGGCAGCCCTCCGGGAAGCTCAGGGGCAGGTGCCGGTCGGCCATCGAGAGCGCCCAGTTGATGACCATCTGCCACGTGTCCAGCCAGGCATCGTCGTCGAAGCTGCGATCCATCAGGTCGAGCCAGAGCCCCGTGCCGGCGGCCTCGGCGGCCTCGTACTCGCGCGCGAAGGTGAAGCTGCTGCCGAAGAACATCACACCGTAGCCCGCTCCGTGGCGGTTCATCAGTGCGACAGGAACGCCGTCCCTATGCAGCACCATCATCGTCTTTGCGTCCGCGATGCCCTCGCCCTCGCTCAGAGCATCCTTCTGCACAACGCGCTTCTCCGCGCTGGGCTCCGCGTTCTCGCTCAGCCCGAACACCTCCGCGAGCGCGGGCGCCTCCCGCTCCTCGCCGTAGCGATTGCACTTCGACACCGCGTCGTTCGTGGCGATGAGCACGCCACCGTCAGCGACCCACTCGGCAAGCAGCGCCGCATGATCATCGGCCACGCTGCGGCTGGCGAGCACGAGGCACGCGAAGTCCTCCAGGTCCTCGCGCGTCAGCGTGTCCAGATACAGCGCGCGCACCGGAATCTGGTTGTGCCAGAACAGCCCGAAGACCTCCATGTCCTCGGTCGTGTACCGCCCGCAGAACCCGCTCATCTGATCGTACTCGCAGCGGAAGATGCCGACCGGGGACTTGGTCTCCGCCTTGAACAGGTAGTCCTCGGCCGCGGCCGAGTAGCCCATCGCCTCGCGCACTGCGGCGACCATGTCCGCGTGCTTGTCCGGGTTGTAGCTGACTGCCTTCTTGTCCACGACCCAGTAGCCCTTCTCGTGTTTCTGCGGGTGCAGGTAGAGGTACCTGTAATCAAAGGTCATGATGCCATCGGTGTGCATCCGGGCGTAGTGGATGTCCCGGCGGATGGTCGCCGGATCGTTGCGGGCCAGGTCATGTATCTGCCAGACGGTCGGGTGCAGGTAGTTGTGCAGCTCCCAGATGTAGGCCTGCACGGGCGAGGCGTGCCAGTAGAGGTCGGTCATCTGAAGGTCCGCCAGCTCGACCATCTTGCTCAGCGCGTACGTGACCGGGAAGCGCCCCGAGGAGTACCAGCTCGTATTGATGCAGAAGGGCAGCTCGGGCGCGACCGAGTGCCAGTGGTCGGCCAGCTCCTTGAAGTAGTCGTACATCGCCTGGTTCGCGGCTGCCCGCGAGACGTGCCAGAGGAAGGGGTTGTCGTGCGGGGCGGGCTTGATGGGGTCCGCCGGCAGCACCGGCTCAACGGTGTCGGGGTTGATCCCGCGCGCCGCGAGCTGCTCGGGGGTGAAGTTCGCACGCAGGTAGTTGCGGAAGTACTCGACACACCGCGGGCAGTACCCGCCATGCCATGCCGGCTCGTCAATGTACAGGCCCAGGACCGAGTCGATCCCGCGGTAGCGCTCGGCAAGCTCGGTGAGCCGCTCCTTCATCGCCTCGACGCGCTCGGGCTCATTGATGCACAACTGCCCGGGCTTGCCATTGAGGCCGATGCACCGCAGCTCCGGCCGCTCCTCGACCACCTTCCGGCTCATGCCGCTCCAGCCGCTCCCCGCCAGCACTGTTGACCCGTGCTCGGCAGCCGCCTTGAACAGCTCAACGGTGTCAACGCCGTAGCCGTCCGTGAACGACCGGAGCGGGGTCTGAATCCAGTCGTTGTAGGTCCACGCCAGCAGCCCGTTGTAGTTGAGGTCCTTGAGTTCCGCGAAGGTCTCATCAGGCGGGAGGATCGCTTCCGGGTGCCGCCCCTCCTTGTTCCAGTAGAGCACCTGCACGTAGTACATGAAGCGCGGGTATTTCAGCTCATCCAGGCGCGCCTGAAGGTGCGGCGCCACCTGCACCTTCGGCGCAGCCCACGCCGTCCTCGCTACAAAGAGGACGAGCGAGACAGTCAGCACAGTTCGCATAGGACTGCCTCCTGTCGTTGCGCCTCTCTGCAAGCGCCTCCACTGCGAGTACGGGCCGGCTCAGAATGCTGTGCTTCCGCGTACTTGCAAGCATCTTCCGTATTCATGGGTCAGCCTCATTGACGCGGTCACAGCTCTACGCGGAGCTCGTACTCTTCACTCCCTGATGGGTGGATGTCAACACATACGTAAGTCGAGCAATCATCGCTGTAGGTGTGAGCGTCCACGTCCCCTCCGTTGAGGCGGACCTTCTCAATGACGAGCGAGCCACGAACTCGACAGCAGAGGGAGAACCCGCAGGGAACCGCTCCCCCGGAGTACTCCGTGACCACTCTGACGGTCTGGCTATCGCGCGCCTCCCGAGCGGGGACGGCAAAAGATGCTCGGCTCTGCCATATTGTGGATCTGGAGTCGCGACGCTGGGCGGCATCGCCCCCCGCGGCCCTGATGGATGTGAGGGAATCCCCCAGGAGTGTGCGGTTGGGATAACCGGAAGCAGGCTCCCACGCCCAACGCGTGTTTCCTGCGCCCAGCAGTGACCTGATAGCCGCCACAGCGCTCTCCGCTGCTTCCTCAGGCTTCAGCGAACAGTGATTCACCTCCATCCCGAAGGCGAGCGAGTGGAACTCTTCGTAACACATTCCGCAGAAGAAGTTGTTGTAGCCGCCGGAAAGGCCGACCGCATGCACGACGAATGGATAGCCTTCGCGCGCGGCGGCGGCCGCCATCGTTGCGGCGATTTGCCTGTGAATGAAGACGTCCTCACCGGCGGCGCTAGTGTTCGCCGTGATGATTGCTTCAGTGTCGCCCTGCCCGAGGCTATGTACGTCTACGACCGCATCCGGCTGGTAAGCCCAAGCCAGTTCTGCGATGGTGTTGTGCTCGGTCTCTGAAAGCCCATCACCTGGCGCGAAGAACTCCTCACGCACGCAACCGTCCGGATTTGCCACCGGAACCACGATCACGAGCTGTCGCCGCCTCGTCTCCTGACCCTCTGCCGACGCCAACCACCGCAGTAGCGCGTTGCCAACAACGCGTGTGCCCAGCTCGTTGCCGTGACGCCCGCAGACCACTATTGCAACTTCCTTCTCTGACGCAGGCACGCTGCTGTCGGTCACGTACACAGCCTTGACATCTCGACCTTCGGCGGATACCCCCAGCGATTCCATCCGCACGATGTCGGGATTGCCGTCCGCGAGCCGCTCTGCCTCTCGATAGATCTCATCAAGCGATGGGAAGTCACTATGATTCATGACTCGCTCCTCAGTATGTCAACCACGCCCGCAGCGCGCGAATTCGGCGACAGAGACCTGCGGCAGGAGGGTTCACTGCACCCGACGCACATCAGGATCGTCGCCGAGGACTCGCTCCATCACGGCCTCACAGACCTTCAGCGCCCGCTCGCCCTGGCCCACCGCGCGGCGGACAGGCGCGCTCAGAGCGCCACCTGCGCACCACCACCGCCGTCAGGTAGCCGTCCATCCGCCGTCCACGAACAGGACGTGA
>Ga0114922_10002003_pt1 | contig 19243 bp, 15 predicted proteins | sample AartaG_FD_100975 | JGI IMG/M metagenome (GOLD analysis project Ga0114922, IMG submission 100975) | Deep subsurface microbial communities from Aarhus Bay to uncover new lineages of life (NeLLi) - Aarhus_00045 metaG | ecosystem: Environmental > Aquatic > Marine > Oceanic > Sediment | place...
GCCTGATGGAATCAAAAACGGGAATCTTACCATTCAGGACCCATTCTCCCCCTTTTCCTGGAGTAACGCCAGCGACCACCTTTGTACCATAGGCAACCATTTGTCTCGTGTGAAAGTCACCTTCATTTCCGGTGATGCCTTGTACTAATAAACGTGTATTTTTATCTACAAGGATGCTCATTGAATATAATCTCCCTTCGTCACAGCAACTGCTTTCTTCGCTGCATCTGCCAGAGTTTCGGCAGTGATCATATCAGCATCAGAGAGAATCTGGCGACCTTCTTCGGCATTTGTACCGACAAGCCGTATTACCATAGGGATCTCTTTTTGAACCTCATTCATTGCCGCTAAAATACCACGTGCGACTTCATCTCCACGTGTTATGCCTCCAAATATATTAAACAAAACGGTCTTAACATTAGGATCAGTGAGGATAATTCTCAACGCTGCTGTCACCTTTTCAGCACTGGCACCACCCCCAATATCCAGGAAGTTTGCCGGCGAACCTCCAAACAGTTTGATAATATCCATCGTCGTCATCGCCAACCCTGCACCATTAACCATACACCCAATATCGCCGTCTAATTTGATAAAGACCAAACCATACTTACGGGCTTCAATCTCAGATGGATCCTCCACATCTAAATCCCGCATTTCTGCCAAATCTGGATGTCGGAAAAGGGCATTGTCATCGAGTACCATCTTGCCATCAACAGCTAATAGTTGATTACCAGAGGTGATAACGAGTGGGTTAATTTCCGCTAATGTGGCATCACTCTCACGATATGCCTGCCACAAACCATTCGCAATATGCCCAAATATTCGCCAGTGATCGCGTGGTAAATCTATGCCCGCTGCGATATCACGAGCCTGATAATCTCTAAGACCAAGTAATGGATCTATATGCACCTTAACAATTTTTTCTGGTGCGCCCCTGGCTACCTCTTCAATTTCCACACCTCCAGCGGATGAAGCCATCATGACTGGCTTACGAGCACTCCGATCGTTAGTGATACCCAGATAAATTTCTTTATCAATACTTGCAGCTTCATCAATCAATACTTTCCGGACTGGCAATTCCTTTATCTTCATCGAGAGGATTTGTGCAGCGAGTTCCTCAGCCTCTTCGGGACTCTTCGCCAGCCGGATGCCGCCCGCTTTACCTCGACCACCAACTAAAACTTGCGCTTTAATCACAACTCGATCTCCCAATTCTTGGGCAATATGCTTGGCTTCTTCTGCATTAGCTGCCACTCTCCCCTTCGGAATTGGAATGCCGTACTTTGCGAAAAACTGTTTTGACTGATATTCATGCAGCTTCATACTGGAATACACTCCTTATCAACTTTTCTATAACCCCATTAGTTATGCAAATCGATTATACCATGTCCAATTTCCCGGAACCAAGATCTCACTATTATTTTCTACATTTTCTTATTTGATATAATTGCCTATATCATTTCTCAAGCTCTTTCTCCAAACGTGCATGCGGTGAAAAAAAAATAAGGAGAAATCAATAAATATGACACAAAACGACACTGCTCCCAGCGATTTTATTCGTGAAATTGTCAAAGAAGATATCAGTACAAACAAATACGATGGTAGGGTAGTAACGCGATTTCCTCCGGAACCTAATGGTTATCTGCACATTGGTCATGCGAAATCTATTTGTCTCAATTTTAGTATCGCAGAGGAATTCGGAGGACTTTGTAATATTCGGTTTGATGATACCAATCCTATTAAAGAAGAAATAGAATACGTTGAATCGATCAAGGATGATATCCGCTGGTTAGGTTTTGATTGGGACGATCGTCTGTATTATGCATCGGATTATTTTGAGCAACTTTACGAATACGCAATAAAACTCATCAAAAAAGGGGTAGCATTTGTAGACGATCTAAACGCAGAAGAAATCAAGGAACAACGTGGAACATTCAATGAACCAGGAAAAGCCAGTCAGTACCGGAACAGACCTATCGAAGAAAACCTGGGGCTATTCGAACGAATGAGAGCTGGTGAATTTGCAGATGGATCCCGTGTTTTACGGGCAAAAATTGACATGTCGTCCGGAAATCTCAACATGCGGGATCCAGTTATGTATCGCATCCTTCATCAACCGCATCACAGGACTGGTAATAAGTGGTGTATATACCCAATGTATGACTTTGCACATGGTCAAAGTGACTCAATCGAGGGTATCACCCAGTCAATTTGCACGTTAGAGTTTCAAGACCACCGACCACTATATGATTGGTTTTTGGATGAACTTGAAATCTTTCATCCACAACAGATCGAATTTGCTCGTCTGAACATCAGCTACACGCTTTTAAGCAAACGCAAATTACTCCGACTGGTACAGGAAGGATATATCTCGGGGTGGAATGATCCCCGTATGCCGACCCTATCCGGATTGCGCAGACGTGGGTACACCCCAGAAGCTATTCGGGACTTCTGTAATCGCATTGGTGTAGCAAAGAATAATAGCATCGTCGATATAGCATTGTTAGAACACAGTGTGCGCCAGGACTTAAATAAACGTGCTCCTCGAGTGATGGGAATCCTCGATCCATTAAAGGTAGTGCTTATTAACTATCCTGAAGATCGTATTGAAGAGATGGATGCTGTTAACAATCCTGAGGATCCAAGTATGGGCACCAGAAAAGTGCCTTTCTCACGTGTTTTGTATATTGAACGGGATGACTTTCGTGAACAACCACCGAAAAAGTATTACCGTTTGACACCCGGACGTGAAGTAAGACTGCGCTATGCCTATTTCATCACTTGTATGGATGTGATAAAAGATGAAAAAACGGGCGAAATTCTTGAACTGCATTGCACTTATGATCCAGAGACTCGCGGGGGTGATGCTCCTGATGGTCGTAAGGTAAAGTCAACTCTGCACTGGGTCTCAGCTCCACACGCTATCAATGCTGAAGTACGCCTTTACGATCGTTTATTCATAACACCAAATCCCGATAATACTGAAGAGGGCAAAGATTACATCTCAAATTTAAACCCAAATTCTCTAAAAGTACTCAACGATTGTAAAGTAGAAACAAGCCTCAAGAATGCCAAACCTGGGGACATTTTCCAATTTGAACGGCAGGGATATTTTTGTGTAGATATCGATTCTGAGGATACAAAAATTATTTTTAATCGAACTGTGGCATTACGTGATACATGGGCAAAGATTGAAAAAGCAATCCAGAAGGAGAAAAAAAGTGCCTGAATCAGAAATTACAAGTCGGAGCACAATATACAACCCCCCGATATTCGTGGGGGGTTGTTTTGCTAATATTAGCCGAATCAGCTGGGGAGCGAGGATTCGAACCTCGACGTACGGATTCAGAGTCCGCTGTCCTACCGTTAGACGACTCCCCAATGAGTAGTTACAAAAATCTTACCACGCACTTTAAGTTTGGTCAATTTTTAGGAGAAGCTTGTCGATGCCATGCCATCTAGAATCTCAATTGCATTCTGTATCCGTTCCAATACTTTCTCCTTACCGATAATCGCCATACTCTCAAACAACGGTGGAGAAACCTTTTGTCCAGTAACCGCAACTCTAAGAATTCCAAACAACTGACCCGCTTTCAGACCGAGTTCGTCCGCCAACGAGCGCAGCGGCATCTCAGCGTTCTCGTGGTTGATTTCTGGCAAACCCGCTAAAATTAAATATGCACTACGAGCTGCAGTAGCCGATTCGGATGTGGTCATTTTCTTACCAATAAGTTCCTCTGGCACCGGCTGGACATCTTCATCAAAGAAGAATCCTGCCTTAATCACCGCATCATCCAAAGTCGTTATACGTTCCTGGATGATGGGGACGATTTGAAACAATTTATCATCTTCTACCGTGCAACCAGCCGCTTCGAAATATGGCTTCAATCGATTGGCTAAATCCTTTACGTGGAGGCTTCGTATGTGTAGACCATTAAAGTGATCCAGTTTACTGAAGTTAATCGCAGCTGGGGCAGGATTACAGCGATCCAAACTGAATTTTGTTATTAAATCATCTATGGTAAAGAATTCAGTGTGATCATCATAACTCCAACCCATCAAAGCAATCCAATTAATAATTGCCTCCGGCAGATATCCCAAGCGCTTCAAATCATTGAGAAAAATCGAGTAGCCATCCTTCATTAAGGAAGAAGATTCGCGTTTGCTCATCTTCCCTTTACCGCTCGGTTTTAAAAAGATCGACAGGTGAACCCATTCGGGCTCTTCCCAATCAAATGCGCGGATTATGTGAGCATGAAGAGCGAATGTTGACAACCACTCAGCACTCCGGATTACTTGCGTAATGTCCATCAGATGATCATCCACCATTGCTGCGAGATGATATAAAGCAAGTCCATCGGATTTCACAAGTATATAATCGTCCAAATTTCGATTCTCAACCGTAATATCACCACGCAGGCGATCATATACTGTGATAGCCCCCTCCCAAGGCATCCGAAAACGAATCACATGGGATTCGCCTTTTTCAACCCGCCTTAACGATTCGCCTGGATCCATGCGGCGACATGTCCCATCGTAACGAACAACATGTTTATTTTTTATTTGTTCCTGCCTAACCCGATGCAGCCTCTCAGGTGAGCAAAAACAATAGAAGGCATGGTCACTTTCTATTAACTGGTTGGCATAGTGAAGATATATGTCTTTCCGTTCAGATTGTCGATATGGCTCATGTGGACCTCCCTTCTCTGGTCCTTCGTCCCACTCCAATCCCAACCACCGTAAACCTTCCATAAGTTCGATTTCAGCACCGGGAACATAGCGTTTTTGGTCTGTATCTTCAAGCCGGAGGATAAACTGACCACCAGTTTGATGTGCCAGCAGGTAGTTATATAATGCAGTACGTGCACTCCCGAGATGTGTTAGACCAGTTGGGGATGGCGCAAAGCGCACCCGCGCAGGTTTTGATGAAGCAATCATGATGTCTCCCTAAAACTCCAGTGTTTTATGACGCAGAATTATACTCTCCACCAATCCAATTCCAACTAATATCGAAAGTAGAGAACTCCCCCCATAGCTCACAAGAGGTAGAGTCACACCAGTAGCAGGCAGCAAATTAAGGTTCACCCCAATATTTACAACAACTTGAAAAGCGATCAACGTGGCAACACCATATGAGATCAAGGCTCCAAAAGTGTCTCTCGCCAGTCTTGCAGCTCGTAAACAGCGGTAAATAATAAACAGCAGGATAGCCATTACCAATATCGTACCCACAAACCCAAATTCATGCGCCATTGCAGAGAAAATGAAGTCCGAATGGCGTACTTTTAGAAATCTTAATTGTACCTGTGCACCTTGACCATAACCTTGACCCAACCAACCGCCTGATCCAATACTAATCAGAGCTTGTTGAATATTATAAATTTCGCCATGGCGGGCTTCTGGATCTGGAAATAAAAAGTTGCGAATTCTATTCTGTTGATAATCAACCAAGAATGGATAACTCACAAATGGTAAAAGTATTCCTATACCAATAAAGAGCAGCAAATGCTTCAGACGTAACCCGCTTGCCCACAGCAAAGCGAACCATAAGACAATCATTACTATTGCTGTGCTCAGATTTGGCTGCAGCACAATCCAAATCACGATTCCCATTGTCATCAGGAGGCTCCTGATGACCCACTTCATTTCATGTATCTCTTCCTTATGTCGGGCAAAAAAGTCTGCCAGCACAATAATCAGCACAATCTTCGCCAATTCCGATGGTTGAATCAGTATAACGCCCGTGTCAAACCAACGAGCTGATCCAAACAAGGCTGAACCCACTATAAATAACACTGCCAAAATGAGGACTGTGCTTATGTACATCATTCTACTAATGGAAGCCCACAATCGATAGTCAATTGATGCGATGATGAGTATGACAATGAACCCGACTACAGCAAAAATCAATTGGCGACCGACGAGGTTCAACTCTTCTAGCTCGATGTTACCCGCGATAGCGGATCGAATCATGGTAATCCCGAAGATAACTAGCAAAGCTACGGCGCCTAAGAGCCAGAAATCAAAATGTTGCCACTGAATTGCAGTACGGTCGCGCATTGAACCTGATTACATCCGGTAGGTAATATTTGATGGTGGAAAATGGAATTTTTTGTAAAAATCTTATGGAAATTATAGCATGAAGCTTATGGAGCTTGAGCCGCACTATCAATAGCTTTCAATTCAAGATAGGCTTCTAACACTCGCCGTACGATAGGTCCCGCAACACTCGATCCTTCTCCCCCACTATAGACAAATGCCACAACCGCGATTTCGGGGTTCTCGTATGGTGCATAAGCCACAGTCCAGGCATGTGAAGGCCAGTTCCCGGGGATACAAAGATTCCTGGCTTGAGCATATTTGTCACAGTATTCAGCAGTTCCTGTCTTGCCAGCTGCAGAGATCGTAGCGCCTTCAAAACGATCTTTTAAAGTGCCGATTGTCACAGCCATTCGCATCCCTTGTTGCATCGTTTCGATCACCCAAGGAGCCACTGTTTTTGTCTGACCCATAATAGGCTCACAACCCCTAATCGTAGTTTCTCCGTATTCCTGAATAATGGGATCTGTCGTAATATCCCATTTAAGGACCGGTTCAAAAGACTGTACAATATTCCCTTCGCTATCCAAGGCATCACGCACAAGCGTTGGCTGCATAAATTTTCCGTCATTGGCAATAATTGCCGCAGAGAGCAATACCTGTAAGGGAGTAGATAATACATACCCTTGTCCAACGCTGGCAATATACGTATCTCCTGATGACCAGCTCTCAGCATGATTGATGCGTTTCCATGTCGGATCAGGAATCAAACCATTCTGCTCATCGGGTAGACCAATACCTGGCGCATCTCCGTAACCTAAAGCCGCTGCATATGTTCCAAGTCTACAAATCCCCAGTCCCCCGTCAGGTATTTCATTTTTATATCCCCCACCGAGCTTATAAAAATATACATTACTTGAATTCGCCAACCCATGTACGAAATCCAGATGTCCAAACCCAGCTTTATTCCAGTCAATAAATTCACGCGCTTTCCCTGGATCGTTAGCGTAATATTTCTCGGTCACAATGAGCTTCGGCGGTGTTTCCACAATTTGATCCGGAGAAACTACGCCTTCATTTAGGGCACCAACGCCTGTAACCAATTTAAAAACTGAACCCGCCGGTAACACATCACCGACAGCGTGATTCAGAAGTGGATTTGATGGATCACTAATCAGTTGATTATAATAATATGCAGGTATAAAACGAGACATGCGCGAGTTGTCATACGATGGGTAAGATACCATCGACAATATTTCGCCGGTCTTGGGATTAATTGCTATGACCACGCCGCTCGTGTAACGGATATCACCGAAATAATTATTCCAGTCATCCATTTCGGTCTTAAGGATCGTTTCTGTCGCTTGCTGAAGGCGTGAATCGATAGTTAACCGCAGACTGAGACCCGGTTCAGGATCAATGGGAGGCTCAAGATCACCTAAGACCTGCCCACCAACATCCACTTGTTCGACCCTTCGTCCATTTCTACCTGCCAATAAATCCTGGTGTTGCAATTCCAATCCTGCATAACCAACCTTATCTCGAGCTGGCACAAATCCCTTTTCTACATAGAACTCTTCCTGATTGGCTGGTATCGGACCCAAAAAACCGACTATTGAAGCTGTCAACGAACCAGTCGGGTATTCTCTCAAGGGTTGTATTTCAATCCCGACTCCCGGCCAGTCTACCGATTTCTCCTGAACAACCATTGCAAGCTGTTCGTCGATGTCACATTTAACCTGTACTGGTTCAAATGGAGTAGCAGATTCGCCATATTCGGCTACTTGAGCGATACCATGGTCTGAAATACACGGGACATAAGGATTTTCCGGACTCAATTCACCTTTATGGACCGGAATGCCAATCAAAGAAGACATTTCCCGAAATATCTCTTGAAGCGCTCCTTCATCATCTGGCAAGTTCGCTGCGGTAATCACTACATTGTATGATGGTACATTCCGTGCTAGGATGACGTCATTGCGGTCTAGAATTATCCCACGCAAAGACGGTAGATTAAACTCCTTCGTGCTGTTGTCTTCAGCTTTTGCTACCCAACTATCAGCTTGTAAGACTTGCAGAGACAATAAGCGTACAGAGAAGATCAAAAAAACCAGACCTAACGCCACCATAAAAGCCACAATACGCCATGGTTTTAATAAATTCTGTAACGAAGATGTATTATTCATCAATTTCCCAACAATACTCAACTATGGACCCAAGAATCCCGGCATTTTTATACTTGCAACTCTTCTGGATAGACCCATTTCGCCAGATCACCAAATAAAAAATATGCGGGAGCGGCTAGTAATAAGTTTAGAATTAAGCTTGGAAGCGTGATTAATAATACCACTTCCCGTAAAGGTAATGCCGTTCCCAAGAAGCGCAATGATATTACAGCAATCGCCTGTGAAATCAATGTTCCCAAGAATGTGGTTACAAACATTGCAAAGATAGGAATATGCCATACACGCTGTCGAAGCTTATGTGCCAGAAAAACAACAATCAGATAACTGATTAATGGCACCACAAACGGCAAAGCTGATACGATACCGACCATAAACCCGCCGATTATACCCCACTGCCATGCCGTTCGCACACGTTTTTGTAAAGACCATGCAATCACAGCAATCATGACCAAATCGGTTGTGCCGTGAATTAATGTAATTTGGCTGGCTACAACGGTTTGTAAAATCAGAAGGATTCCTAAAATTGGTATTGCGATCCATATTGCCATAACGATTAATACCTAAATTCTGAACTTGTGCAATCTGTATTAACAATTCCATCTTTCTTTTTCCAGGCGATTATTCTAGGGTTTTCTTTAAGGCGCACTGGGAGTAGGCACCAACGGGGATATATCGACTGGACGGAAGTTTGTAATTATCAACACAATCTCCAATTGATTAAAGTCCACAACTGGTTGGACTGAAGCACTTTGGAATAAGTCGGTCTCACGTCGTCGTACACCGGTTACCTGACCAACGAGAATATTTGTGGGATAATTTCCACCAAGTCCAGAGGTTAAAATCAGGTCACCAATTTCCACTGGTGCAGATTGGGGGATCATAGCCAGAGAAATTTCTCCACTCACTTCTCCGCGAATTACAGCTTGCGCTCCTGAAGGTTCTAATTTCACATTGATAGTAGAAGCAGGGTCAGTGATCAATTGCACCCGAGCCGCATCAGCAGTAACGGCTGCAATACGCCCTACAAGTCCTTGTTGGGTAACAACCGGCATGCCACGCCGCAATCCATCATCTGAACCACGATTGATGATGACATATTCTAAAAAGGGGCTGGGATCTCGACCAATTACTGTTGCAGCCAGGTAGCGATTTTCGGGTTGGACGCGTGCAAAATCCACCAAAGCGGAAAGAACTCTTGTCTCAGAAATTTGCTGTTTGAGTACAATAATCTCGGTTTGCATACGTGACACTTCAGCTTCCATTTCCGAATTCCGCTGCCGTAAACGTGCCAAATCTTGAGGGGCAGCAATTGTATTCTGTAAAGCCTGAAAGCGTACAGAAAGCCACGTTTGAGCACTTACTACTGGATTAAGGACCAACCTCGAAAGCGGTGTGAGATATCCACCCAGAGCGAGGGCGATAAGACCAATCACTAACAGTGCAAATATGATTGTCTGAACAGGGCGAACGGGAGTCGTGTTCATTATTCGTGGCGAGTGCTTCCACGCTCCAATCCGACGAGCATATGCCTTAATGTATCATATTCATCTAAGATCATTCCGGCACCGCGAGCAACGCAACTCATAGGATCTTCAGCTACCCAAACCCGGATTCGCAGTTCGTCCATCAAACGCCTATCCAGTGCTTGTAATTGGGACCCGCCGCCGGCTAAACAGACTCCAATGTCCATTAAATCCGCAATAATTTCGGGAGGTACTTCATCAAGTGCATCCTTAATCGTATCAATAATAGTTTGCACCGAACCTGATATCGCCTCTCGGATTTCAACCGATGACACCTCAACGGCTTCTGGAAGCCCGGTCACCAAATTGCGCCCACGAAATAGCATCGTCTTCTCTTCGGGCAAGTGGTAAGCTGAACCTATATTTATTTTCACCTGCTCCGCCATCCTTTCACCAACCAGTAAATTGTATTTATTCCGCATATACTGGACAATATCCAGGTCCATCTCGTCACCTGCAACACGCAATGAACGAGATATAACGACACCTCCCATTGACATGACGGCAACCTCTGATGTTCCACCGCCGATATCAACAATCATGCTCCCACGAACTTCTGAAATTGGTAAACCTGCACCTAAGGCAGCTGCCACAGGCTCCTCGATCAAACCAACTTCGCGGGCTCCAGCCGACATGGATGCGTCGTAGACAGCCCGTTTTTCAACCTCGGTCACTCCAGAAGGTATTCCCACGATTACACGCGGGCGCGGAACTGGTACGATACTTTGTTCATGAGCTTTACCAATAAAATATTCCAACATCGCCTGAGTTATTTCAAACTCTGAGATCACACCGTCCCTCAAGGGACGGATAGCAATTACATTGGCTGGAGTTCTTCCTACCATTTCCTTCGCCTCAACTCCAATCGCTAAAGGTTGGCGCGTCCTTTTATCGATCGCAACCCAAGAGGGTTCACTGATCGTAATTCCCTTTCCGCGGACAAAGACCATTGTGTTGGCTGTACCAAGATCAATGCCAATGTCTAGGGAAAAGAAACCTAGCAGCCAGTTTAGTGGATTAAATGCCAACTAAGGATCCTCAACTAGTGAATATTACTTCAGATATTTTCGGTATCAATTAAAATGTGGTTAATGGTATTTACCCACTTAAAATTATAAAAACATCGCGCGAGATTATACCATCGAACTACTTTCATTGAGATTTTCTTCACAAAGAGCAAAAACCAATGAAATTATAATGTCCAATAGCGATACTTTTATTTATAGGTTGGTTAAATCGCTTGTAGTAGAAGATTAAATATATGAGGACGGCTTCTTAAAACCGTCCCCATGACGCATTTAAAAACGTTAAAACATCAATTCGTTCACTTTTTGGATGGATTCGCGTGGAGGTCGAATACGGTCTTCATCTAACCGATTTAAGGGGATTTCCGTAAGGTTGTATTTATCCTGTAATGAAGTTTGATAAGGATCAATGTAAATCAATCCTGTAATTAGGCAATTAGTTCGATTTGCTTCCTCCAGGATGCGTATTGCTTCGGCTCGATCCGTTGGGTCGTAATCGCGTTCTAATTTGTGGAGTGCAATCTTCGAACCGTCATGCATGGAAACTTCAACTACTTCACCAGGACCGTACTCTACAATTATTTCTTCCGCTGGAGGTACATACGATAATTCATGAAGCGCAACCTCATGTTGTTTCCCCCAATGATAGGAATGAACAGCTGCGTCACTATTGTTGAAAGTGACACAAGGACTGATAACATCCAATACTGCAATGCCATCATGATGGATGGCTGATTTAATGAGTTCTTTCACTTGTTTTGGGTCACCCGCGAATGAACGGGCGACAAAAGTAGCATGACCAAGTAATGCTTCCCAGGCGATATCAACCGGCATATATGGATTAGTACCCTGGCTTTTTAAGTACAAACCTTCTTCCGCTGTTGCAGAGAATTGACCTTTCGTTAAACCGTAAACCCCATTATTCTCAACGATATATACCAAACGTAAATTTCGCCGGACTGTATGTTTAAATTGTCCCAACCCGATACTTGCGGTATCACCATCACCACTCACTCCAATTCCTATCAGCGTATGATCGGCGAATAATGAACCTGTTGCTAATGAAGGCATGCGACCATGCAATCCGTTGAAACCAAAAGAACGGCTCAAGAAATAGGTTAAGCTCTTGCCGGAGCAGCCAATACCACTGAACTTGACGATATCTTCTGGTTGGATATTTAATTCATAACAGGCTGCGACAATCTGGCTCGAAATCGAGTTATGCCCACAACCCTGGCACAGCGTTGAAGGGTTGCCGCGATAATCTGATTTATTTAAGCCAATCAAATTAACCTGTACTCTCGATGAATTTATTTTATCCGCCATTCTATACCACCTCGTTTTCGGCAATTGAAGATTCGATGAATCTGGTTGTTAATGGCAAACCATCCGAATATGCGATAGAAACCAGGTTCAGCGCCATCTCTGGGTATTCTAAAGTTAACAATTGGTGAAGTTGACCATCCCGGTTCATTTCTATGATATAGGTGCGATCATGCCGCTCTATGAACTCGCTTACTTCTATCGAAAACGGGATCGCCCTAACACGTAAGTAATCGGTCTCGATGCCTTTCGACGCCATCTGATCACGCGCTTCAACAATTGCTGGATCCGTAGAACCAAATGCAATAATACCGATATCTGCCCCTTCCATAAGGTCAATTACTGGAGGGGGTACGTACTTTCTGGCAGTGTAAAATTTGTGCTTTAACCGTGTGAGTAGTTTTAGGTAGTCTAATGGGTCTTCCGAATAACGAGCTATTTCATTATGACCCGTACCGCGTGCGAAATATGGTGCTTTAGGATGACGGTTCCCAGGAACTGTGCGGTAAGGTATCCCGTCTCCGTCAATGTCTCTATAACGCGCCAATTCTCCTTGTATCTCTTCTAAGTCCTGCTCCCATAATACTTTCCCACGGTTTATTGGCTCATCCGGATATTCATAAGGATGCGCCATCCATTGATTCATCCCAAAATCCAGATCAGAGAGCACGAACACTGGCGCCTGCATCTGCTCAGCTATATCGAAAGCTCTCCAGCCAAACTCGAAACATTCATTAATCGATCCGGGCAGCAAAATGATCTGTTGAGTGTCTCCATGTCCCAAGAAATAAGCAAAAGTTAGATCGCATTGTGCAGTACGGGTTGGCAGACCAGTGCTGGGTCCTGCTCTTTGCACGTCCCAAACAACTATAGGAACTTCTGCAAAATATGCAAGTCCTGCGTATTCCGCCATCAAGCTCAAACCCGGACCGGAAGTGGCTGTCATAGCTCTTAATCCTGACCATCCAGCGCCGATAGCCATGCCAATAGCAGCAAGTTCATCTTCTGCTTGAATAACAGCGAACGTATTTTTATCCTTCTCAACCGGGTCTTTCCGCAGCATCGGTAAATAATTTTGTAGTGATTGCGGCACACTGGTGGCAGGTGTAATGGGATACCAAGATACGAACTGCACCCCACCATAGATGGCGCCCAGTGCTGCGGCAGTATTTCCATCAGCCATGATGTTGCCTTCGGTCGCATTCATCAATTCAACACTGTATGGATCCGTTTTTTCATAGTGTACAGCAGCCCACTCGTAGGAAGTATTGACTACTGAGTAATTCATATCAACTGGTTTCGCTCTCCCCTTGAAGTGAAATTCTAATGCCTTAAGTATCTTCTCAAGATCTATCCCCAATAGTTGCGCTAGTATTCCCACGTAAACCATGTTAGCGATGTAATCGCGCAATTTTGGAGGGGCACCAGATTCTCTAGCGAATCTCTTTACGGGCATCGGGTAGACTACTACATCGTCACGATCAACAGGCATCTTAATGTGATCGGCATACAAAAACGCCCCGCCCGGTACTACATCCGCTAAGTCCTTATTAAACGTCTCCGGATTCATAGCGACAACAATGTCATGCTCATCTCGCCGAGCCAGATATCCATCTTTACTTACCCGGATTGTATACCAGGTCGGCAATCCTTGAATATTGGAAGGGAATATATTTTTACCAGAGACAGGTATGCCCATTCTGAATAATGCTCGTAATAATGTCAAGTTGGAGGTCTGACTTCCTGAACCGTTTACAGTGCCAACAGTAATCGAGAAATCATTAACTTTTTGTTCTGCATTGGATCTTTGATCAAACCGTTCAATGATTTGGTGAGACGTCATATACACTCCCATTCATTTGTAATTGATGCTGTTATTTCTTCTTCCGTTTTTTCCTATAAGTCTGTCTACCGCGAGATTTATTTTGATTCCGTGTAGATGGGCTGCTGCATTTTCCAGAACCCTCTTTATGATTTGAACACGGTTCACTAGCCTTTTTCTGTAATGCCTTAAATTCCTCCCAAGGGTGAATATCTTGATGGGGAAATTCCTGGCGGTTTCCGGATTCTAGTTCCACAACGACGGTTTCCTTAAGAGGATTAATATCAATTACGGTTCCAACGCCGAGAGGTGTGTCAACCTTGGTTTTTCGCCGGGGAAGTTTTTTTCGGGCGTCTACATACTGCTGGTACTCATATACAAGACAGCATCGCAATCGACCACACATCCCCGTTATCTCAGTTGGAGATAATGATACTGCTTGTGCCTTTGCCATTTTTATGGAAATTGGGCCAAATTCTTTTAGAAACATAGAACAGCAACGCTTCTCAAGACCGCAAGCCCCCATTCCCCCGATTAATCTCGCAGCGTCACGTGGTCCGATTTGTCGAAAACCTATTCGGGTTTGTGGATAGGTACGCTTCATCGCGTTTCGCAGTCTGCGTATATCAACTTTACCATCCACTTTTGTACTATACATGAAAGAAAGTCTTGTTCCATCGAAGGCATATTCAGCCGCCACAAACTTCACCCCTTTAATACCAATCTCAGATGCCTTTGCACGACATTCAATTAAAGCCTCGAGTTCTTTTTTCTGCCAAACCTGGCGCAATAATAAATCTCGAGGTGTAGCTATATGATGGATCGGTTTCCAAGTACCTTTAGGAGTCGAAATTGGATTTTCGATGATTGTTACCACTTCGCCTAATTGTCGGCCCCGACTCGTCTCAACAACTGCAAAATCTCCAACATCTAAATCTCGAAAATCACTAGCATCAAAATTATATATCTTACTTACCTTTTGAAACCGAATTCCAACTATGTAAGGTTCCATACGATTATTCACCATTTAAAAATCTCATGTTGTTTTCAACCCAATTAGAAGTTCATCCAACCAGATTTATCGGGACAATATCACTTTGTTGTACTGCTGCCACACTGATCTTGGCTGCCAAGTCTTCAGTAATTGACAGCAATGAAAGTGAAACTGGGGAGTCGGGATCAGTTAGAACTACAGGTTTTCCATCATCTCCACCTTCACGTACTTTCGGATCCAGTGGAACCGCCCCAATGAATGGCACCCCTGATTCTTGAGCCAAACGGTCTCCACCCCCACTACCGAAAACATCCAAGCGCTCACCATCGGGTAATTCAAGGTAACTCATATTTTCTACCACTCCGAAAATATGTACATCCAACTGACGGAACATCTCCAGACCTCTACGGGCATCATCAATTGACACCTGTTGAGGTAGTGTGACAATCACTCCGCCGGATAAAGGCAATGATTGGGCGAGACTCAATGGCGCATCACCTGTGCCAGGAGGCAGGTCAACGATGAGATAATCAAGTTCTCCCCAGTTTACATCTGTAAGGAACTGGCGGATTGCAGAATGCAGCATAGGGCCTCGCCAGATCAATGGCTGATCCGGCTTCACCAAGAAACCAATGGACATAATTTTGACACCATAAGCCTCAGCTGGTACCAATTTACTGTCTTTCGGTGCCGGCAGGTGATCAACGCCCATCATAGTAGGAATATTCGGACCGTAAATATCTGCATCCAGCAAACCAACCCTGGCACCGCTTTGAGCCAGGAGGACTGCTATGTTGACTGCAATCGTACTTTTACCTACACCACCTTTGCCTGATGCAATCGCAACCGCATTTCTTATCGGAAGTTGAAGTAATCCACGTGCTTTTCCATCGCTGGGAACACTTGAATCCATCTTTATTGTTACCTCATTAACTCCAGGGATTGAATGCACTGCCTCTTTGGCTTCGCGCTCAATCTGATCCTTCATTGGACATGCAGGAGTGGTCAGCATGATTGTAAAACCGACTCTATTTCCTTCAACCTTCAGGTCTTGGATCATGTTTAATGTTACAAGGTCCTTAAGTAATTCCGGATCTTGAACTCTACCCAGGGCAGCCAGGACTGTTTCTTCATTAATTTTCATTTCTTTTTCCATATCAACCTTTTTTTCCTTTAAAGAATATTATCACTCTCTACCTATTATCATGTATCGACTGTTCGTTTCCGCGAACCGGCTTTAGCTTTTCGGGCGGCTTTGGCAGCTGCTGCCTCCACTCGAGCTTGCTCTTCATGAGTGTAATTGGTTGGTCTGATCTCAGTATAATACGATACTGGTTTTAATAATCGGTCTAAATCATATATATTCTTTGAGTAACGCTCATAGACAGACAGCTCGTAATCATGATCCATCTTAATAGCATCAAAGGGACAATATTCAGCGCAGAAACCACAGTTCATACAGATGTCCACGTCAATGTTAAATTCCTTTGGCTCTGGTACCGGTCGACCGGTCTGCGGATCATTAGTTCGAACGATCCATATACACTGAGTTGGGCAGACTTTTGCGCAAATGCCGCATGAAGTACAGCGTAGATTCTTTTCTCCATTTTCTCCCTCTTCATAAATGAGAAATGGGATAAAACGAAATTCCTCTGGCACAGGTAGCTTCTCTTCAGGATACTGAATTGTAAATACACCGCGGGTATCACTGCTCATTCGCCGCTCGATCCCTTCTTCAGTGTAATATCGCTTACCAAACCACTTTATATCTTCAATATATGTGTCTACGAAACGCTTAAGAGTAACACCCAATCCTTTTACTATACCTTGTCCATCCATCATTAAACTCCGCGGCTGTTTTTTTCTATCGGTCGGTCTCACCCAAAACGATATCGATTGACCCCAGTATTGCAACAACATCTGCAACCTTGTCGCCCACACACATCTTTTCGTAAGGAGTCAAATTAATAAACGAAGGAGCGCGTACATGATAACGCCATGGATTTGGCTTCCCATTTGAGACAATGTAAAAACCTAACTCGCCTTTCGGACCCTCAACCCGTCCGTAAGCTTCACCTGCTGGAACGCGCACCTGGTATTGTGGTTTTCCTTCCTGGATAGGTCCAATGGGGATATCATTCACCGCCTGTTGTAGTATGCGTAAGCTCTGACGGATTTCATCAATCCGGATGAGATAGCGATCATATGTGTCTCCATGATATCGCACAGCCACATCGAAATCGAACCGATTATAGATACTATACGGGTCAGCTCGGCGTACATCATAGGGAACTCCCGATGCACGTAGTACAGGCCCGGCAGCCGAGTAGGCAATTGCCTGTTCTGGTGTAAGAACCCCTATACCTTCAGAGCGAGATCGGATGATTTCATTTTCAGTCAAAAAAAGATCTAATTCGTCGATCCTGCGCGGCAATCTTTCAAAAACCAAACCACGTATCTTTTCGAGAACTCCTTCTGGTAAATCACGTACAACACCGCCAAACCGGAAATAATTGCACATCATGCGCGATCCACTAACTGCCTCAAAGACATCAAGGATCAGCTCCCGCTCCTCGAGTGCGTACAAAGATGGAGTGAAAAAGGCGCCCAAATCATTAAGAAACATACCAATCGCGAAAACGTGATTGCTTATACGTGTCAGTTCAGCCATGATCACACGCAAATACTCAGCCCGTTCGGGAGGTAAAATACCCATCAGTTTTTCCACAGCCAGAGCGTAGCCAAAGTTGTTACTCATTGATGAAAGGTAATCCAAGCGATCAGTGAACGGCATATTCTGGAGGAAGGTGTTTCGTTCGCCAATCTTTTCGTGGCAGCGGTGCAGATAACCCATAACTGGCTTCAGAGACAAAATCGTTTCCCCGTCAAGCTCAACAACAATCCGAAAAACTCCGTGCGTTGATGGGTGCTGTGGTCCCATATTCACCACTACGGTATCGGTTTTAATTTCACTGCTTTCAGCGTGGATTTTGGCTCTGGCTAGGCTCGAATACAACAGAGCATCTTTATCTGGTACCCAGGTCTCGGGGTTAAATCCTCCCGGATAATCAACATTTTTAGCGAATGGGATCTCATCCTCAGCCCGCTGTACTAGCCCCTCTGGCCAGCGACTCTTGAACGGTTTTCCCACTTCTTCAAAATAGGGTTCGCTCCAATCCTTACGTAGAGGATGACCAGAGAATCCTTCCCACATCAATATTCGACGAAGATCTGGATGACCTGTAAATCGAATCCCTAGCAGGTCCCAGATCTCTCTTTCTTGGAAATCTGCCCCCGGATAAACTGGTACCAGGGATGGAACAACAGGATTTATACGCGGCACCTGCACTTTAAAGACCAATCCCGAACCACCAGTGGATTTGAATGCATGATAAACAACTTCCAAAATCCCTTCTGGTAGGTAATCCACACCCGTGACAGAGGACAGGTAATCGTATCCCATTTCATTCCGCAGAGCTGTTGCCACATCGAGAAGTTTATCTGCGCTAACAATATACCCTTCGTATCCCTTTCGAGTATCTGGACTTACATACTCCGGGAAACGGGTTGCAAGATCATCATCCAGGAGGACATTAACAACAGGTGCAGTACTTTGTTCGCTCATTATCATCACCCTACGGTCCTTCCCCAACAGAAAGCGACTCGGTCTGATCAAGTTTTACAAATTTTTTCTGTGTGTATCCTTGTATCAACTCAATCTCGCGAGGATCAATAATATCCGGACCGAGAATAGGAATGGGGATTGCCTCGATAGGCTCTTTTTTGTACCAGTGAACTTCCTTGATGGATTGAGTATCAATCTTGCGCTGTAATGAAATAAGACCGTGCAACAACGCTTGAGGTGTAGGCGGGCATCCGGGAATGTATACATCTACAGGAATGTACTTGTCAATCCCTGAGACAACGTTGTATCCTTCTTTAAAGGGTCCTCCACCCGATGCGCAGGCTCCCATTGCGACAACATATTTGGGCTCAGGCATCTGATTGTATAGCCGGACGATCTGAGGGACCATTTTCTTCGTTACAGTGCCGGAAACGATCATCATATCGGCTTGTCGTGGACTGGGGCGCATTACTTCCATTCCAAACCGTGAAAAATCGTACCGACTGGCAGCCGTACATATCATTTCAATGGCACAACAGGCGAGACCAAACATGATAGGCCACAGTGATGAACGACGACCCCAGTTATAAATCTTATCCAGAGTCGTAATGGTTACCTGCCCCTCAATCTCCGGTGGAATATCATATTTTGTCGAATTAATGTTTTCCTGCTTCATATCACTCATACAGGATAAACCTCCTCAAAC
>Ga0114922_10002004_pt1 | contig 19230 bp, 17 predicted proteins | sample AartaG_FD_100975 | JGI IMG/M metagenome (GOLD analysis project Ga0114922, IMG submission 100975) | Deep subsurface microbial communities from Aarhus Bay to uncover new lineages of life (NeLLi) - Aarhus_00045 metaG | ecosystem: Environmental > Aquatic > Marine > Oceanic > Sediment | place...
AACGGTCCGGAGCGTAGTCAGAGCGGCGCCCTGCGGGATCTCGTGCCCACAGCAGAGGATATGGGGCGAACTGTCCCCGATCGCCACGCGAGCTACGGATTCTGAGCGATTCCCCGGTCAGCGCCAGTTTTAACTTTGGCTATCATTTTCTCCGGGCTCGCGGCCGGAAGTCCTCCCGGGGTTGACGGTACTCCCATCGACAGCGCCCATAGCTGACTCTTACAGTTCTGATTTCAGCTTTTCCATGGATCCGTGCCTGCGGCTTAGCCGAGAGCGGATATCATCCAGAATACCGTACATACAGGGGATGATGATCAGCGCTGTTATCGTGGAAAAGAGGAGTCCAAAGATGATGGTGCTGGCCATGGGGCCCCAGATCAGTGATTTGCCGCCCAGACCCAGGGCTATGGGGGTCAGACCGGCAATCGTAGTGAGCGAGGTCAGTAGGATGGGACGTAGCCGGGTTGAGGCGGATTCGATCACCGCTTCGGCGGTGCTGCGCCCCTGCTTTTTGAGATCGTTGATAAAGCTGATCAGCACGATCGAATCGTTGACCGCTATCCCCGCCAAAGCCACACCGGCATATAACACGGTCGTGGAAAAAGGGGTGCCGGAAACAAAGAGAAACAGGATCACCCCGACAAAGGCAAAGGGGATGGCGAACAGTATCAGCACCGGTTGTAGATAGCTTTTGAACTGGGTGCCGAGAATGATGTAGATCAAAAAAACACCGATCAGAAAAATGCGCAGGATCTGAATCAGGAGAGTGTTAAACTCTGCAAATTCGCCCCCGACTTTGAACACGATTCCTGGATAAAAGGGTCGAAATCTCTGCTCAAACAGGATTCGAATCTGAGCGTTGATGCTGCGGACATTACCCTCATCGAAGGCTTCGGCCGTGATGGTTACCTCCCGCTTGCCGTCCACCCGTTTGATCGAGGCAATAGCCTGACCTTCTTCGATTGAAGCGACCGATGAAAAGGGAATGAGCCGGCCGTCCCGGGTGGGGATCAGGTACTGGCTGAGCTGCTGTACCGTGTGTGCTTCCCGCCCGGCATAGCGCACCACCACATCAACCTCTTCGTTTTCCCGGAACAGAGTGCTGGCAGTGATGCCGTCAAAGGAACCCCGGATGAACAATCCCACTGCTGCGGCGCTTAAACCGTATTGCGCGGCCCGATCCTGGTTGACCCGTATACGCAGTTCCGGGGATCCGGCTTCCAGATTGTCGCGAATATTGTACAGCTCCGGATATGTGGCCAGCTGCTGTTTGACTTCGTTGGAGATGGCAATCATCTCTTCGTAATTATCACCCAAAATTCGAAAAGAAACCGGTGGATCCTGGGGTGGTCCGTTGGCGGCCTTTCTGAAACGCACACTTTCGGCACCGGCAATATCTGCGGTCAGGGTCTGCACTTCCTGCATGATCTCCACGATCGAACGGATTTCTCCGCCCCGGCGTTCATTTCTCTCCAGAATATCCACGACAATCTGAGCCACATTATTCCCGGAAGCCCCGGTATCCTCGCTGGAAAAACCGATGGAACTGTTCACCGCCGTGATTTCGCCGTTTCCGATCAACGGCACGATGCGCCGTTCAAAGCTCCGCACCAGAGTGTCGGTGCGGGTCAGTGTCGCGCCCGCGGGCAATTCGATATCTATATAGAACACAGTGAAATCCTCAGCGCTAAACAGATCCTGCTGAATTAGGCCTACCAAGCCAAATGAAGCGATCAAAACCACAAAGACCACTCCAAAGGCGATATAGCGGTGTCGGTAGATCGGTTTCAAGAAACGCTCGTAACCCCGGCGAAATCCGGCGAACAGATCCCGGCGTTTTGCTTTCAGCTTTCCCGACCATTCGGCAAAGTGCACGGGCAAGATAACCAGCGCCTCGGCGGTGGAAGCGAGTAACGCAATGGAAACGGTCAATGGAATCACTCGGAGGAATTTTCCGATCGTGCCGGGCAGAATCATCAGCGGCAGAAAAGCGGCCACGGTGGTCAGTGTGGCCGCGATAACCGGTTTGACCACCTCGTTGGTTCCCTGTATGGCGGAATCAATCCGGGATAAGCCTCCCTGTTGCAGTCGGTAGCTGTTTTCCACAATGACGATGGCGTGATCCACGATCAGGCCCAGTACCAGAACCAGCCCAAACAGGGTATTGCTGTTCAAGGTTTCACCCAGAAGCTCCAGAACCAGAAAGGTAAGTGCAAAAGTGATGGGGATACCAATAGCCGTGATCAGGGCATTTCGAAAACCGATAAACAGCAGCAGGATGATGATCAGCAGGGCGAAACCCATAAGCGAATTGGTAATCAAGATACTGAAGCTGTCCCGTATCTGTACCGTTGAATCGTTGAACAGGGAAATCTCCATCCCTGCGGGAATGGTCTGTTCGAAGACACTCACCTGCGTTTTGACAGAGTCGATGACTCCGGTGGAACTCCCCCTGGCGACTTTGGCGATTCTAAGGGAAATGGATCGTTTTTCGTTGAACCGGGCCAGCCCGCCCTCCGGATCGAAACCTTCTTTGATATCGGCTATATCTCCCAGATGAACGGTACCCAGATTCTGTCCCGGGCTGCGGCGAACGATGATGGTGCCGAATTCACTGGCCTGCGCCACCTCGCCAACTGTGCGCAGTAGATACTCGCGGGAACGGGTTTCCAGAGTGCCGCCGGGCACTGTAATGTTGCGCTGCTGTACGGCCCGCACCACCTCATCCAGTGATATGCCGAGTGATTCCAGCTTTTCCTTGCTGGCATCCACGATGATCTGACGATCCCGGGCGCCGATCAGATCGACCTTGGATACTTGTGGGATCTGCAGAAGTTTTTCCTGAAGCAATTTGGCGTTGGCGTTGAGTGTTTTAAAGGGCACATCCCCGGAAAGAATTACCTCAATAACAGGCAGAAAATCCGCCGATGAAAACTCATCGATCAGCGCGGGTAGGGTACCGTCGGGCAAATTGACCTTGTTGAACTGAGTCTGGGTTTCCTTAAAACTTCGGGCAAACTCGTCGTTGGTAATTCCCTCGTCAAACTGGACCCGGACGATGGACAACCCCTCCTGACTGACCGAGTTGATTTCTTTAACCTTATCCAGGCCCTTGAGCTCGGTTTCGATTTTTACCGTAACCGTCTTTTCCACGTCTTCGGCTGAGACACCGGGATACGGTACAATGATATTGGCCCAGAAAAAGGGCACCTCGGAGAACTGCTCCTGAGGCAGTCGGGATATGCTGAATGCTCCCAATATCAGAATGGTGATCATAAGGATGTTGATCAGAACCGAATTGCTGACAGAAAATCTGCCGATGTTCATTCCCATTCCCCGCTGTTGCCGATCATCGTTGCTTTAACCTGAGTTCCCTGATTGAGTGCCGAAATCCCCGTGATGATGATCTGTTCGTTTTCCTGCAGGCCGTCCAGGATCTCTGTATTGTTGCCCAGACTGCGGCCCTTTTGAATCCGCTTTTCGACTGCCTGATCTTGTACAGCCGTGAAAACAAAAGTTTCACCGGCCGAGTCTACGATTGCCGCAGTGGGTACCAGAATGACCGATTCCTGCTCCTCGGTGTCGATGGTCACCCGGGCGGACATACCCGATTTGATGCGGTCCGGATAGGGATTGCTCCAGGCCACAACAACCTTGTAGCTGCCGGTTAGCGGTTCACTGCCCGCAGCTATGGCTTTGACTCTGGCCGAAAAAGTTTGTTGATCAATGGCAGCAGGAATCACAACTCTTACCGGGGCCCCCTTTTTAACCAGGCTGATCTGACCTTCACCCAAAGCGACTTCCACCTTTAAGGATGAAAGATCGACAATCCGGGCCAACTGTAATCCCGGGGAGAGGAAATTGCCCAGAGCGGCGGGTCCCTCCCTCTGGGCGACATAGCCGCTGATCGGTGCTTTAATGGCACAGTCATCGTAACTCTTAATGGCTCGTTCCATACCGGCTTTGGCGCTTCCGGCAGCACCGCGAGCACGAATCAGTTGTGTTTTGGAAGCATTCCCCGCCTCAAAGAGTTGCTTAATCCCGGCGTACTCGGTTTGAGCAGTTTCATACTGCTGCCGGGCCTGCTCCATATTAAGTTTGGCCAGGGTATTGTCGACCCGGAGTAAGACTTGGCCTGTTTCTACCCGGTCCCCCAACTCAAAATTGACGTCCAGTATGATCCCTTGTGTTTCGGAAACCACGAAGGCTTCATTTCCCCCGGATACAGTTCCTGAAGCCTCGATCTCCTTGAATAGCAGTCCACGGCTTACCGTCAATGTCTCTACAGCCAGGGCCGGAGTATCTGCTTCGGAAGCGGTTGGCCGATTACGGTCACCAGGCGGACCACAGGCGATCAGTGTAACAGCGGATAGCAAGAGGGTCATCGTTGTCAAGAATTCACGACGATCTTTCCGGGCAAACATTTTCCTTTATCCTCCGGGCCACAAAACACAATATGTGGTTTAGTTCCCAATATAAGTCATATTTCCTGGGATGACAACTGTTTTATAAGGAAATACATAGCCGTATATTACATTATGTGTTATATTAATTCTAATGGAGGCAGTTGTGTCAGATTTTGCAGTACGTCTCAAGTCGCTGCGCAAAGAGAGGCGAATGAGACAGAAAGACTTGGCTAATACGCTTGGTTTGGCCCAGACAACCATCGCCAACTATGAGCAGAGCATTCGTTTTCCCGACGAAGCTATCCTGAGAGGTATAGCCGACTATTTCGGGATTTCTTTGGATTTTCTGCTCGGTCGCACTGAACCGGGATCGAAGCAGCCCGCGGTGGAAGTGAAAGATAGTTACATGAACACCCGTTTGAAGCAACTATCCGATCAATACTTGTCCTTGCTTATCGAGGGGGATCAAAATGCTGCCCGGGACCTAATTTTCAATATTCACCGGGGCGGCAGCGACATTCGAGATATCTACTCCCGTATATTTGAACCGGTATTGAAGAGAACCGGGGACCTGTGGCTGCTCAACAGGATAAGCATTGATCAGGAGCACTTTATCTCCACGGCAACCGAGGCGTTCATGGGCGATTTGATTGCTGCGGTCAAAAACGAATCTTCCTCTTATATCTTCGCCGCAGCTGCCGCGGCCGGAGAACTACACACCATCGGGCTGCGGATGATCGTCGATTTCATGCGTCTCGAACAGTGGGAGACCCATTTTCTAGGCTCAAATGTTTCCACTCAAAATATCGTTCAATCGGTGGGCAGCCTCAAGCCTCATCTTCTCGCTCTCTCAGCCAGCATGAGCTATAATGTGGAACCTTTGGTGAGGATCATAGACGATATACGTCATTCCAAAGAGCCGGTAAAAATCATTGTCGGGGGGCAGGCATTTAATCACAGCCCGGATCTGTGGCGAGAGGTAGGGGCGGATGGACAGGCAGCAAGCGCCGAACAAACGGTTCAACTGGCCAAATATTTGATACAGGAAAGGATAGAATGATCCATACGGAGAACCCAGGAATCGATTGGGATGATTTGCGGGTCTCCGCCACCATGGTGGAGGTAAGAGGCGCCCAGTACTCCCGTCCCCCTGAGTTTGTTCAAATATTGAACAATAAAGAAAGAGGTCCGTCGTTTTCCGGTTTGTACGCCTATCGTTTCGGCTATGGCCGGGGGGTGTTTCAGAGTGGGCATTTTCAGGCGCAGCTACCCCATGGCACGAAGAGGGGACGGACATCGAACCCCATATACATGTGCGCCTGGATCCGGTCAGTGGAGCCGAAGCCGGACAAAAACTTCTGCTGGAGTTCGAATACGTATGGGTCAATGTGCCCGAAACCCGGCCTCAGAGTTCGCGGATACTCTCGATGAATTATGAGATATCGGATGCAGATCTGAAGGAGGACAATGTCCTTATCTCCTTCGGTCTCATCTCCAAGTCAGATGCTGTTGTATCTTCAATGTTGGACTGCCGCTTCTCTCGGCTTAGCTTCGATCCGAATTGGGGGGTTGATTACTGGAGCCCAAACGGAGTGGACAACGACAGCTTTCAGGGCCATTTGATATTGAAGGAGTTCGATTTTCACTATCAAAAGGATTCGCCGGGCAGCCGGGAACAGTATAAGAAATAGATGTTCTACGCATTCAAGAAGCTTTATCGACCTGAATATTACCAACACAAACGCAGCAGCCGTTACTTTGAAGGCTGGTATTTCAAGTTCGTATTTGCTGGCCAGGCCTGGGCCGTTATCCCCGGTATTTCCTTGAATCCGGAAGATGCACATGCTTTTATACAGGTCAATCGAAACAACGGTTTGACATCTGGCGACCCCTACTACACCCGTTTTGACAGCCGGGCCTTCGCCTGGCGGCGGGACCACTTTCAGATCTCTCTGGGGGACAATCGGTTCTCCCTCTCGGAGGTTGATCTGCATCTTGAGGATTTACGGGCCGAATTGCGGATTCTAAATCCCAAACGTTGGCCGGCGAAACCTTTTTCTCCTAATTCGATGGGCTGGTACGCCTTTGTTCAGATCATGCAGTGCTATCACGGCGTTATCGTGCTTGACGCCGAGGTGGAGGGGACCATCAACGGTCGGGACCTCAAGGGGGGGCGCTTCTATCTGGAAAAAGACTGGGGAGATTCTTTTCCTCAAGCCTGGGTCTGGATGCAGAGCAATTCATTCGCCGGGCCCGCTTCGTTGACCTGTTCGATAGCCACCGTTCCATTCCGTCGCCGGTTTTTTACCGGATTTATCATTGCCCTCTATACCGGTGACCGCTTCTATCCCTTTACCACCTACAACGGCACCCGGCTCAGCGGTCCTCACTTTGAGGACAACTGGGTATCTTTCATCGCTCAACGGGGGGAACTGCTGCTCGAGGTGAGGGCCAGGAGATTGCAGGGTGCGGAGTTGGCCTCCCCGGTGGGGGGAGAAATGCTCGGCCGGATTCAGGAAAGTCTCGATTCCACGATATCGGTGGTGTTGAGAGAAAAGGGGCGGATTGTCTTTGAAGATACGGGAGCCCAGGCCGGTCTGGAAGTCGTCCACCCGGAGAGATTGGAGATCTATCGATGAAAGAATTACTTCTGCCCGTGACGTTTATCTTGGTACTCGGTGCCTGCAGCGGTGGACCTGGTGGTGTTGCCCGGGGAAAGCTGGCACCCTGTCCATCCTCACCCAATTGTGTCTCCACCCAGGCCACGGATCCGGAGCACGCTATCGCTTCGTACCCGTACAGGGGAAGCCGAGCGGATACCCGCAACCGTTTGCTCCGGGTAATCGAAGACCAGCCTCGCACCCGTGTCAGCACCAGCACCGATACCTATCTCCATGTAGAGTTCCGCTCCAAGGTGTGGCGTTTTGTTGATGATGTGGAATTTGTGTTCGATGATACGACCCAATCCGTCCAGTACCGCTCCGCCTCCCGTCTAGGTTATTCCGATCTGGGGGTCAATCGCCGCCGGATGGAAACACTCCGCAGGCTCTATATGGAGCAATAAAAGAAGACCTTCAAGGGAAAGATAGAATCTTTCTCCGTGACCCGTTTCTTGTTGGAACTGACACCTCACATCCCTCCGCGCGGATTACACTATATCTGGCGATATTGGCTCTATGCTTTAAGAAGCAAAGGAAAATGGAAGATCGAACGTCTACAGGCTTCTAATACGGTACAATCTTATAATGAAGAATCAACTGTTTTTGATCAGGAAAGTCGTTCTATTTTTATTGCATCAGATCGCGGATCAACCCAGTACGTGTTAAGAAAAGGAGTTGAAGAATGCGTTCGACTCGTTTCAGGCCGCTTGTACGATAGAATCAAACCAGGCCACTGCCTCAATGGTATCCGCCGTAGTCAGACCCATAACCGCAGCTTTCCGACGCAGACGAGCAGCACCTTCTCGGGCGCTCTGCTCATCGGGAAACAGCAGAAAGAAGGCCCCTCCGCCGCCGGCTCCGCTGAGCTTGCCTCCCAAGGCTCCGGCCGATAGGCCACTGGTCAGCAAGGCATCCAAATGCGGTGTACTCAAGTCCAGCTCAGCCAGCACCTCGTGAGCCTGGACAGCCAGGGCGCCCACATCAGCGGCTCTTTGAGCATCCCCCCTTTTAAGAATGGGGATAGCCTGATCAGCAATGTCCCCCAAACGCTTAAGCCGTCGGGATGTTGCCCGCTCTCCGGTCAGCATTTTCTCCCGGGCGGCGCCGATCAGTTTTTTGGCACTCACCGCACGGGGGACGGCTCCTACCACGAGATACAGCGGAAAGCCGTCGAGACGGGAGATACCGGGTAATTGGGGCGGCCGGGGGCGAAAACTGTACAAACCGCGGTACAGAGCCAAGCCGGTATCGATACCCGATGGAGTCCCGTGGAACAGCCGTTCGGCCGCGTGCGCCCAGGCCCACAGGGTGCTGGGAGCCGGAATCCTATTGTTGCCATACTGGGCGGCAACCACCGCTTTGGTCACGGCGGTACAGAGTGCTGCCGAAGAGCCGAAACCAAGGCCCAGAGGGATGGTGGAAGCGATATTCACAATACCCCGTCCGGCTTTGCGAAGTACCGGAAACTGGGTTTCAAAATGCTTCACCACTCTGGGGATCAGCTCTGTGTCCTCAGGACTGCCCTGTTCGGCCGAAGGACCGGCGATGGTCCACTCGGATTCGCCGGTCAGGCGGATAGAGACCGACATCTTCCAGGGCAGGGTCAAACCCACCGCGGGATAACCGTACACCGCTGCGTGTTCCCCGAACAGCAGCAATTTACCCCAACCGTCGTTGCTTACGGCGCCCATACGACACCTCCTTCGGCAATCTTGAGAGGCGCGAGTTCCGCACGCTCAGCCGCCGAGCGCTCTGCAGCCAAAACCACGCCCAACTCGTTTCCCGCACCGACCGCTTTGCACACGGCGTCTTCCAATCCTTTCGGCGGGCTGATCTCGGCTGAAACACCGATATCACGTCCCAAACCAATGGCCAACTCCCGGTAGTGCTTAAAATGCGGGCGGGCTCGATCCCACGAGTCGGCCTCGATAAAAGCCAAAACCGCAGCGTTGGACTGCTTTAAGAATCGCTCCGCCGCAGCAGGCTGTTCCCGCTTCCAGGCATGATACCGGCTGATCGATCGAGCGCTGGATACACTGCGTGATCCCGCAAACAGATAGAGGGGCGGCAGCCAGTCCAGGTCCAGTGCTGTCCAGCTGGGCCGGAGACCGCCGCTGAACAATCCGACAGCTCCGTGACAGGAGGTATAGATATCATATCCGCTGCCTGAACCGCCCTGGGCCAAACGGTGTGCCTCCAGAGCGGCCTGTACAGATTCTGCACAGGCCAGGTCCGCGGACAGACCGGCCTGCAGCATTAACGCCGTGGCTATTGCCACCGATACGGCGGCGCTGGAACCGAACCCGCTTTTCCGCCCATCGGGATGGTACAGCGCGGAAGAATCAACCCGCAGCCGGCCCTGCAAACCCCCGGCATAGACTCCATAACGCTGCAGACGGGCGGAACAAACCGCCCAAAGCGCAGACAGCAGCGGTTGGCCCGCTTGATCAGGCCGCCAGTCGACTTTTTTTCCGCCCCAGATGCCGGTCAAACCGAAGGTCTCGTCCGAGTGGACATCCAACTGAACCCGGACATCCGGTGCCAGGGCCAATCCCAGGCCCCCGCTTTCCAAAACCGCGTACTCTCCCAAGAGCAGCAAATTGCCGGGAACAGAAAGTTGTTTAAGCATAGCGGACCTCTCTCTGAGCCCGATCAACGAATCGGGGAGCCAGACCGGGATAGGCTTCGATAAAGCGGATCCGCTCATCCTGCTCGGATAGAGCCTGTTTGATGCGGGCCACATCTGAGCTGAGACAAAGCATCTTGACCTGGGGACCGGCGTCCATCGTTTCCCAAACGCCGATACCCTCACGGCGCAGCCGGGCACAGCTGTTAAGCACGGTGAGGGTACGTGCGGTCCAGTAAGTCAATGGTGGATCCGATGCCAGGAGAACGGCATGCATCCGGCTGTAGCTGAGCCGCACCGCAGCACCGAGCGCCTCGATATCTCTGGCTTTGAGTGCGGATACAGCTTGGGGTATCAACTTTGGGGACGATCGAATCCAAGAGCGATAGTAGGGAGAGGTCAGTCGGGTCACCGTCATCGCCTCCCGAGAGGAGATGGGTTTACGCTGCTCGGTGACCACCGCCACCAGAATACGCAGTTCCGGCCAGTGCTCAGCGGGGAGCAGCGGCTCGGCGCGGCGGGCGCCTGCCGGGAGCAGGACAAAACCGCCAAACAGTGCCCGGGAGGCCGAAGCGGAGCCGTAGCGGGCCAATGCGGACAGCGCCTGCGGGCTCAGTGCCCGGTCCACCGCGCGTGCGGCGGCACAGGTCAGAGCGGCAAATCCCGACGAAGAACTGGCCAGCCCGGCGGAGGAAGGAAAGTTGTTCTGGGTCCGGACGTGGAAGTGTTGATCCACTTTCAATCGCCGACGCAAATGCTCGAAAAACCCCCGATATCGCTCGGCTTCCTGGACCTTGCCGTTCAGCAGCACGAAATCTTCCGGACCGGGATAAACCTGGGTCTCAGTTTCCAATCCGCCCAGAGTAACGGCCAGACTGGGGGTGGCCGTTAGATTTCCGGGCATTCTCTTTTTCCCCCAGTATTTGATCAAGGCCAGACTGGGAGAAGCGATGCAGATATTTTGATCCATCATATTCCTCTAAGGTCTCCGCAAGCGGGACAATGCCTCGGCGGCATCATCCAGACGGTACGAATTCAGATCGGCCATCCGATCGGCCACGGCACGCACTTCGTCGCCCCGAGCCCCGGCCTGAAAAGCGAGCCGGGCCGCATGGAGCTTCATATGCCCTTTTTGGATCCCGCCGCTGACCAAAGCCAGCACTGCAGCAAAATTCTGAGCCAGACCTACCGCCGCCCCGATCCGGGCCAGTCGCCGGCTGTCGGGTTGTCCTAGGATACCCAGGGTCGCCCGGCTTACCGGATGCGTATTGACCGCTCCGCCCACGGTTGCCAGAGCCAAAGGCAGCTCGATCCAGCCCTCCAGGCTCCGGGCTTGCAGCCGGTACCGGCTCAAACCACGCACTTGACCGCTCCTGGCGGACCAGGCATGGGCCCCGGCCTCCACCGCCCGTGTATCGTTGCCGGTGGCCAGCGCCAGGGCGCTGATGCCGTTCATAATTCCTTTGTTATGGGTCACCGCACGTTCGGGATTTTTCTGAGCCAGGTCGGAGGCCAGCACGATGCGACGGGCCGTTTCTTCCGGCGCTGTTCCCTGGGCAGCCCGAGCCAATCGTTCTATGGGCAGACGAAAAAGGGCTCCGGCCCGGCGCAAAGCAGCCTGATTGCTCAATATACTCATCAGCGTACGGCCGCCGCTGAGACGCTCCAGATCCCCCTGCAGCGCCTCAGCAGCTGTATTGAGGAGATTGGCACCCATGGCATCACGTACGTCTATGTACAGATCCACCTGGAGGAGGTCCGGATCGGCCAGACGGGTTGTTGACAGTCCTCGAAATCCCCCGCCCCGTCTTTCCAACGATCTCAGGTGCGAACCGAGCGAATGCTTGAGCTCGTTTTCGGCTGAAGCGATCCGCTTCTCCGCCGCTGCATCGGCATGCTCCAGAAAAATCTGAGCCTGCATGACCGGCTCTGTAGCCCAGGTTTCGAATCCGCTGCTTCCGATGATGCGGGCGGCATAACCGGCTGCGGCGACAACCGAAGGCTCTTCGGTGGCCAAGGGGATATCCACGTTTGTACCGTCGATCATGAATCCTGTGGCCACGCCGAGAGGTATCGGCATCACACCGATGGCTGATTCAATCATCATATCGGCCAGGTCCTGCATCTCCGGCGATCGGCTGGCTGCGAAATCACGGTCATCCAATTCAAATACCTCAGCCACCTGACGGCGGCGCTCTGCGAACATCTGTTTTCTGAATCCGGGCGCCAATCGACGCATCGCAGGAGCCGTCATTTTGTGCGCACCAGGGTGTAATCCAGCAGTTCCTGCAAGGCCTGGGAAAACGGCGGGACAGTATCCTTCAGCCGGGTCAACAGCTCATTGGCCTGCTTGAACTCCGTGTCAACCAATTTACGGACGGTGTCACGGATGCCGAGTTTTTCGGTCAGATCCTGCACAAAACGAATATCCTCTTCGCTCAGGTCCTGCGATCCGAAAATACGGGAGAGTTTGAGGCGATCTTCGTCTGCGGCGAGTTCGTTGAGATAACCGAAGTACAGCGTCTTTTTTCCCTCTCTGATATCCGATCCGACGGGCTTACCGGTTTCAGACCGATTGCCGAACAGACCAAGCTCATCATCGCGAATCTGGAAAACGATACCGATCGACTCTCCCAGTTTTTCCAGAAGCTCGATATCCGCCTCCGGACGCCCGGCCAGTATGCCTCCCAGGATCAGCGGCAATGAAAAGGTGTAGCGCCCGGTCTTGTAGAGATACAAACGCAGAATGTCCGCATCGGTTACTCGATGGGTCGTTGCACCGTTGTAGATATCCTGCATCTGGGCCACACCCACATAACCGATTTCTTTGGCGGTCAGGGCCAGGATCCGGCGGTAGGTATCCGGATCGATTTTCAATCCGGCTAAAATTTCAAAAGCCAGAAAAAAGGCCACATCTCCGGCGCAGATCCCCAGGGATTCACCGAGATGATAAGATTCGTTGACACCCTGACGATCGGCCAGTTCGGCGTATTGAAAATAAAGCGAAGCCAGTCCGCGCCGGGTGGTATCGCGATCCATAATGTCATCGTGCACCAGCAGGGCGGATTGAAAAAGCTCCATCGCAGCCCCGGCGGCGGCCAGCTGTTGCTGCTGCTCCTCCTCGGGGTCGCCGCGGAACAGGGCATAGCCCAGAGAAACCAATCCACCCCGGATCATCTTGCCGTGTACAGCAAAATCGAGCAGTCGATTGCAAAGATCGCGGCCCAATCCGTTGATCCGGGCGAACTCCAACTGTTTTCTCACAAAGAGATCGCGTAAATACGCCTCTATTTCATCCCGCCGGGATTTAAAAAAGTCCACCATAGTTTCCTCCTTCCATAATCAATATAAAACACAATTTGTGTATAATCAAATCTTTTTAAAAGATATTTACACATTTTGTGTTATAATCTTTCCACCAGAAACAGCCTCAAAACCAGGAAAAACACAAACTGAATCGCTACATAAAGGAACGGAATCCGGCTGTCCACCCGCAGCCGCAGCAGCCGGAAAACCAGGGCGGCGGCAAAAGCGATAACAAACCAGGCCAGGTAATTCTGCAGGGGAATATTCTCCGCCTGCCAGGTCCAGTAATCCAGAGCCATGGCCACCGGTTCCATCACAAAATCGAAGAGCACCGCTCCGACGCCCACGAGCAAAGCCGCCAAAAAGGAACTGCCCATCGATGCGGTCAGGTTGAGCACGGCCATGATGACAATCAGCCAATTCAATGCAATGACCACTGGAACCTGTAGCAGCTTGAAGCCCAGGGTTGGTCCGTAGGTGTAGGGGCCGAATATCAAACCCGTGTGGGTCCCCACTACTTCCAGGAAAAAAGTGATCACCAGTGTAGACAAAGCCCACAGGTACACGCCGGTGCGCCTTTCGCGAACAACAGGCCACAGCGGGATCAGCGCGAATCCATAGAGGAAGTATGGGGTAATCGCCAACATCAGCGGCCGGGTGAGCGACAGAAAATGTCCGATCAGTCCGACACTGTAGAACACGGTCAAGACAATCGCCGGTACAAGCGGGCTCTCCCACCAACGATTTGCTCGTTTACTGTTCATGATTTCTCACCAAATCTGCAGTTATTTTCCCGGACAGAACCGCCAGGGGCATCCCGCCGCCCGGATGGGCACTGCCGCCGCAAAAGTACAGGCCACGGATAAGGCGGGACCTGTTGGGATGCCGGCGAAAGGCGGCCAGGCGGCTGTTGGAAGATATGCCGTACAAGCTGCCATAGGTGCTGCCGGTTGCAGTTTCGATATCTGCCGGGTTTAGGATCGATTCGGTGGCGATATGCGGGTTCACAGATATTCTCAGACCGGTCTCGATGCGCCGCAGAATGCTTTGTCGGAGCCGGGGGATCTTCGCCGGCCAATCCTGCCCCCGGTGGGGGGGAACATTGACCATGACAAACCAGTTCTCGCCCCCGACCGGCGCATCCTCCGGATCGACCTTGGACGTAATATTGATGTACACCGTAGGTTCCTCGGGGCAACGCCGGCGGGTGAAGATATCGTCGAATTCGCGCCGATAGTCCGGCGAGAAAAAAATATTGTGTACCCCAAGATCAGGAAAACTGCGATCGAGACCCCAATAGAAAACCAGTGCTGAGGAAGAGGGTTCCAAACGCCGGTATCGCCGAGCCCAGCGGCTTTGGGGGCGTTTGAGCAGTTGGCCGTACGTGGTGAGCACATCGGCGTTGGAAATCACAACCTCATAGGGCATTTTTTCGCCCCCCACGGTCAGACCCCGGACCCGTCGGCCATCGACGTTTATGGCCTCCACAGGGACCCCGGTGTGGATCGTGACACCCTGCTCCCGGGCCAACAGCGCCAGTGCAGCGGGCAGAGCCGCGATACCCCCCCGCACAGCATAGCCACCCAGGGCATACTCCACATGAGGAATGAGATTGAATGTCGCCGGCATCTGATATGGATCCGATCCGTTGTAGGTAGCGTAGCGGTCGAACAGTTGGAGAATCCGCGGATCCTGGAAAAAACCGCGATTGGCTTTGTCCAGACTGCGCAGCGGGTCCAGGCGCTTCAAACGCAGCAACGATTTCAACGTACGCCAACGGGCATAGGTTGACCATTCGTGCAGGCTGTTGAACAAGAAAAGACCCGCCGCTTCATAAATCTGTCGGCTGTACTCGAAATAGGCCAGCACATGGGCGGCTGAATCCTCCGTCTTGGCGCCGATCTCCTCAGCCATACGCCCGCTATCACTGTAGCTCTGCAGCTCAGATCCATCGGCAAAATAATAATGGCAAAGCGGATCCAGGCGTATAAAGGAGAGATAGTCCTCTCTATTTGCCCCGACCTCGGCAAAAAGCTGGTTAAACACATCGGGCATGGTCAGCAGGGAGGGACCGGAGTCAAATCGATAACCGTCCCGGTTGAGGCTGCCAGCTTTACCCCCGGAAAACGTTTGCTGTTCGTACAGATCGACCTGATAGCCATGGTGGGCCAAACGCACGGCGGCGGACAATCCGCCCAAACCGGCACCGATGACACCGACCCGGGTCATAGCACACGCTCCCCAGGGACTTTGGGAGCAAGAGACAAACGGCCCCTGAGTTTACTGTGCAGCAGAACATTGAAACCGAGCAAAGAGAAGCAGTAAAAAAAATCTTCCACCGGGATGGTGTACACCCTTGCTCCCCAGATAGCCGCCTCGCTGTAGCCCACCACGGGCAGGGCGGTGAGCACACCATTGGTTATAAGGAAGGCCACAGCGCTGATGGCCATGTAGATCCAGAATTGGCGTCGTGCCAGCAGCGGCGTCAATAGAGCAACCAGAAGAAATACAGCCGCCGCAAGCAGAACCCACAAGGTATAGGGTTGAGCACGGTACACGACCGCCCCCAGGATCAATACGCCCGCCAGGATCAGCCACAGCAGCCGGGGAATACGCCACACCTTGTCTCCCCCGTAGGCTCCGATCACCTCGTAGACAAACAAACAACTGAAGGGCACGGTGGTAAAAAAGAGAATTTCGCCGATCGGAAGACCGGCGATCCGGCTGCCGCCGGCAAAGCGTTGGTTGAACCACCAGACACCCCGGGCGGTGGCCAGAACATCCCAAGCCAAATAAACCAGACCGACCACGGCAATGCTGACCAGTACAGACGGCCAGCGGCGGAAATAGGCTACGCGCCGGTCAAAGGAGAGCAGCAGCGGGAGAGCCAGAACGGCCAGATTTAAAATCACATAGAGATTCATGGTTCTATAACCCTATCCAGTTGCGCAGCAGCTGCAACAGGATCCGGCTTTTTGCCGGTTTGACCTGGCGCTGAAACACAATCAGGGAATCTCGTTCGATCCTTCGGGCGGTCCAATTGTACATATCGGCAGCCGTTTTGATGGCCACCCGATAACGCCGGGGGATAAAACGGTAGCCCTGTTCGGCTTCGGCTTGCCAGCCCCGGTACAGATCGAGATGGATTTTCAAAAAAGCGGCGAATCGTTCCCGATCGCCCAGAACCGTCTGCGGATCGAGGGTTGTCAACGGTGTACCCTCCAAAGCCAGGTAGCGACGGCCCAGGCCGATATCCTCGTTGATATCGCGGATAAAATTGATGTACTGCATGGCCCGGCCCAGCATACGGGCAGACCAATAGGATGCTTCGTCCAGATCCATGATCCGGGCCATAAACAGACCGATCACTTCGGCGGATCCATAGATATACTCCAGGCTTTCGTCCACCGTGTGATAGGTTTTTTTGCTGAGATCCGCCTCCATGGCTGATAGAAAGGCTTCGGCCCATTCCGAGGGAAAATCCTTGCGCTTCGACAGATCCACAAAACTGTCCACGATCAAGTCACCCGTATGGGCACCGCTCAGGCCGCTCCGGTAGCGTTCCTTGAAATCATAGAAGCTTTCAGCATCCTGAGGCACTTGATCGACAAAATCGTCGGCTATCCGCACAAAACCGTAGAGGGCAAAAACATCCCGGCGAACCGCTTCCGGGAAAAACAGGCTGGAATTGAAATAGGTTTTGCTTCCTTTTTTAAAGGTCTCTTTGTGAATCGTATTCATGCCGCCGACTCCTTGATCAGGTCTGTGGCCACCTGGGCAGAGATAAGAACCATGGGGACCCCTACGCCGGGATGGGTGTACTGTCCGGTATAAAAGAGGTTTTCAACCCGCCGGCTCTGCAGGGGTGGCCTAAAAATGGCCGTTTGGCCCAGGGTATGGGACAGCCCCAAGGCAGTTCCCCGATAGGCGTTGTAATCTTCGATAAAATCACGTTGGGAATAGATGCGCTGTACTTCAATGGCTGAACGTATCGATTCGCCGCTGATCTCCTCCACATGGGACAGCAGATGATCGGCGTAGCTCTGGCGCTGCTCATCCGTGTCCTCCAGACCGGGGGCTACGGGAACCAGTACAAAGATATTTTCCCCGCCCGCCGGAGCGGCGTTGTCGTCGCTTTTGGAGATACAACTGACGTAGAAACAGGGTTTTTCCGGCCAGCCGGGCCGTTTAAATATCGTATCAAAGTGCAGATCCCAATTATCTCTGAAATACAGATTGTGATGGGTAAAGGCCTCCATACGGCGGTTCAAGCCCAGATACAGGAGAAACATCGACGGGGCCCAGACCCGCTTTTTCCAATAGCCCTCCTGTTTACTGCGCCCGCTTTCATCGAGCAGACGGGTCTCCACATGGGCATAATCGGCGTTGGCGACGATCAGATCCGCAGTCAGGGTTTCTCTCGGTGTAACCACCGCCCGGGCCCGGCCTCCGGAGACGACAATGCGTTCCACCGGTTCGCCGCTGCGGATGGTAACGCCCTGTGATTCGGCCAGTTTCTGCAGCGCCGAGGAGACGGCGGAGAGTCCGCCGTGGGGATAGAAGACACCGAGGTTGAGATCCACATGGGACATGATCGAATACAATCCGGGGGCTTTCTGCGGACTGGTCCCCAGAAAGATCATGGCATATTCGAGCAATTGCTTGGCCCGACGATCCTTGAAACGCCGGCCCACCATCCGATCCAGGCTGCCGAAAACATTCAGCCGGGACCCTTCGATCAACATTCTTCTATTTAAAAAGTCAAAAACGGAGGTGTAGTTTTTATAGAGGAATTCCCGCATGGCCACTTCGTATTTGTACTGGGATTGCCTGACGTAGCGCCGCAGTTTTTCGGCGCCCCCGGGCTCAAAACTTTCGAACAGGCGGGCTGCCTGCCCGAGATCGGAGGAAACATCGATCCCCCGGCCGGGTTCAAAGAAAACCCGATAGGCCGGGTCCAGACGCTTCAGGTCATAGTAGTCCGCCCGCTTTTGTCCGAAGAGCTCAAAAAAGTGCTCAAATACTTCCGGCATCAGATACCAGGAGGGACCCATGTCAAAGCGGAAACCGTCCTTCTCCCAAATCCGGGCGCGACCGCCTACGGTGCTGTTCTTCTCCAGAAGCGTGACCGCAAATCCTTCTTTGGCCAACAGGGCGGCAGCGGCCAATCCACCGATCCCTCCGCCAACTACAATCACTTCTTTTTTCACTCGATCCTCCGTTGATTTGGAACTTGACTGTAATATGCAACACATATCGAAATATTTCAAGTTTATTTTGTTTTTTTTCTGGACTTTAATCACATCTTGTGATATTTTAAGTTTACAAAATAAGTCAGAAAAGATTTTTGAACTTGGATACCTAAGGAGAGTATGACATGAACGATTCGATCGGGATAAGTGATATCAATCTTTACATCCCGCAACCAAAACTGGAATTGGACCTGCTCATCCCTGAGCGCGTCAATCGGAATCCCCGGCTGGCCAGGCATCTGGACCGGGCTCGAAAGGTAACCGGACAGAAATCCATCCGCTACCCCGAACTTTGGGAAGATACCAGCACCATGGCTTCCGCCGCCGCCTACGGCCTCCTGCAGCGAAACCGAAACGCCGTTTCTTCGCTGCGTTATCTCAGTGTCGGCACTGAAACCGGTGTGGATCATTCCAAACCGGTTTCCTCGTATGTCGAGGGCATGCTGCAAAGTGCCGGATTGAATATACCCAATACACTGACCAATTTTCAGGTTCAGCATGCCTGTGCCGGCGGAACTCTGGCGCTGATGAGTGTGGGTGCCATGCTTTCACTGAGCCCGGAACAGGATTCCGGACTGGTGATCTGCTCGGATATCGCCCGCTATAGATCGGAATCAACCGCTGAGGTCACCCAGGGTGCCGGAGCGGCGGCCCTATTGGTAGAGAAAAATCCCAAACTGCTCGAGCTGGATCTGAGCACACAGGGATACTGCTCTCAGGATGTGGACGATTTCTTTCGCCCTTTGGGATCAAAAATTGCCCAGGTTCAAGGCCGGTACTCGATGGAATGCTATCTGGAGAACTTCGACCAGGCGTTTGTTGATCATTGCCGGCGTCGAAATATGGAACCGACCCAGCTACTGGCCGGCACGGATTATTTCGTGCTGCACGCCCCATTCCGCAATATGCCCGAACAAGCGATGCAATCCCTGCTGCAGAAGCATCTGGGTCTGGTCAACGGGCAAACCGAAGCCTTTATG
>Ga0114922_10002005_pt1 | contig 19224 bp, 15 predicted proteins | sample AartaG_FD_100975 | JGI IMG/M metagenome (GOLD analysis project Ga0114922, IMG submission 100975) | Deep subsurface microbial communities from Aarhus Bay to uncover new lineages of life (NeLLi) - Aarhus_00045 metaG | ecosystem: Environmental > Aquatic > Marine > Oceanic > Sediment | place...
CTAGTTCGACCACTCCGAGCAGTCATATTTGGCGGATTGGGATTAGGGCTAATTATTATCGGTATACGCGAGTTAAATCGCTCACTGATGAAGCCATTTATCCATCCGGGGCGCGGGTTTGTCGATACACTGCGATCCCACCGGCAGAAAGAACGTGGACCTCGTGTTGTCGCAATTGGTGGTGGGCATGGGCTGTCCACAATGCTGCGGGGTATGAAAGGATTTTCTCATAATATTACTGCAGTGGTGACAGTCGCAGATGATGGCGGATCATCAGGTCGATTACGCCGTGATATGGGTATTTTACCTCCGGGGGACATTCGTAATTGCTTGGTTGCTCTTTCGAATGATGAAGCTCTCCTGGGAGAACTCTTTCAGTACCGCTTTCCTAATGGTAATTCCGGATTAGATGGACATTCTTTCGGAAATCTATTTATCACTGCTCTAGCAGAGATAACGGGAAGTATTGAGGAAGCAGTAGCCGAATCGGGAAGAGTCCTGGCGGTCTATGGGCGCGTTTTGCCTTCCACGCTGAATAACGTGCAGTTGGTCGCTGATGTAATGCTCCCACATATGGTCAACGAGCTTCGTATTGAAGGGGAAAGCCAGATTCCGAAGAGCAATGGCAAGGTCCGAAGAGTGTGGTTGGAACCCAATAATCCTCCTGCTTTTCCAGAAGCGATAAAAGCAATCCTGTCGGCTGATTTAATCCTAATCGGTCCGGGAAGTTTGTATACAAGTATCTTACCGAATCTGCTTGTTCCCGATTTTTCAGAAGCGATTCGTGCCAGCAAGGCGCATACATTCTATATTTGTAATGTTGCCACTCAACCGGGAGAGACTGATGGATTCACTTGCGGTGATCACATACATGCCATTGAAGAGCACGCTGATGAAGGACTATTTGATGTGGTGGTAATCAATAAATATTTTGAGGGAAAACTGCCTAAAAATGTAGATTGGGTTGTTATGGAACCTGAATTGGATCAAGAGTATGCCACATATAGAGCCGATTTAATCGATACACTTCACCCATGGCGTCATGATTCGAAGAAATTGGCTCAAGTAATCATGGATTTATATCAAGATCATACTGGTCCTTTGGTATAATACATAGTTGGAAATCTAATAAAATTCAGATAAAACTGAAACTGCAGTTTACTTCATGTTTATTCCTGGGTATTAAAAGAGTAGTATCTTACTGACGATAATCAAACTAACAAGTATTTCACGGAGGTATTTCATGACAGTAAAAGTAGGTATTAATGGGTTCGGTCGCATTGGACGGCAGGTGTTAAAAGCGATTCAGGATAAGTATCCTAAAGAGTTAGAAGTAGTAGCATTTAACGATATAGGTGATCTTGAAACGATGGCTCATTTGTTTAAATATGACTCTAACTATGGTATCTTTGAAGGTACTGTTGAAGTAGGGAATGGTGAGCTGGTCGTAAATGGCAAATCACTAAAAGCGTTCAGTGAAAAAGACCCTTCGAATTTACCTTGGAGAGACTTAGGTGTCGAGATTGTTGTGGAAGGTACTGGGTTTTTCCGCAAAAAAGAAGACGCCGAAAAACACATTACCGGAGGCGGCGCTAAGAAGGTTATTATCACCGCTCCTGGAAAGGGAGATATTTTCACGGTAGTTTTAGGCGTCAATGATGACCTGTATGATCCTAAGAAGGATAATGTGATATCTAACGCGTCATGTACCACCAACTGCCTAGCACCCGCTGTAAAAGTGATCCATGATGAGTATAAGATCAAACGCGGTTTTATGACGACTATCCATTCATATACAAATGATCAAAGGATACTTGACCTACCGCATAAAGATCTTCGGCGTGCTCGGGCAGCAGCATTGAGCATCATCCCAACCACAACAGGTGCTGCCAGTGCATTAAAATTAGTTATCCCTGATCTTGCGGGCAAGGTAGATGGATACGCGCTGCGTGTGCCCACCCCCACGGTTTCATTGGTTGATTTAACGGTTGAATTAGAAACCCCCACTACAACAGGAAGGCTGCATCGAGCATACCGGGATGCGGCTGCCGGATCCATGAAGGGCATTCTTGATGCGGTTGATGAACCGCTGGTAAGCATGGATTATAAGGGTAATAGTTATAGCTCCTCCATTGACCTGCAGTTCACAACTGTGCTTGGGAGCGGGGAAGGGACACTTGTGAAGGTCGTTGCCTGGTATGACAACGAATGGGGTTATTCTGTACGCACTGCGGATCTTGCTGCCTTGATTGCGAAAGATCTTTAATAAGATTTATAAAAGTGGAGAATTGGATTTACTAAAAGCGTGAAACGTAAGAGCGTTTCACGCTTTTAATGCACGGAGGTAAACATGTTTAGTAAGAAAACAGTTGCTGATGTGGATGTCAATAAAAAACGCGTCCTTGTAAGGGTGGACTTTAACGTACCACTGAAGGGTGGTAAGGTCGTCGATGATACCCGCATTCGAGCCGCATTGCCAACGATTAATTACTTGTTGGAACATGACGCGGCTGTGATCCTATGTTCTCATCTTGGCAGACCGAAAGGTAAGCCGGACTTAGAGCTATCGCTCCGTCCAGTGGCTGATCACCTCGCTGTATTATTGGACGAACCGGTTGCCTTTGCTAACGATTGCATAGGGCCGGTCGCGGAAGAAGCTGCTCGTAAATTGGGATTTGGTGAAGTGCTGGTCTTGGAAAATACTCGTTTTCATCCTGGAGAGAAGGGAAATGATTCAGAGATGGCGCGCCAACTTGCTTCACTGGCAGATCTGTTTGTTATGGACGCGTTCGGTTCAGCACACCGCGCTCATGCGTCCACTGAGGGAATCTCTAATTACCTCCCGGCGGTGGCCGGTTTCCTGGTGGAAAAGGAAATTCAATACCTTGGTCAGGTAATTGCAGATCCCCAAAAACCATTCATTGCCATTTTGGGGGGTGCAAAAGTTAGCGATAAAATTGGTGTTATTCGCAATTTACTTGCAAAGACTGATTTCATTCTCATCGGGGGCGGTATGGCAAACACTTTTTTCAAAGCACAAGGCTACCCGGTGGGTGATTCTCTGGTAGAGGATGAAGCATTGGATACAGCTCGCGAGCTCTTGCAAGTAGCAGGATCACGTTTACGTCTTCCGGTTGATGTAGTTATCGCAAACCGGTTTGCTAATGATGCTGAATCGAAAGTAATGGCGATGGCTCCTGTACCAGAAGGATGGCGAATCTTGGATATCGGTCCCGAAACAGTCGCCTCCTATGATAAGGTGCTGCATGATGCTAGAACCATTATTTGGAATGGACCTATGGGTGTGTTTGAATTCCCAAAGTTCGCTTTAGGGACTTTTGGAGTTGCGGAGGCGGTAGCGGAAAGTGAGGCGATTTCTATTGTGGGTGGAGGTGATTCTGTGGCGGCAATCAGCCAAGCTGGTTTGCAAGACCGCATCACACACATATCAACCGGTGGCGGAGCTTCGCTGGAAATGATGGAAGGCAAGATTCTACCGGGGATTGCTGCATTAGAGGACAAATAGCAATCAATTATATTCGCCAAAGAAAAAGTGATTAAGAAAACAGAAAGAGGATTATTATGCGTAAACCATTTATAGCTGGAAACTGGAAAATGAATAAAACTGTGGCAGAATCTCGTCATCTTATATCGGAATTGGTGCCAGGATTACAAGCCATTGATGGTGTAGATAAAGTACTTTGCCCGCCGTTTACCTCTTTGCTTGCAGTTGCAGCCTTATTGGAGGGGACGGATATCGGATTAGGTGCCCAAAACATACATTGGGAATCCGCCGGTGCGTTCACAGGTGAGATCTCTCCCCCGATGGTAGCTGAATACTGTCAATATGTAATCCTGGGACATTCCGAGCGACGGGCGTATTTTGGAGAAACAGATGAAACAGTAAATCGAAAAATAAAGATGGCATTGGAATATGACCTGACACCCATCCTTTGTGTAGGTGAAACGTTTGAAGAGAATGAGGCAGAACGCACTCAGGAAGTAGTGGCGCGCCAAGTGCGAGAAGATTTGTACGGGTTGGAAGGAATGTTCGAATCAGGGATTGAAAATTCGCTAGTTGTCGCTTATGAACCTATTTGGGCTATCGGCACAGGAATGGCGGCTACAGCAGATGGAGCTGCCGCCGTTATTTCTGATGTGATCCGTCCAGTCTTGTCAGATTTATTTGGAGGGACATTCGCAAAGGCTGTGCGTGTTCTTTATGGTGGCTCTATAAAAGGAGGAAATGCAGCCGAGTTCTTCAGCCAACCAGAAATTGATGGCGGGCTCATCGGAGGGGCATCTTTGAAAGTCGCTGATTTTATCGAGATCGTCCAAGCTGCTACATAGGAGAGAAGCATTCCCTTGAAACGTTATATTAAATTCTGGCACGTTAATCGTGGCTCTTGCTTATGTGCTGGAGCCACTTTTGATTTTTAATGTTGTTTACCGCTTGTGCGGTTCAAGATAATTTGACATCTACGATCTATATGTGAACTTGAAAGAAGTGCATCACCGGGGTAAACTATATTATGATGATATAATCCGCACCCGTGATTATGGAGGAAGTATTATCGATGGTTTTCCAGTATTCCATCACAAGTTCCGATGGTGAGGCATAATAGGGACATGGCACATTGTTGGTTTGCGATGAAGAGTAAGCCGCGCAAAGAAGAAGTGGTATGGCGTCAGGTTATTGCGCACGGTTTTGAAGCTTATTTCCCACGTTTACGTGTTCAACCTGTAAATCCACGTGCCAGGAAGCTGGTTCCTTATTTTCCAGGGTATTTATTTGTTTACGCTGACCTTGAAGATGTTGGATTATCTGTATTTAAATGGATGCCACATACGGTGGGATTAGTGAGTTTTGGTGGTGAGCCAGCGATTGTTCCAGATAATTTAATTCACAGCATTCGTAACCGGGTTAATGAGATAAACGCTGCCGGTGGTGAAGTTTTAGAAGCTCTACAGCCCGGTGATGAAATCCGTATTTCCGAAGGTCCCTTTCGAGGCTACGAGGCAATATTTGATTCGCGCTTACCCGGAACAGTGCGGGTTCGGGTATTGCTGGAGTTGTTGGGAAGTCAGCGACGAGTACCTGTAGAATTGGATGCTGCACTTATTCAACAAAAGAAATAGTCAACTGAAATTCAGGAAAAGAATTATGAAAAAAGCGCTGATAACTGGCATTACTGGTCAGGATGGTTCATATTTATCGGAGCTGTTGTTATCTAAAGGCTATGAAGTGCATGGTTTGATCCGCCGGGCAAGCACTTTTAATACTAAACGGATCGACCATATCTATCGGGATCCTCATAATGGTGAGGATGTCTTGTTGTATCTTCACTATGGGGACTTAGCCAATACGGGAAATCTGGTAGATCTGATCTACGAGATTAAACCGGATGAAGTTTATCATCTTGCAGCCCAAAGTCATGTGCGCGTGAGTTTTGACCTGCCCGAATATACTGGAGATATCACAGGCTTGGGGACTATTCGCATTCTGGAAGCCATCCGAAAAAGTGGATTAAACGCCCGGTTTTATCAGGCATCATCGAGTGAGATGTATGGAAACGCCAAACCACCCCAAAGCGAAACCACTCAGTTTGAACCACAGAGCCCATATGCGGCAGCCAAATTATATGCTTATTGGGTGACGCGAAACTACAGGCAGGGATATGGCATGTATGCCTGCAACGGCATATTATTTAACCACGAATCACCTCGCCGCGGTGAGACCTTTGTTACCAGAAAGATAACCCGAGCCTTAGCTGCTATTCGCGCTGGTCTGCAGAATACGTTATATTTAGGAAACCTGGATGCCAAACGTGATTGGGGATATGCACCCGATTACATTGCCGCAATGTGGAAGATGCTGCAACATGATAAACCAGGCGATTTTGTGATTGGAACCGGAGAAGCCCATTCTGTGCGTGAATTCCTTGATGAGGCTTTTGGTTATGTGGGTTTGGATTGGCACGAATATGTAAAGATTGATCCCCGCTACTTCCGTCCCACTGAAGTTGATTACCTGTTGGCAGATTCCAACCAAGCTCGTGAAGTAATAAAGTGGGAACCACGGATTTTCTTCAAGGACTTAGTTCACATCATGGTGGATGCCGATATGGAATTATTAGGTCTCGACTCGCCGGGAGAAGGTCAGCGAGCTATAGAAGCTCATCATGGCAGCTGGCATTCCTGGCAAGATCAGGTCGTAAGTATGGAAAGATAACGGTTTGGTAAAAGCGCTAGTTTTGGGAATTAATGGTCAAGACGGTTCGTATTTAGGTGAGCTTCTACTCGAAAGGGGTGTAGAAGTAGTAGGTTGGATTCCCAGTAGCATTCAAGTTAGTCTAGGGGACATCCAGCACATTATTAAGAGAATTCAACTTGTTGAGGGATCCCTTTCCAATCAAGAAGCTATAAACGTGTGTTTAGAAGAACATCGTCCGGATGAAATCTACAACCTCGCCTCACCATCATCGCCGTTTGCGTCCTGGAATTCTACAGTTGAAGTGGGCAATATAGCTGGCTTAGGTGTCGCGCGCCTACTCGAAGCTATACGCGTTGTTCACCCCGCTGCTCATTATTACCAGGCATCATCGAGTGAGTTATTTGGCAACCCCGTAGATGTACCGCAAAATGAAACGACTCCATTCCAACCAAGGAATCCATACGGTATTGCCAAGCTCTACGCACACTGGCTAACCGTGAGATACCGTCAAGAGTATGGTTTGTATGCAGCTTCGGGTATTCTATTCAACCACGAAAGTCCTCGAAGGGGTCTCCAATTTGTCACCCGTAAAATCACATATACGGCTTCGAAAATCAAGCTAGGTCTCGAAAGCGAATTACGGTTAGGCAACCTGGATGCTCGTCGCGATTGGGGGTTTGCCGGGGATTATACTGAAGCGATGTGGTTAATGATGCAGCAGGAAGCGGCGAGTGATTTTGTGATTGGGACCGCTGAAACCCATTCTGTACGTGAGTTTTGTGAACTGGCCTTCGGCTTCCTGAACCTGGACTATCGAGATTACGTAGTCCAGGACCCTCAGTTATATCGACCCTTAGAGACAAGACAGTTAGTTGCGGATTACAGTAATGCATCCATAAAACTTGGCTGGCATCCAAAAATGAAATTTGAAGAACTTGTCAAATTGATGGTGGATGCTGATTTAGATACTTTACAATCTAAAATATAAATTCATCAAATACGAGATTGAGGTCTTTTGAATTCAGTAAGTATCCTGGGTGTTAATGTTTCCTGCCTTGATATTGGAGGCATTTTTACATGTGTGAAAGAATGGGTCGAGAGAGATCAGCGAAGGACCATTCTATATGTAAATGCCCACTGTTTAAATATTGCTAGTGAAGACACTTATTACCGCAGGTTACTAAATCAGGCCGACATCGTTTATGCAGATGGAATCAGCGTTGTTTGGAGCAGCTGTATTTTAGGCGGATGCAAATTACACAAGAACACCGGTGCTGATTGGATTGAAGATTTTTGTCATTTTGCAGAGCAGGAATCGATTCGAATATATATTTTGGCGGGAGGAGAAGGAGTTGCCCAGAAGGCTAAAGAAATCTTACTCAAAAGTTATCCGGAAATTAATATTGTAGGGTACAGCGATGGCTATTTTAAAAATATAAATGAAGTCCAAGTCCTAAGTGAAATTAGAGTTTTATCGCCACAGGTCTTATTTGTTGGAATGGGTACGCCCCACCAAGAAAGATGGATTCATGAACACCGGGAAGATATTTCAGCTCCTGTGTGTTGGGGTGTGGGTGCTTTATTTGATTACATTGCTGGTATTGAGACCAGGGTACCTCCCTGGATGGGTAAAGTTGGGTTGGAATGGTTCTACCGGCTGATAGTTGATCCTGTTGGCAAGTGGGAGCGTTACATAATAGGAAATCCGCGCTTTGTAACGCGCATTATCCGACAGAAATTGGGTGTTTAAGTAAGAGTTTGTTCTGAAAGGATATTGATTCGAGATGAATTCTGTTCTTTTCATCTGCTCTGCAAATATATGCCGTTCTCCAATGGCTATGGGGCTGCTGCGCTCGATGGTCGATGATGCAAGCGATCAGTGGAAGATCGAATCAGCAGGAGTATGGGATATGGGAGGCCAGCAGGTGGCAGCGAACACTCAATTGGTTTTGAAGGAGCGTGGTATTGATTTGAACGATCACACATCACGCACTGTGACAGCCACAATGCTCAGTGAATTCAACCTAATCCTGGTGATGGAAGACACTCATAAAGAGGTCTTAAAGTTGGCTTTTCCTGAATACACAGACCGGTTTTTTATGTTGAGCGAAATGGTAGGGGAATTTTTTGAAATTGTTGATCCCATTGGGGGATCTTTGACCGATTTTGAAGAAACTGCTCTTGAAATGGAGTGGATACTGACCGAAGGTTTTAAAATGATAAGTATATTGGCTGCTGATAAACTTGAGACCGACGTCTCCAAACAAAGAACGGATACTGCGGATTAAGAGATAGATAGTATCGTCCTGAGACTGATCCTTGTGTTTCTACATGGATCCTTTTACACCTACCTGGTACCACCTTGGAAGCATTGTGAAGAGCTAAAATTTCTGTTTTTGACCGCAAACCACAAAATGTTGCTTAAAGTGGGGAATTATGACGTGAAGACGAATCGTGCGGCGCTTGGATTAATGATCGAACATGGTTTCTACTAATATTTGGTATTCCTGTTAGAGCTTGATCCTCCTGATATTATTAAGAAAAGATCGTGGGCAAGTAATATTTTTCAAACCGTTACAACACACACCTGGACTGAGAGACCTCTCCTTGGGTATTCATATTTGGTTATGGGAACCTCGGCTAGTTCGATACCGGAAGGAATGCTGCCTTGATTTCAACCTCTACCATTGGTACTCGGTTGTGAATTAAATGAGCAAAATGTACCTATTGGAGTATTGATGCAGGCCAGCAACCCGAGTAGAAATCGATTTAATTAATCTTATCCAAGAGTACCTTGATCGCGCGGAGTAATACAGTATCTTCCTTTCCAAGTGCGCTTTCTTTTGTAACGGGGACAATGAAATCAGGAATTACGCCTTTACCTTCGATTATCACCTCACCGGAGGGGCTTTCGGGTCTGCCAGTTGGATACTGCATCTTAATCTCATCTGGGAGAGTGTATTGACCTCTGCCCACATCACCGAAAGCGCCAGCGGAAGGATAGTGCCCAAAAATAACGGCGCGATCGTTTTCTTGCAGTGCGTAAGCGAAACCTTCACAGGCGCTGATACAGTTTGGGCTGACCAGAACCGCGATTTCACCTTCATAAAGCAGTGGTGCGGGAACAATTTTCGCCGGGCGGTCAATTTCTTCAAATTCACCGCTTATATCGCTATAGTAGAACCTCCGGTAAATCGGGATTTCATCATTGAAGAAATAGCCGAGGAAATCAGATGTTATGCTAGTCGAGCCGCCTCCATTAGAACGCAGGTCAATAATCATACCGGGAATCTCTTGATCGATCAATCCTTGGATATAGTGCTCCCATAAACGAGCCATCATATTGTAGTCTTCGCTGAATGTGGTAATGCGGACATATCCTAAACCCGAATCGTCCAACACGAAGCCCTCAATCGGCAGCGAAAGTTCATCGCGTTTCAGTTCAGGAATGGTTTCAAAAAGGGATTCGTATTCTACTTCGGATTTTAGAGTGACTTCTTTGACCTGTAAATCCTCGGGGTTCTTGTAAGAAATCTTGATCCGAGTGCCTGGGGAAACTCTGGAAACGTAATTTACCTGTTCAACACGCAAGGCATGTTCTGTCGAGAACGGCCCGAAATACGGAGTCACTTGATCGATGACTTGTTCGATCGGCTGACTATCCCATGAAATAATCTCAGCACCTACATCAATTCCTGCTTTCTCTGCCTCAGAACCTGGTAGGATGTAAGTGACTATTATGCGCTCATCACTTAATTCTGTCAGCACGAGACCAAAGCCCCCCCCTGCTAAATCGTAAAATACATCTGGATTGAGGGATACGTTGATATGCCCATCCGGAATTTCGTAGCTGAATTCTCGCAAGGCGTTGTAAAAATCTTCACTTTTATCTGCTGCTTGAATGCGGGGCACGTATTTTTCATTGAGAGCCTTCCAATCAACTTCTTTTTCCTCGGTAAAAGGGTATTCGCGCGACGCTTTTTCAAACATGGTTCGGAACGCTTCTTCGTAACTCATATCTGAGTAATCATTTACTTCGACAGCGCCTTCATTGAGAATGACATTAGGCTGTGCCTCTTTATAGATGTGGAATGGTTCGTTGTTAAGATCTACCAGGTTATAGCCTGCCGGTATTGGCGTTATTGGATCATCCTCGCTGAATAGTAAGCCATCTTCGCCAAAACCTGATGGAAAACTCTGTTGATCATCAGGTGCCCAAATGATCAAAATGCCACCGGTAATTTCATCGTTATTATCAGGATCGGTGAGTGTTGATGAATAAGCATTAGACCAGCCTTTGCCTTCACGTTCTTCCAGGAAAGGACCACCCCACACGTTTGACCAGTAAGCAACAGCGAACACCTGCACACCGATATTGTCCTCACCATTGTTATCCACATCGACCAGATTTCCTTGGGGTACGGATGGAAGACTCAGTTGATAGGTCAGGGTTTCTTCATCATTTATTTCAACCGGACCGATGACCTGTCCGGCGAGTGAGAAGTAAAATTCGCGATCGCGGCTAACAAATCCTGCTTGGTCTTCAAGCAAGACAAAGGGTTGTTTGATCGAGTTAACAAAGAATGGCGAAGTATATGGAATCTCACCGCTTATAAGTACGGGTTCGTTCGGGTTGGCAGCGCCTGGCTCGATTGGAATCGGCGGTAGAAGGGTTGCTGTGGAAACTGGAGTCGCTTCTCGTGTCGCAGTTGGTGAAGTTGTCAACCCAGAAAAAACGCTGCAGGAGATTGATATAGCAAAGACTAAAGACGCTAAGATAAATATCCGTCTGTGAAACATTGATGCTCCTTTGTTGCGGTGATTTTTTTCTTCTCCAGATTTAGTAGGTATTTTGCCCCATAAATCTATCGAATAGTTACGCTGATTGGCTCGCAATAAAACTAGCAGGTTGTACGGAATGATATCTGGAAAACCGGAATATATAAATCATACAATGGAGCCAAAGGTAAGCTAGAATACCAGAAAATATCAAAAACTCGGATTGGTATTTGATTAAGAACTAGATCCCTTGGAATGTGACTCCGACATAATTAATTCATCAATTTTCGCACTAAGTGAATTAACCTGCTCATACAGTCTGAGGAAGTCGTTTTGGGTGGCTATGTGCCGATTGACCAAAAATGTTTCAATTTTATTCTTGCTCAATTCCCATTCTTCTTCACCGAGCTGATGTTCGATGCGGTTTTTAGTACCCATTTGCATCATTTTATCAATTAGAACCTGACTTTCTCCATCGTCTATGTAACCTTCTTGGACAAGAAGATTTACACGCTGTTTTATCTCCTCGTCAACCTGATACCAAAAGTTCATGGGAGAAAGCAGCGCGCGTTGAAGGGCATTCAAACGGTCTCCACCCGCGTGAATTAAACCTGATAATACGGATAGCGGCAGCAAACCGTCCCGTTTTTTCTCCTGCTCAAAAATGATCTGTGCCAGAGTCAGAGCGGTTAAATCATCTTCGCTTACGTAATCAATAACCTGGACTTCTTCGCCTGCTCGAATTAATTCAGCGACCCCTTCGAGAGTGATATATTTTTTTGCTTCCGTATCGTACAATTTTCTATTTGGATAACGTTTGATCACCAGCATTTCTTACCTTTCTGCCTACAAACCGACCTCAAAATGCGCGAGAAAAAACAGAAGGGATAGAGGCTGCAAAGCATATTTCCTCCATCCCTATCAAGGGTTTTTGTGTAGTGGAGTAAAAAAATTGTCAAAAAGTTAAGTGTCCTTGAAGAGTAACTCGTAAAGGTGAAATTTATCTTAGTCGTGGATTATCTGATACTATTCTTTTGCCAGTGCATCCAGTTTATCGGAAAGTTCGTTTATCTTATCTCCAAGAGAATCAATGTCAGCTTTGGTAGGTACGTCCATACGTACGATTACCTCATCGATGCGTTTGTTTAATTCATCCTCTGCCTTGGAGACATCCTTTTTGCGTTTGTCCATAACTTCACGTACTAATTTCTTGCCGTCCTTTTCCGCGATTTCCCCGCGTTCCACGAGTTTCTCGACGAAGTCTTCAATCTCGTCCTGAGCCAGAGCGATTGCTCCGATGCTGGCTAGTAGAACTCTGCGCGATGCCTCATATAAAGGACCGTGTACTTCCTCAACAGTATTATCGACCTTTGCTTTTTTGGATACAGTAGCCATTTCATTTTCTCCTTTTTATTATTTATTTGCGTTTAGGTATTCTGTAATGATATCGACTGGTTCTTGAAAGTGACTTTCATTTTGTCAGAGCGTGTTTTCCTCTAATCAATTTGTCGGATTTCTTATTCAATCTATGACGCACTGCGTCGTGAACAACAATAACACACTGCGTCATTAATGTCAAGGAAAGTGTAAATTTCTAGATTAATCTGGGATTTTTTCAATATCCATGATGTTTGTAATATTATTCTTACCTAGACCTGTCTAATTTGGGTATATAATTTCTGGGAGCTAATTTTTCAATAGAAGAAGATTGTAGGACGGCTTATAAAAACACCCAGGGTTGTAACCGTGGGTATGGAAGAAAAAAACGTTTTAATGAAAATTCTCTCATTAAGTGATAAAGCGATCTCATTCATTTACAGCCCACAGGTACAAAAACGTTTCCAGGGGGTCGACCTGATCATTGGTTGTGGAGACCTTCCGTATTATTATCTTGAATATGCATTGAATGCCCTAGATGTCCCCCTATTTTTTGTGAGAGGTAACCATGATAAAGAGCTTGAATATTCTACAGCAGGTAAACAATCGTCTCCGGCGGGTGGTGTAGACCTTCATAGAAGGGTGATCAACCACCAGGGATTATTGCTAGCAGGTGTTGAAGGAAGTTTAAGATACAAGCCGGGCCCATTCCAGTACACGCAAGCAGAAATGTGGAATCATGTTTTTCGGCTGGTTCCGGTCTTTTTAATTAACTATATTAAAACTGGTCGGTACCTGGATGTTCTTGTAACACATGCCCCCCTGAAAGGGATTCACGATAAACAAGACTTATGTCACCAGGGCATTAACGCGTTTCGATGGCTGGTGATTGTATTTCAACCACAATTTTGTTTTCACGGACATGTGCATGTTTACCGACCTGGGCATATTACAGAAACCAGGCTGGGTCCAACACGAATAATCAACACGTTTGGTTTTCGAGAGGCATTTGTAAATCCACCCCTAAAGAGAAATTCTAAAATTAACCTAGAAAATATCTAGTTTAGAAGGAATCAGGCGGCTTGTCATTCAATCAATTAGCTAATCAGGATTTTGATCGTGCAATAACAAAAGGATTTTGGCGCAAGGTCCTCACGCGCTTGACGGGAAAGACTAATGAACTGCTGCCATTTGAGGAGGTTAGAGTCAAGCTGCCAATGCACGGTCAGCATTATATTGGTTTGAAACAGGTGCCCATTCAGAATATCGTCGGGAGCTTCGGCAGATATCAGGACTTCGATCGGGCGTTCTTGCCGACTCAGAAGAGAACTAAAGATCGTTGGGTTTCGATCAATAGAGCACACTACAAACAAATAATACTTCCGCCTGTGGATTTATTCAAAATTGGAGAGATATATTTTGTAAAAGACGGCAATCACCGGGTGTCGGTAGCGCACGAACAAGGTCAGGAATTTGTAGATGCAATTGTTACGGAGATCAATGTCCCAGTTGTGCTGACGACGGAGACAAAATTAGACGATTTAGAAGTAAAGGAAGCATATGCTGATTTCTTGGAAAAGACTAATTTGGCTGAATTTAGACCTGACGCAGATATTGAGATGGCCACAGCCGATTATTACAACGGATTATTAGCTCATATTGACGTTCACCAATGGTACCTCAGCGAGAAGCAAGGCTCCGAAATTCCATATGAGGAGGCATTAGTTTCCTGGTATGACCATATTTATTTACCCCTAGTAGAGGTTATCCGAAATACCGAAATCTTGAATGAAATCCCAAGGTCAACCGAGGCTGACCTTGCACTATGGATCATGGATTATCTCAGCTACTTACGTCTCTCAAATCAAAGAAATTCCGTATCAAACGACGAAGAAGCGAAATTGACTGCATCGAAATATCTCATAAGGAATTATCCGATCCCTGCGGTAAAAAAAATGCTCAATGTGTTAAACCGTGTTAGCTGGTTGGATAATTTAATCATACAACAAGAAAAGGTCTTATTCTTAGATGAGACGCAAATCCAAAAGATCAGACCGAATGCAGAAATCAGTACGACACTGCCAGGGCAATATCAACGCATACAAGAGCATATTGCTGTTCATCGCTGGTATTTAGGAGAAAGTATGAGTAGAGAAGTTTCTAATGAGGAGGCAAATGCCTCATGGTATGATAAAGTTTACCAACCATTGGTAGAAATTATTCGAGAACAAGAGGTTCTGAAGGAATTTCCAAAGCGGACAGAAACAGATCTTTATTTATGGATCATCGAGCATCAATGGTATCTACGCGAGGCATATGGAGACAACATATCTATAAAGGATGCAGTAAAACTCTTTACTGATGATTACTCTGAAAAAGCAGTTAAGAAACTGCTCAAGGCTCTGAAAAAACCAAAATAACGATAAACCTTCTGAACAATATTTGAAATTGGAGATCCGTCAATGACACCACCCCGTTTGACTTTCTTTTGTGAGTTGGAAATTGATCCCTTGGAAGAGCTCATAAATGAGGAAACCATTCAGGATATCAAAGATTTAAATGGAAGTGTAGCATTGGGCATCATGGATTTTAGTGCGAGAAGAGCTGGAGTGGTTCAGAGATTAAATCAAGCCGGAATCCCAGTGATAGGATGGTTGCTGCTTCCCAAAGAGCAAGGTTACTGGTTCAATCTCAAGAATTATTCACTGGCTCGTGATTATTACTCAGTGTTCAAAGATTGGACTGAGGCGAATGGATTGGTATGGTTGGGTGTGGGTTTGGATATCGAACCGGATATCCTCGAGCTAGAACAGCTTTTTGAAAGCAAGCGGCAGATGCTGCGGAATGTGATTCGTCGGTTGTTCAGTCGAACGCAGCTAAATGATGCCAAGATGCATTACCAGGATTTAGTCAATCAGATCAGAGCCGATGGATACCTTGTTGAGAGCTATCAATTCCCCATCATCTCTGATGAACGTAAGGCACGTTCAACTTTTATCCAACGAACCTCTGGTGTGGTTGATATTGCCGTAGATAAAGAAGTGTTGATGCTCTACACCAGTTTTGTTCGACCGCATGGAGCAGGAATCCTGGGGAGTTATGCACCGGAGGCACAAGCGATTGGGATCGGCAGTACTGGTGGTGGGGTGGATATTGGACTTTTAGACATGCGACCGCTTGATTGGGATGAACTTTCCCGAGACCTGCGTTTAGCCTGGTATTGGTGTGAGAACTTGTACATCTTCAGCTTGGAGGGATGCATTCGCCAGAAATTTATGGGACGCTTAAAGGAATTCCAATGGGATTATCCGATTTTACTGCCGGAGGATCAAATCAGGCGCGTAAATGGATGGCGGGGCACCATACGTTCCGGTTTGTGGCTTATTGCACATCCGCTGGTTCCGTTGCTTACGGTCTTGGGTGTATATGTACTGTATAAGGGGGTACAGCGGGTAATGAAGAAGTAGCGAATCCCTATTAAGAATGACTTACTAAATATCGCATTTCTCTGTCCCAACGTTTATGGAAGCTCAAGCAGAAGCCGATTGAATTTACATAAGCCTAGAGATTCAACCAGCGGGAAGCGTTGGCTGGTAAATCCGACATTGGACCGACCTGCACGGTGCATTGAGGCAACGATTCGATAAAAAAACGACCATATTTTTTGCTGATAACACGGCGGTCGAAGACCGCAACAACACCGCGATCATTCTGCGAACGGATCAGACGCCCAAAACCCTGTCTAAAGCGCAGGATCGCTTCGGGAAGAGAATACTGGTAGAACGAGTCATCGAAGCTTTCAGCCCTAGCAGCGATGATCGGATCGGAGGGGACGTCGAAGGGCAGTTTCACAATCACCAGTACAGAGAGAGCTTCACCAGGAACATCCACACCTTCCCAAAATGCGCGCGTTCCCAGCAATACAGACCGTTCAGAATTCCGGAACGTTTCGAGCAGGGTGTGGGGCGAAGCACCTTCCCCTTGAGCGTAAACCTGGATATCTTGTTTCGCAAGAACCGGAGTAATTACCCGCGCGGTTCGCCGCAGTTGGTCGTATGATGTGAATAAAGCAAGGGTGCGACCGCTTGTCGCCTGGCATAAGCGGATCAAGCCTTGTCCCACAGCTTTTTGATAACGTTGGCGGTCATTTGGCTCTGGGATATCGTTTACAAGGTAGAGCAGGGAAGCTGTTTCAAAATCAAATGGTGACCCGAGCATAAGCTCATATGCATCTTCTGCGTTTAATCTGCCGCGCAAATAGTCAAACTCTCCAAGTGTTGTAAGTGTTGCAGAGGTTAAGATGACCGCAGACTTTTCATGCCACACGTAGCGTTCCATCAGCGTACCAATATGTAAGGGGGCAGCATGCAGTGCAAGTCGAGATGTGTTCAGTCCTTCTTCTGCCCAATAAACTCGATCAGTTACAGGTTCAAAGACCAGCGCACTTACCTGGTCGTTGAATTCGCTAAAGCGCCGGTAAATATTCGAAAGCATACTGTGGAGTTCTTCGTCTCCATCAGGGAATTTATCATTCACTTCAGCCACACCCTGGATAATTTTTGCCAATGTATCAATCAATAACTGCAGAGCGTTTTGGGCTTCATCCCATGCAATTTCAACATCCGACCAGGCGGGTTGTGAACGAGTAGCGGTAATGATCCGTTCTCGATGGGAATACATCCCCACCGGATGTCCATCGCGCTGTTCACTCAAGAAGAGCTCTATATTTTTAAAGAATTGGCGTAAAAGATTTTGGAATTGGAATGCCAGGTCTGTGGCGTGTTGGACAAGTTCGTTGAAGCTTTCAATTTCACCTTGGCTTAGAATCTCATCAATATCATCTAACAGCCACGCCAGCGTGCCCGTACTTTTACCACCTAGTTGTCGTAATAATCGCTCCACATCATTTTGAGTAACCTGGTAGCTTAATGCGTCGGTTGTGGCGTCCTCCAAATGATGGGCTTCATCTACGATGAGGTACTCATATTCAGGAAGAACTCGATTGCCCGTTGCGACGTCAGCCAATAACAATGCGTGATTAACGATCACCAGATGGGCGTTTTGAGCGGTACGGTGGACACGGTAGAATGGACAGGATCCGTTTGTATGTTTAAGACAGTTTTCGGTGTTGCAGGCTTCATCTTCGGAAGAAAGGCGCATCCAAGCTTGGCGTTCGGCAGGACCATTAAGGTTGATTTCCCCCCGATCGCCTGTTTTCGTGACCTGCAACCAGACCAGTACTTTTGCTATAACGCGCAGTTCATCAATATTCTCTGGTCCACGTCGGCGCATATTCTCCAGACGACGTGGGCATAAATAATTAGAACGACCCTTAAGAACTGTTGCATGTAAATCAATCTTAAGGGTTTTTCGCACGTCGGGAATATCTTTATTGATCAACTGATCTTGCAGATTGATTGTATTTGTTGAAATGACGATCCGCCTGCCGTTTTGGACAGCCCACAATGCAGCGGGTAGGAGATATGCAATGCTCTTTCCTATACCAGTGCCGGCTTCTACTATTAAATGGCGCTGCTCGGATAACGCTTCAGACACTGCGTTCAACATCGCTACCTGCTGGGGGCGGTATTCGAACTCGGGGAAATTATGCCCAAACGCGCCGCCGGATTCGAGCAAGGCGGCGACTTCTTCTGTATCCAAAGATATGGTTTCTTTAGTAGGCTTTAGAGGTGGAAATTGATGATCGAGGTTATTTGTAAATAATGGTCCCTGAAAATGATGCTGGATGGATTGAGGTGATACGATCTCAGTGGACCGCTCTTTTAGAACCTGGCGGAAAGCCCAGTAGCCATTCCAATCAAGCTTATCACCCATCCGAATGATCTCGGCGAGCAGGTTGAGAGGAAGATTGTGAGCTTTATCCCAAAGACGTAATAAAATGCCCCTTGTGGCACGCGCGTCGTCGAGTGCACGGTGAGTGGCTGGAAATGGTACACCAAGAGCCTGTGTAAGAGAACTAAGATTGTATCGGCTTGCACTAGGCAGTAAAACGGCCGCTAATTCGTAGGTATCAACCAGTTGGTTTCCCTTAAATAAGCCACCCCTTCGAAGAAAGGAAACGTCGAAATTTATATTATGTCCAACGATCGGGGAATCGTTCACGAAATCTTCTAAATCCGACTGCATCTCTTGAAGCGAGGGTGCATTCAAGATCATTTGATCAGTAATACCGGTTAATTGTGTGATAAAGGGTGGGATTCGGCGTCCTGGGTGGATGAGGGTTGACCATTCATCTTCAACTCTGCGGTCGTTGAATCGTACAGCACCGATATCAATAATGGCATCTTCCGCTGGGTCAAGACCTGTAGTTTCGATATCCAGGGCAACTATTGAGTCCATGATGAGAATTATACCTTGCAACTTATCACTGTAATTTTACGAGCCCTGAGTCAAAATGATCCCGATGTAAGCTATACTGATGAGTCGTTCGTAGTCCTTCTCTGCGCTCATGATAAAGCTTAGGACAAGAGTTCATCACACTTGTGTAGTTCCGTAGTAGTAATGCTGAGCAGCGACAGGATCATCATAATATCGCCGCAGCACAACTGCTGCTTGATCTTTCTGTGGTCGTGGGAATCTGGGAAAAGAATAGAAAAATCCGGGACTCTTAGAGCTCTGGATAGTGCTTGTGGTTTAACCGCTGTTTGTTATCCATTGGAGGGGGCAAGAACTTTTTGTAAGGCTTCGATTTGATACGTGCTTAGCTCTAAATTGGAGAGCAGTGCCTCATCTTGAGCTAAAATACGCTGACCTAATCCTGAATGCTGCCATTGCTTTAGATCCTCCTCAATTGGTGAGCCTATTACATCTTGACGGACGATTTTGCCGTCTGC
>Ga0114922_10002007_pt1 | contig 19222 bp, 15 predicted proteins | sample AartaG_FD_100975 | JGI IMG/M metagenome (GOLD analysis project Ga0114922, IMG submission 100975) | Deep subsurface microbial communities from Aarhus Bay to uncover new lineages of life (NeLLi) - Aarhus_00045 metaG | ecosystem: Environmental > Aquatic > Marine > Oceanic > Sediment | place...
CCGGTATGGCTGACATCACATATATCGAGCCATTGACGCTGGAGGTCATGACGGAAATTATTGAAAAGGAGCGACCAGACGCTCTGCTGCCTAATCTGGGTGGCCAGAGCGCATTGAATCTGTCTTTGGAGCTTTGGCGTGCCGGTGTCCTGGAAAAATACGACGTCAAGGTAATTGGTGTCAATATCGACGCCATCGAACGGGGCGAAGACCGTATAGCATTCAAAAAAACAATGAACCGGTTGGGTATTGAGATGCCAAAAAGCGAGCCGGCTTTAAGTGCCCAGGAAGCCGAAAAAATAGCCGACAAACTGGGTTACCCCGTAGTAATCCGGCCTGCTTATACAATGGGCGGTACCGGCGGCGGTTTGGTTTACAATGTCGAAGAGTTGCGCACCATTGCGGCCCGCGGCATAGCGGCAAGTCTCATCGGACAGATTCTGGTCGAGGAATCCGTACTTGGCTGGGAGGAGCTGGAGCTTGAGGTGGTCCGGGACGCAAAGAGCCAGATGATTACCGTTTGCTTCATTGAAAACGTCGATGCCATGGGTGTCCACACGGGCGACTCATACTGCACGGCTCCGATGCTTACGATAGACCCCCAATTGCAGAAGAAGCTCCAGAGATACTCCTACGACATTGTCCAGGCAATCGAGGTAATAGGCGGAACCAACATACAATTTGCCCATGATCCTCAGACCGGCAGGGTAGTCGTTATTGAGATTAATCCGCGAACGTCACGGTCATCGGCATTGGCTTCCAAGGCGACGGGTTTTCCGATTGCACTTGTTTCGGCGATGCTGGCAGGCGGCCTTACACTCGACGAAATCCCTTATTGGCGAGATGGTACTCTGGAAAAGTACACACCATCCGGCGACTACGTGGTAGTAAAGTTTTCGCGGTGGGGCTTTGAGAAGTTTCACGGTGTCGAGGACAAACTCGGTACCCAGATGCGTGCGGTCGGGGAGGTCATGAGTATCGGGAAAAATTACAAAGAAGCATTCCAAAAGGCTATCCGGTCGCTTGAGAGAGACCGCTACGGATTAGGGTTTGCAAAGGATTTCCACGAAAAAACGCTTGATGAACTGATGGACAGCCTGACCGAGCCATCGAGCGAGAGACAGTTCATCCTGTACGAGGCCCTGCGCAAAGGTGCCGACATTGAAGAACTCCACAGAAAAACATACATCAAGCGCTGGTTTATCCGGCAAATGAAGGAGTTGGTGGAACTGGAGACCGAGATTCTTACATACAAGGGCAAAAAGGTTCCCGACAAGCTTCTGGTTCGCGCAAAGAAAGACGGATTCTCAGACCGTTACCTTGCTCAACTGCTTGGTGCCACAGAGGGAGTTCTAAGAAACCAGCGAACCAGCTTAAATGTTGTTGAGGCGTGGGGCGCCGTACCTGTCAGTGGTGTAGAGGACGCGGCCTACTATTATTCCACTTACAACGGGCCTGACAAAGTCACTGTCAGTGACAAACCCAAGGTCATGGTCCTGGGCGGAGGCCCGAATCGCATCGGCCAGGGAATCGAATTTGACTACTGCTGTGTTCACGCCGCCTTTGCGCTGCGCGACGAGGGATATGAAACCATCATGGTCAACTGCAATCCTGAGACGGTTTCTACGGACTATGACACATCCGACAAGCTCTATTTCGAGCCCCTTACTGTTGAGGATGTTCTGAGCATATATCAGAAGGAAAAGCCTATGGGCGTCATCTGCCAATTCGGTGGCCAGACACCCCTTAACATTGCGGGCGAATTAGCAGAAGCGGGGGTGAAAATCATCGGCACAAGCCCGGAGACAATCGATCTTGCCGAGGACCGTGACCGCTTCAGAAAGGTTATGACCAGGCTCGGTATCCCACAGCCTGAATCCGGCATGGCCAGCAACTTCGAGCAGGCCGCTAAAATCGCTGAAAGGATAGGCTATCCTCTGATGGTGCGCCCGTCATACGTTTTGGGGGGCCGGGCGATGGAAGTCGTTCATGACATCGATATGCTGAAGCACTACGTAGCCACAGCCGTGGGCGTTTCCCCCGAAAGACCTATACTCATCGACAAATTTCTTGAAAATGCCACCGAGGCCGAGGCCGACGCCATCGCCGACGGCACCGACGCCTTTGTCCCGGCCGTGATGGAACATATCGAGCTTGCCGGCATCCACTCCGGCGATTCAGCCTGTGTGATTCCCCCTATCTCCATCCCGCCCAGACACATCAAAACGATAAACGAATACACGAAGAAAATTGCGATAGAGCTTAATGTCGTCGGCCTGATGAATATCCAGTACGCAATAGCAAACGATACGGTTTATATCCTTGAAGCGAACCCAAGGGCCTCCCGCACGGTACCTATAGTCTCAAAGGTATGCAATGTCTCGATGGCACGAATCGCTACGCAACTGATGTTGGGCCAAAAGCTTTCCGAGTTGAATCTCAAAGCCAAATCAATCCCGCACTTCGGCGTTAAGGAAGCCGTGTTTCCCTTTAATATGTTCCCCGAGGTTGATCCTCTTTTGGGTCCGGAGATGCGTTCTACCGGCGAAGTTTTGGGCATGGCGGATTCGTTCGGGCTTGCCTTTTACAAGGCCCAGGAAGCGGCCAGGCAGACATTGCCCTCAGGCGGTACCGTTCTGATTACGATTGCAGACCCGGACAAGTCCTCTGGTCTTGAGGTTGCCAAAAAGTTTCTCGAACTGGGGTTCAAAATAACGGCCACCGGAGGAACCAAGAAGTTTTTTGATGCCCACAGAATAGAAACGGAGTTCATCCGCAAGATGTACGAAGGCCGACCCAACATAACCGATGCTATCAAGAACAATGAAATTCAACTCATTATAAATACTCCCAGCGGCAGATTAAGCCAGCACGATGATTCATACATCCGCAAAACGGCGATAAAACACAAGATTCCCTACATAACCACCGCCGCCGCGGCGATGGCCGCGGCAAAGGGTATCGAGGCCTGCCGGGAGACAACCAGCCACGTCAAACCACTGCAAACCTACCATGCGGACATAAAATAAAAAACATAGACCGGTACATACACCAACCGGCAAGTAATATTCGGAATCTTACATACCGAGCCGTCGAGTGTTCAAAAAAATTGCGTTCCCCCACTGGATTAGTCCTTTAGGGTTATATTTAGGCTTAAAAATATCATACAATACAAATCCGTGATCCCGAAGAAACAAATCAATCTCACTATAAATAGCACCACCATTGTATATAGGGTTAAACCATATTTCTGAATACACCAGGTACGTTGAACGCTCAAGTACGCCAACCGCACCGCGAAGTGCTTTCAGTTCCTCCGCTTGAATGTCAAATTTCATCAATTGTATGGCCGGTTCGCCGTTGCGTTTGGCCCATTCATCGATCGTAACAAGCCGGACTTTTTCTAACCTTTTAATAGATGAACCCTGTGGGTCTATCTCTTTTAGGCCCTGTCCCGGCCTTAAAAGCGATGTACTTCCCGGAGAGGCGGTCACATAAAGATCCGCGCTGCCCTCATGGTCGGATAATGCCGCAAACTGTGGATGAAACCTGCACTCTTGCCTTGCATACTGTCGAAGTGTTTCGGTATAAACACTGCCGGGTTCAAAAGCATAAACATGAGCAGATGGAAACTTTCGCAAAAGTCTTTTTGACACTCGACCGTCGGATGCCCCGGCGTCTATAATTCCTGTTACCGAGCACTCCTTCAAAAGACGACGCATAACTTCGTAAGGTTCATCAAGCGAAACTAAGTTGTTATCTTTTCCAAGAAGCTTTTTTTTAGTAAACGAACTAAACCGGCTTCCCATATATTTCCTTTCACAAAGTACACGGTTATTCACATCATTACAACTTCGCCGACACGTTCTGCCGCAGACATCTTACAATGAGTTCAACCAACTGTTTTCCAATCACACTTACATCAAACTTTTCGGCATGGACTCGCCCCTGCCGGCCCATTTTTTTTCTTAGCCGGTCGTTAGTGATGAGTTGACTGGTTCTATCAATCCACTCACTGGTATCCCCGGCGAAAAAACCGGTAACATTATCGCAGACATAATCTGAGTTTGTTCCCACCGGCGAGGCGACCACCGGCAGAGAAACACAAGCATATTCTAGTACCTTGAAGCTGCATTTGCCTTCTGTGAATCGATTGCTCGGCAATGGTGCAAGGCCAATATCACTCGCAGCCAAATCCATAGCCCGCGTCTGATTAGACCATAGGCGTTTTTCCACGGGCATATTTTGCATATCCAAGAAGTCGTCGCATATAATCCGCAGAATGACATTGTCAAAACGACGGCCAATTTCCTCAAGGGCCGGCTTGATCTCCGCAAGATAGCCCAGAGTGCTTTTGCTTCCTATCCAGACAAGGCGGATTCTGTCATCAACTTTGGGGGCAATATCAATGTTATAGTCGCTAATTTTCAGCCCGATGGGAAGAATTTTGACATTGGGATTGAATTTTTGCGCGTGTCCGGCAAGATAAGAACTGCCCGTAATGACCATATCAGCCAGTTCAACACTCCTGCGAAAGGACACAAAATGTGATCGGCTGTCACGCTCCGGAGTTTTGTCACTGTACATCACTGCATCGTCAAAATTGTAAATCACCTTCCTGCTGTATTTCCGCAAAGAAAAGGCATCTAATACATTCAAGCCTTTTTTGTGGAGTAAAACGCCGTCGAACCTTGTTGCTCGCTTAAAGAGCTTGCAACGGCTTAAGAAATGGAGTGGTAGCTTAGCAACTTCGCAATTGATACCGTTGCTCCGCAGGATTTCCAGGTAAGTGCCGATTCGTTGTTTGAAACTCGCTCGATTAGGATTGTTCGTTATGATAAGCAACTTCGTCATATGCACAAAGCCTATTTAATCGCTTCTAAGTTCAGGCTGATCATATATTCTTTATCGTTTACCTTAATTTTTCGAGAGGCCCGGTCTCTAAAATCGTGATATTGGCAGTTGTCCGGATCCCACGTCATAACTCCTTGAAACCCAACTTCCTTGAGCAACTTCGACAACCGTTGGCGATTAAAAACGGAGTAGTGAATATTGTACTCGTGGTCCTGGCCTCCCATCAGTTGCCGTGAAATGACGTTTATATCTTTGCCTGAAGCGTTGTAAACCTCAATCAGGCAATCAAAGTCCGGAACAGAAAGCCTCAGGACCCCTCCGCATTTTAGTATTCTTTTCATTTCGGATAAGACATTTTTAAGATCATTTCTTTTTACATGTTCAAGAATGTGGCACATATATACCAAATCAACACTTCCAGTGTCAAAGTCACCAAGGCAGGCAATATCATCCGTAACGATGTGAACGTGAGGAAATGGCTGGGCATCGACATTTATAAACTCTGGGCTGTTTTTCCTGCCGCATCCAATGTGCACCAGCACCTTACCATTACTGTTTTTCGGAAAAGAAGGCTTTACCAGCCGCCTTCTGATAAACAACAGTTGTAACTTTAAACTCTTTCTCAGTTTCTTCAGCATTCATACAGTCCTTAACCGGGAGTCGTACCCTGTCTGCAAAAAATTGAATCTACACGGTACAGGCAGAATAATTGTCCACCAGTGCATAAACCTGTCGGATTTGAAGAAGAAACGGTGACCGCCTACACACTGTTTGCAACTCGCCCTTTCAGGCTTATTTGTAAAAACAAGTAAATTCATAATAGTCCGATAACACCTGCAAATTGTTCATTTCAAAATACTTACATCTTAAAAAACATTTTATTGGTTTACACAGGATAAAAAATAATCTGTAACTTTCATAGGATCATCAATAGTTGTTGCTTTGAATTGAGCAATAGCTTCTCGCACATGGTTACTGTTCCACCATTGCTCGATATTATCATATACTTGAACCAGCTGGGACATCAATGAATGAGCCGAAGTATGAGCAACTCCAACTTTAATCAACTCATCAAACATACCCTCCCATTCGTCGGATAACAAATCGATCTGCGGATTCTGAACGATAAGAAATGGCGCGCCCGTAGCCAGAATTTCGGCCAGACAGGTAGATGTCTGATCAATAATAACTATTTTGGCATTTGAGATGCTGACTAATAGATTCTGATTGAAATTATCAATCCTAATTGGTTTTTTTTCGATTTCCCATATGTGTTCGGCATCCCATTGGCAGGATATTCGTCTGGGCCTAAGAACAAAATATGTAATCAAAGAATCAGGGATAGAGTCTATAATATCCATTGCCCTCCTAAGCTTTCTAATTGCAAAACTGTTGACAATGGCCGTATCTTCAAAACGTCGTGTGTATAAAAACCAGGCTGGTGATATATATAAGATATCTTTCTTCCAGGTCTCAAATTTATAAGTGGTGATGTTTCGACAGACAAACCCTCCAGTTACTGCTTTGGGAAAGTTGCTTACCCAGCCGGTAGTTATGTAAACATCTGCTACAGAAAATTGAAACCATTCCATATTGGCATTATGGCATTGAGTAAAAGCCCCATGTTGGGGAAACATCAATTTTTTGCCCATAGTTTGTGTAATTGCTACGTATATAGCTGTGGGGAAATGGCCTATCCATATTTCCGAAACAATCTGGGTAAACTGTTTTGTTTTTATATCTTTCAAAAAAGCTGGATAATAGTCATAAAACTGCTCGACAACTTCTCGTGGAACGGCGTAATAAAGTGTTTGTACCAAAAAAAACTCAAAAGTATCTTTCTTTGTTTCTATTTCCAGTATTTTTTTCCGTTTCTTGTAATTTACATCCTTTGTGAAAAACTTAATTTTTGGCAGAGCGAAAGATTGAATTTTACCTCGAGATTCAGACACTAAAAACCGAATTAATTCTTCATGAATGCGCGTTTTTACAAATGCTATTTCGCATTTTTTTTTGGGTAAAATATTCTTAATAAGATTTCTAGCGGATTGTTTTGCAAGATACCAAAAATGCCCTAAGCTCCATTTCTCCCGGAAGGTTTCGGCAAAACGGTATTTTTTAGAAATTGAAGGAAATTTTTTGTGGCTGAATAGATAATAATAATGACTTACAAGCTGCTGAACACCGAAGTCACTGGTAAAACAACGCAATGCATCGTTAAATCCTTTGGGTGTATAAAAAGAATCTTTGTCCAAAGTTTTAATGCTTGTATGTTCTAAATCCAACTTAGACAAACAGACATATTTGTCATATACAAGACATATATACTCGAAAAACCACCGGCCGCAAACAGTCTCCCAGAAAGAAACAGGATAATTCAACTGATGAATTTCGTTAAGTTTCACAGCAAGCAGAGGAAGTAATTTATAATATATTTTTTTACAGTATTCGTGTGCGAGGCAGATTTTTTCCTTTGTGCTAAACACGTTTTCTAACGTAGTAGCTGCAACTTTATCCCATTGGCTAAGTGGAACTTGGTGTTTTGCGCCTTCCCATAAGTATATCGAATCATGGTATTCCGTTCCCCAAAACTCACAATAAGCAGTAGCTAGAATATTCTTTTTTGAAACCAACGTATAAACCTTCCTAAATTGCGCAAACAGTTTTTACATTGTCCGTTCTTGCCTGAACTATAGCTCCAACATTTCTGTTTTTCTCCATGGACGTTTTCCTTTCTGATTTTTGATAAATTGTCATCAGTGATAACCTTCTTTCATGCTGGCGCATATATAATCTTTAAGCAGAACATCAGCGAATAGGCTTAACCACGCAAGCATACTGATGATACTTGGCATCGCTGAGTCTATTGAATAATAGAAAATTCAGAACTCTGAACTTAGTACTATGTGTTGGGCGCAAACCATCAATCCTTAAAATCTCGTAGCCAAATCTCTTAAACATTTTCAAAAGGCTCTTATAAGTAAAAAAACGTAGATGGGTAAAATCTAATATGCCTGCTTCTTTATATTCCCATTCTCCATACCATACCAGTGTGCGCAAATTATTCCAAAAACGCACATTTGGAATAGACATTACTACAACACCACTAGTGGCTAACTTGGTTTTTAGCTTTACTATAAAATTGAAAGGGTCATAAAGATGTTCAAGGACATCATTTAAAATTATACAGTCAAAATAATTATCAGGAATTATTGTTAAGGATTCTATCGCATCCTTGTTTATGACTCTATGCAGGTTTTTTGATGCAATACGTGCCGACCTATCATCGATTTCAACTCCCCAACATTCGGCATTTAAGGTCTTATTTACCAATTCAGAAAAAGCCCCACATCCACATCCAAACTCTAATGTTTTTTTAGCATTTTGAGGCACATATTGGAGCATTTCTTCCCTGGTGTTCTCAAAATAATTATCAGTTTTTGCATATGAATAATAAATATTGCTTCGCATAACTCTATTTCTCTAAGTATTTATTTCAATCAATGGTTCCGGCATCTTCCAGTTTGGATTAGGATCATTTTTTTTGAACAACAACAATGACCTCACTAAACCTGAATAAAGGCGAAGATCGAAAGGCCAATATTTGATAGCGCTTTTATACAGCGTTAATGCTGCGGTCTTTGCGCCACTACGTCTGCGGTCTTCAGCTACTTTTCTACAGGCATGGCTAATCTTGCGTTTAGCGATTGTGCGGGGAATCATCTTTTCGCCACCTGACCTGTAATAAAATCTTTCGAGGACCAGTATTCTCGTGGGAAGTATTCCTACCTTTACAGACAGATTTTCATTATGTCTCCTGCGGATTCCTTGAATATCACTTACAAATAAAAAAGGAGTTGATGCAGATAGCCTCAAGAAAAAATCAGCATCCTCATAGGATAGTCTTAGTCTTTCATCGTACCTAAAGCCTTGGAGTACACTCTTGCGCATTACTGCTGCCGAAGTCCAGATAAATCCTCTTTTGAATAGCTCCACAGTCAGCCAGCCAGATTTGCCTTCAGGATTCTTGTAGGATTTCGTTTGCGCCCCGTCGGAGTACATCAACGTGATTGGACTATATGCCAGACCATATTCCCTGTTTTTTTCCAACGCAGCTACCATAACTTCAAGATATCTGTCAGGCCACAGATCATCTTGGTCCAGAAAGGCAATATACCGGCCCCGGCTGCGTGCAAGGCCGAAGTTGCGAGCAGATGAAGTGCCGCCGTTTTCCTTATAAAAATACCTGATTCGACTGTCGCCTATGCTGTTCACTACTGCACTTGTGGCGTCGGTAGAGCCATCATCGACAACGATAATATCTAAATCATCCTCCGTCTGCACCAGCACGCTATCAATTGTGATCTTTAACATGCTGCTTAGATTGTAAGTTGGAATAATCACGCTTACTTTTGGCATAAGTGAATTCCTGTTCTTTGTCTGAAAGGTACACAGCGGGGATCAATTATTCAAGATGATATATTCGTTACTGTCCCCGAAGCTGTGAACGTGTAACAGAGCACAATTTAAAAATCAGGTCATTTTAACTACGCTAAGACCGATATCTCCTTCGTAAGAGTCAAATTCATTCACCGTTAGTCCCAAATTCGGATCCGAGATACACGATAGTCCCTTCAAGTTATGTGAATCTGTGAAGCTGAAAAACGCTTTATTCCACAAAATGTCGTGGCTTATAATTATCGTGTTTGGCCGCATCAAAGCCCTTGCGCAATTATATTCGAAGAGCATATGTGTTCTGGTGTGCAGCGAATCGTGTATAAACATATCGACATCATTCTCTACTAACAGTTTTGGCAACAATTCTTTTGCATCGGCGGGATGATATTCCCACCGGTCACGATATACTTGGGGAATAAGTTTGCCAACATCTTCTGTCGAAAGCGAAGACGTCATCGTCAGCTCATCTTTTTTAGGCGGTATGTCAATCGAAATCAGTTTCCCTTCGTTATTCTTGTGCATCGCGGTTAGAATCCAGCTTGTCAAATCACCCCTTGCTGTACCGGTCTCTATAACAATCTTAGGCCTCACCTCTCTTATCAGCGCATAGTAGTTTACTACGTAGTTTTCTCGGCGGAACCTTTCTCTATAAACTTTTTCAAAATCCGGATCGCAGCGATAGTCTAAAGCCTGAAAAAATGTCTCTTTCAATGGCACATCAGATATCAATTCGTCCCGATAATAGGACAACGGATGTTTCGGAATAGCACCAACGGCGGACATTACGGTGTCAAAATAGGCGCCCCTTTTAATTGTTTGATGATGCCTGTAAAAGAACTTCTCCAGATATCTGAAAGGTGTGTCAAAAAGCCAGGGGTGTTTCTTGCACTTCCGTATAAATTTACAGTAGAGCCTAATGTCCTTCACCTGTGCTTTTCTTTGGGCCATAATCAAATAATCTTTAAACATGAGACAATAAATATTTACGGGCGATCATAGAAAATCTCGCTATTACAGAAGGCTTCTTCATGGTAAAAAACCAAGACAAGCCGTCTTATCTTTTTTGACAAGTAAGCAGTTGACCGTCAAGTCCTCAGAAACGCAAAAACCTTCACCGTTCAGTTCCGTTAACGATCCGTCTTCTTTGATAACATATAAGAGATAGAGGGCAAATAGCTTCAGATTGAAAAGGCTTGCCGGTACCACGCCGGCCTTTTCAAGAGCCTTTGGGCTATATTCGAAGATAATATAATCAAAAATAAGCCCATCGTCCGGATCCAGTCCAGAGAAGATGTTGTACTCATAACCTTCCGTATCCACCTTTAGAAATGCAGATTCCAAATCTTCCCCTGACAAGGTATCACCAAGAGTTTTTACCTGAACTTTAATCCGGCTAACCATGTCTGGACTATGACGAGAAGGATTGTATGCGAATGAAGCGCCGCTGTGTTTGCTTTTTGCAATTGTTAGTTCAAGCATCTCTGATGTATTTGATACACCAAAATTAAAAACCTTATATTTTTTACATAAATTTAATTCCAGGTTTTCCCGTGTTCGTCTTATCATCTCGGGATTGGGGTCTATGGCATAGACTTTTCCTTCAGGATTAAACCGGGAATAGAGACAAGAGTAATATCCGATATTGCAGCCAACATCTACAAATGTTTTGCATATTTTTGAAAGTTTTTTTATTATTTCTGAAGTTCCTTGCTCCCATTCTCTGTAAACATAGATCGTATTGTCAACAATATCGCCAATTATAGTTTTCATCTTGAAGCCAGCTTGCGTCTTGACGACGAATTCTTCGCCTATATTTCTGCGGCGAAACTTTCTATAAGCAGATTTTTTTAAAGGTTTAAAGAAACCGTTTCTTGCATAAAACAATAATAAATCTGAAAAATTCATGACTGCCTCATGAAATCATTTGCTCTGGGATTTACCATATAACATTGTATATCCTTGCTTACCTACGCCACTGAGCTTCTTTTTAATGGAATATCAAATTCATCTAATAATTCAAGCTTTCTTGTCGCTACCCGAGGATTTATCATCCAGAAAAGTACCAAAAACCCAACAGAATACTAAACTTCCTGAATTTCTGCCTTAGATGCAACATACTCACTCTCGTATAATTTGATAAGTTTTGCTCTTGCAGTATCATGGGAGTAACATTGCCGGACTCTGTCGCTTGCTTTTTCTGTAAGCACTTTTCGCTCTTCTAATGGTTTTTGGGCGATGCGGAGCATCGCTTCAGAAAGAGCTGTTGGGTCTCTCGGTTCAATCACATAACCGAACTCTCTATCACATAATACCTCGGGTATTCCACCTACGTTTGAGCCGATGCACGGGATACCCGCTGCCATCGCTTCTAATAAAACTCTCGGCATACCCTCTGCAAGTGAAGGCAGAACAAATACATCCATGGCCTTATATATCTGGAAAATATCATCTCTAAGGCCCAGGAAGTGGAACGAATCAGACAAACCTGTTTTTTTCACTTCGTTTTCCAGTTCATTACGCAATCGACCATTGCCCACCAATATCACATGTGCTGACGGTAGCACTTGCCTCACTTTCTTAAATGCCTTGATCAGATAAATCTGACCTTTGTTTGGAACTAGTCGTGCTACAGTACCGAACACAAACGCATCCAAAGGCAGGCCTAACATCTCCTTTGCGTCTTTTTGTGTGATTGATACATCCGCAAAATGCTTGTAGTCAATCGAATTCTCCAAAACAGATAATTTCTCAGGGTGGATGGACCAATTGCTCTTGAGGACATCCTCCTTCACGGCCTGGGCAACTGGAAGCAAACGGTTAATTTTTCTAAATAGTACAAAGTTTGTAAGCTTCCTTCTAAGTTTAGCCGTTCTGTCTGTGCCATGCACATGTGCCATAACCACCGGTGTCCCGGCAAACATGGCCGCAATAGTGCCGTAAACAGTGGGTTTGTGGGCGTGGCAGTGAATTATATCAACGTTATGTCTTTTAAGAATTCTGGCCAGCTTGGACAAAATTGAAAAGCGAAATGCCTTGAGCAGTTCAATATTCGACAAATAGAAAACTTTGTATCCCGCCTCCTCTATCAGGTTGTTTTCTGCGTTATGATTGCTCAAATAAATGAATATAATGTCAAAGCATTCCTTGTCTAATCCCAAGACAAGATCGTTAACTGAGGTTACGCCGCCATCGTATTTCGACCACAATAAAGCTACAGTAATTCTGTCGTTCTTCAACGGGATTGTCCCTAAAATAAACCATGACTGATTAACAGCTACAGATTTAACATGGGCCCGGGAGGATTCGAACCTCCGACCAATGGATTATGAGTCCACTGCTCTAACCGCTGAGCTACGGGCCCTCTAATACCTCTAAGTACTTCCGGGCTAATCACTTCCGCCGCGGTCCTACAACCATTCTACCAGCAAAATTTCGTAAAACAAGCTCAAAATAATGACGCCATTTGATTTTCCGGGCGAAACAACAACTTGCAAGTGGATTTCCCGGCTGTTGAGCGAATATTTGTCTTCGACAATGCAGGCTATGCCACACATACCGGCTTTGTGCTCTATAGAAAACTTTATAGATGTCATTCTGACCGAAAATCGCCTTTAGCCCTGCCTGTCCTGAACCAGCCTTTAGCCCTGAGCGCTGCCGAAGGGGTAACCGAAGGGAGAGTACCCGAAGGGGAAGAATCTCAAGCTTTTGTACGCCGGATCCCGATACATCGGGATTCAGAATGACGATTTTCAGACCTTTTATACAGAGCACGGTTTTGATATTTATTCCTGCCAGCCGGTTCCCCGCCAATTTGTTGTCGATTATTCGGCCTGATCATCATACCATAAGTACCGTTAGTATCTTTATTGCATTCAGGATAATTCATAATCATGTGGCGCCGTAGTACTAAATAGAAGATATTAATAGCCTGCATCTGGTAATGAAAATATGTAAGGCGAGTTATTCGGGAGATATATTATGGTAGGGAAAAACGTCTTTCAGTTGGGGTTCGTGAGTATCCTCTTCGGAGTTTTGCTTCATTGTGGTTGTGATACGGTTTACTACGGTACGATGGAGGCCTTCGGCAAGCATAAGAGGGATATTCTTGTCGAGCGGGTTTCCGATGCAAGGGACAGCCAGGCCGAGGCGAAGGAACAGTTTAAGAGCGCCTTAGAAGAGTTTAGCAGCGTGCTCAACTTCGAGGGCGGCGAGCTTGAAGAAAAGTATAACAAGCTAAGCGCTGAATATGAAAAGAGCGAGGCCAAGGCAAATGCGGTGCGCAATCGGATAAGGGATGTGAAGAACGTCGCGACGGCGCTATTCAGGGAGTGGGCCGGCGAACTGGACGAGTATTCGAGCGAGCGGCTCCGCCGGGTGAGCGAGCAAAAATTGGAGCAGACCCAGGACCGTTACGAGCAGCTTATAGGTGCGATGGAGCGGGCCGAGGCCAAAATCGGGCCGGTGCTGGTCGCTTTTCGCGACCAGGTACTGTTCTTAAAGCACAACCTTAACGCCCAGGCCATTGCATCGCTGCAACAAGAGTTGGGAATTATTGAAAATAATATCGCCTCGCTGATAAAAGAAATGGAGCGCTCCATCGAAGAAGCCGACGCCTTCGTTAAGGCAATGACAGAAGCCGGATGACCGCGCGAATTGGATCGGATCTTATTATACAAAAAGAAACTCTTATGGACAGATCCACAAGTAAACCAAGTCGTCTAAAAGTGTGGGGTAACTCGTTGCTGAATAAACTCACATCGAGATCTCGAAAGAAAAGCTTAAGATTAGCAAGTAAAAGGAGAAGGCAAAATTTCAATAAAGATTTGCGAAACGAGCTATTGGAATAGGCCGAGGAAAGTGAAATCGTTTCTGCATAAATTCAGTCCCTGCTTGGTGGAAACCCGCAAGGCCGGTGTCATTTAGAATTAGTCTTCGGAGTCATTTTTCATTTGTTGGCAGCCACTTTTTGTGCTCCTCGATCACTTTTGCATATTCAGGTTGCCTCGCAAGGTTTGTCCACTCCCAGGGATCCTTGGAATGGTCATACAGTTCCTGGGAGCCGTCTCTGTATCTTATGTAGCGCCAGCGGTCGGACCGAACTGCGTGGTTGCCTCTTCCCATAGTCATCAGCGCCGGGTGCCATTTCCGCGTTGGATCCTTAAGCAGGGGGGCCAGACTCCTGCCGTCCACATCCTTATTTGGCCCAAGGCCCGCCAACTCGACCAGCGTGGGATAAATGTCAATAAGGCTGACCGGCCTGTCGCAGCGACTGCCGGGTTTTGTAACGCCGGGGGCGACGATGATGAACGGTACGCGGTTTGCCTTTTCCCACAGGGTAAACTTCACGCACGATTCCTTGTCGCCGAGATGGTAGCCGTGGTCGGCCCACAGAACGATGATCGTGTTATCCGCCTTTCCCGTCGCGTCGAGCTTGTCCAGAAGCCTTCCGACCATCTGGTCGGCGAAATCCGCCGATGCCTGATAAGACTGCATCATCTTCTTGAGGCTGCCGGGATCGTTTTCGGGCTTGGCGGTGGTGTTTGAGAATATGAAGTGTTCTCTGTGGGCCATCCTCTTTCCAATCGGAGGAACATCATCCAGGTCGTTGGCCTTCATCTCGGGAAAGGCCGTATCATCGAACGGATATTTCATGAACGTCGCCGGCGGTGCGTAAAAAGGCAAATGCGGCTTGAAAATACCGGCCGCCAGGAACCGTGGCGCCGATTTTGCCTTGTCCATGATTTTCTCGCACCATTCTACGGTATCAAGGTCGATCATCTTCAACGTATGCTCGCCCCAGTCGAACTCGAATTCACTCAATGGGCCTTCGGTGTAGCCGTTATGGTTCTTTCCCGTCCATCGCGCAGGCAGCATCTTGAAGAATTCCTGAAAAGATGGTTTGCCGGGGATATCGGCTCCTGTTTGGCCGTGGTGAAAAATCTTACCTGCCCCGAATGTCTCGTACCCATTCAGCATGAAATAACGCGAAAGCGTCACCACGTCCGGCATCATTTTGGCCCATGCATGGTTGTTGTCGTATACACCGCTGTTAGTTGGTCTGACGCCGGTCATGATGGCGGCGCGGGATGGACAACATGCAGGAGCCGCGCAGTAGGCCTTACTGAAAAACATGCCCCGCCTGGCCAGTCGCACCAGGTTGGGCGTCTTGATCGGGTTCTTTGGGTCGAACAGCGTCGTCCAGTCGTTCATGTCGTCAATCGCTATGAACAGTATATCAGGCCGCTTGCCGGCGGATTTGCCCATGTTCGTAACGCAACCGGGCAAAACAAGACCAGCAACACCCAAAGCAACACTCTTAAGAAAACTGCGTCGATTCATACTAATTTCCTTACTTGTGCTAATAGTACATTCGTAACTGCAGGAAGAAGCTTAGCGGGCCGCTGCCGTACTCGCTTTTGATTTCGCCGCCATAGGGTCGGTCGCCGCATGGGATGAAGATGCTGCCGAGGAGCGATGCGCTTTTCGAGAAGTCCCATACGACCGAAGGCGAGAGCACTGCTGAACCATCCTGCGGGCTGTGCAGTACGAGAAAAGCACCGTTGAGTGAGATACTGAACGGGTAGCTCAACTGATAGGCGATGGCTTCTCTGCCTAATATCTGCGTGTCACCCCGAATTACTCTTTCTGCAAACTCTGGCTCGGTGAGTTTGTCTGTTGCCCCGCCTGCGTCTTTGAGGCCGAATCCGGAATAATGATACTCCGAGAGGAACGTCAGGCCGTTACCCACATCGAATGTGTAGGAACCTCCGAAAACGGCCTTGGCTACCTCGTGGTCGTTATCGAATATTCCTCCGTCGGCCTGGGCTTCGGGCGTGTTGAAGAAAGCGAGTTCGCAGTGCACCTCCGCTTCCATCACGGCCGCTGACACGACGCCGGCGACCATCAGGTCCTCGGCCCGTTTGCCGAATATGAACTCGGCGTCGATGTCACCGAAGTAGCCGCGCGCTCTTGCGATGAGGGCGGATTTTTCCCACGTTTGGCCGAGCGCGACAATCACCTCCGCTGAACTGGTATCTGAAAGCTGATATTCAACCCTGGCGGCATCGACGCCCTGTCTCCACTCTCGGTCGACCTCCAGGGGTGAGAAAGGTGAGAAGATGTCCACGGCGCTGAAAAGCCTGCCTCTGCCTAATCCGACGGCCTGCCTGCCGAGTGTAACCTCGCCCCATTGCCGATGAAATGACACAAGTGCCCTGTCTATCTCGTGGCGCCAAATGAATCTGTCGTCGTCATTGGCGATTTGCCAATCTAACTGTCGGATTCTGAACGGCGCATCCGCCTCCAAAGGCAGGATACCTCCGCCTGTACCAGCTCCTTCAGAGAGCCACCGCGCCCTCTGCTCGTATGCAAGCTCCCAGTTGAGCCAGTCTTCGTAGTAGCCGTTGAATCCGAGACGCAAGCGAAAGAACTCGGTGATGCTGTCGCTTTTGGTAAACAAGGCGGGATCATCGGGGTTGTGGGACAGAAGTGAACTCCATTTGCCTGCCACATCCAGGCCCACGGCATTGTCACCATCGGCGTTTGACCACAGGTCCACGGCAAATCCGCGCGCAGACATCAGGAGAAGTAAGAGTGCTGCGAGCCCTGCAATTCCGCGTTGATGGCGCATCATTTAACTTTCTCGTGGTGAAGGGTTTGTCCGGCCTTTCATTTCGTCTCTTGCGATTCTTCCATCCACCAGCGTTACCACGCGCCTGGCGTGTGCCACCACGCGGGAGTCATGGGTTGAAAAGACGAATGTGATATCCCGGTTCTCGTTCAGGTCCTGCATCATATGCAGGAGCACTTCGGCGTTTTCACCGTCGAGGTTCGCAGTCGGCTCGTCGGCCAATACGAGTTTCGGATTAGACGCCACCGCACGTGCGACGGCGACACGCTGTTGTTGGCCACCTGAAAGTTCGTTAGGTCGGCGGTTTGCAAACTCGGCGAGGCCAAGCTTGTCGAGGACTTCTCTTGCCCGGTTGAACCGGTTGTCGCCGACGCCCTGCAGCTCGAGGACGAATTCCACGTTTTCCTGTGCGGTCAATACAGGCACGAGGTTGTAGGCCTGGAACACGAAGCCAAGTCTGTGCAGACGCAAGTCCGCCCGCTTTTGCTTGCTCATGGCGGAGATGTCCCGGCCGAGCACGGTCAGGCTGCCGTCTGTTGCGGTGTCAAGCGCGCCGACGAGGTTGAGAAACGTTGTCTTGCCGCTTCCGCTTGGTCCTACTATGGCCATGAAGTCGGTCTCGTTGATGTCGAGTGTCAGGCCGCGAAGCGCCTTGACCTCTATCTTGGCGGTCTGATATGTCTTGGTAACGTCTTTGGCGCTGACTAATACATTTGTCGCCATTGTTCAAATCTCCAATCAGTGTTCAACTCGAAGTGCTGCAGCCGGGTCGGTCTTTGCCGCGTACCACGCCGGGTACAGGGAACTAAGTATCGTGGCCGTCAATGCGAGGACAAAAGCCAGCGGCACGAGCCACCACCCAAAGTCACCCAGGAACACCGGGTCAATCAATATATTCGAAATCGACATGCCTTCGGTACCGTACATTTTGGTGAAGTCGATTCCCTTTGTTGCGACCCAGTACGTGCTTGGCACCCCTACCGCCAAACCGACTGCCGCTCCGGCCAGCCCGAGAACCAGCCCTTCATAAACCATTATCTGCACCAGGCGAGAGCCTTTCATGCCGACCGCGCTCAATACTGCGAATTCTCTGCGCCTTTCCAGTACCGCGGTGAGCTGCGCACTGGCGATGCCCAGGAACACTACAATCATGATGATGCTGACCGTCAGCCTTGTCCAGGTTTCATCCACCTTGACACCGGAGGCTAACTCCGGCATTAGCTGCTCCCACGTCACAACCGAGTAATCGGTGCCCAGCTTCTCGCTAAGTGACTTGACTGTTAACTTTAACTTCTTCGGGTTTTTCACAAGTGCAGTAAGGTCTCCCGCACCGGGTAAGTGAGTTATCCGCTCGACGTCCTGCAAATTTACCTGGCAGATGGTTGCATCCAAATCCCTGCTTCCAGTTTCAACGATACCGACAATTCTGAGCATTGCACCAGCCATTTCACCGTCGGCACCGGCAGCGGTGACCATGAGCTCGTCATCTACCTCGACTCTGAGCCGAGTGGCAATCGTTCTGCCGATGACGGTTGTCCCCTTCTCGCCGTCAAGATAATGTCCATCGACGACACTTCTTACCAGGCGGTTAGCGGCCTGTTCCGTATTCCGGTCCACACCGACCATTTCTACACCGGCAACACGCGTTCCGAAACCCAGCAGTACTTCCTTTCGCGCGTGAGGTGTAACAACCTCGACTTCATCCATAGATTCAACGAGTTTACGAGCCTGGTGCCAGTCAATTAGTCTCAAATCATTTTCCCGCGTCTCGTTCCAGTTGGCCGGTACAACCCGAAAATGTCCTGCACCACTCTCGGAGGCGGCTCGGAGCATCATCTTCCTTTCGCCGCGAATAAAGCCAATCATAAAGAGACACAACCCGCAACCGACGCCGATTCCCACAACCGACAGAATCGTCCGTCGCCCGTGACGCAGCAGACTTCGCATTGCATATTTGCTCGATACAGAAAGCATCACGCTCGCATAGCCTCCATAGGTTCGAGTCTTCCCGCAATCCAGGCCGGCCAAACGGATCCTATAAGGGAGGTTGCCATTATCGCGACCAGGCCCAGCAATGTATCGGACATCTCTAATCGTGGGTAGATATGCAGCGGCAGGTTCAGTCCTTTGTAAGCCATGTCCGCGACTTCACCTCCGCTTCCTCCCCAACTGGCCATGTCAATTCCCGTGCTGGATGTTACCCAGGCGAACAGATATCCGAGGAGCGTCCCTGCAGCGACGCCGAGCAGTCCGGTGAGAACGGCCTCGTACACAATCATC
>Ga0114922_10002008_pt1 | contig 19211 bp, 16 predicted proteins | sample AartaG_FD_100975 | JGI IMG/M metagenome (GOLD analysis project Ga0114922, IMG submission 100975) | Deep subsurface microbial communities from Aarhus Bay to uncover new lineages of life (NeLLi) - Aarhus_00045 metaG | ecosystem: Environmental > Aquatic > Marine > Oceanic > Sediment | place...
GGTGTATTCAAAATAAACCACAGAAAATAAACACAACTAGATTGAAGGTTTCCCACTGCTGGCTGCCAATCATACCAGCAAATACCCAAGCTGCCCAAAATCAGCTAGTCCTGAGGCACGCAAATTAACCTTAAAGATAATCCTTTGGCGTTTGAAGAGGCCTCCGTTTCTTAATAGAGGGAACTAGCTCTTAGGACTAGGTTAGCCCAATTTTCAGGAAAGGAATATTCTCACTTAGCAGTTACTGACTCTCTCTAAGCAAGGTATCAACTACCGATGGGTCAGCCAAGCTGCTAGTATCACCCAAGTCACTGACCTTTCCAGTAGCAATCTTGGACAGTATTCTCCTCATAATTTTGCCGCTTCTGGTCTTGGGTAGAGCATCAGTAAATTGAATCTTATCTGGCGTGGCTATGGGGCCAATTTCTGTACGAACATGGGTTACCAACTCCTTCTTGAGAGCATCAGATTTATCCACGCCGGCTTTTAGAGTAACATAGGCGTATATGCCCTGCCCCTTTACCTCATGAGGCACACCAACAACCGCAGCCTCTGCCACCTTATCATGGGATACTAGAGCACTTTCAACTTCAGCTGTTCCTATTCGATGACCTGACACATTGATAACATCGTCTATGCGTCCCATCAACCAATAGTAACCATCTTCATCTACCCTGGCTCCGTCTCCCGTAGTATATACACCAGGGTACTGAACAAAGTAAGTGTTCTTGAACCTTTCTGGCTCGCCGTACACCCGCCGCATCAAACCCGGCCAAGGTTTCTTGATCACCAGATAACCGCCCTCGTTCACATCAACAGTAGAACCGTTCTCCCTGAGTATCGCAAGCTCAATCCCTGGAAAGGGCAGTGTAGCCGAACCTGGTTTAAGAGGAGTGGCCCCTGGTAGGGGAGAAATCAGTGTGGCACCTGTCTCTGTCTGCCACCAAGTATCCACAATTGGGCGCTTCCCCTTACCTATTACATTGTAGTACCACATCCAAGCTTCAGGATTGATAGGTTCACCAACTGTACCCAGGATGCGTAGAGAGCTTAAATCATGTTTATTGGGCCATTCATCGCCCTCTCTCATTATTGCCCGAAGGGCGGTAGGGGCAGTGTAGAGAATATTAACCTGGTGTTTTTCTACAATCTCCCAAAATCTATCCGGATGAGGATAAGTTGGAACCCCTTCAAACATGAGACCTGCGGCCCCAAGGGCCAAGGGTCCATAGACAATGTAACTATGACCAGTCACCCAACCGATATCTGCAGTGCACCAGAAGGTATCTTCTTCCTTTATGTCGAATATCCATTTAAAGGTCTGGTAGCAGTATAGGAGATACCCAGCCTGTGTATGAAGCACTCCTTTGGGTTTACCTGTGCTGCCGCTGGTATATAGTATAAAGAGAGGATCCTCAGCATCCATCACCTCGGGCTCACAATATGGCTTTATATCCTCGGCAGCCATCTCGTCATCCCACCAGTAATCGCGATTCTCTCTCATAGCCACTTGGATATCAGCTCTCTTGACTACAATCACATCTGTCACATCGGGGCAGCTCTCAAGAGCTTCGTCGGGGTTATCCTTACTTCTGAACATTCTACCGCCACGGTAGTAACCATCAACACAAATGAGTAATTTAGACCCACAGTCCAGTATCCTATCCTTTAATGCATCAGCGCTAAAACCGCCAAAAATTACGCTGTGAATAGCACCAATCCTGGCACAGGCTAACATGGCGATTGGCAGCTCGGGTATCATAGGCAGGTAAATGGACACACGGTCACCTTTCTTGACGCTATGCTTCTTCAATACGTTGGCAAACTTGCACACCTCGTGATACAGCTGTTGGTAGGTTAATGTCTTACTATCACCGATGTCCCCTTCCCAAATCAATGCTGCTTTGTTCTTCCTCCAAGTTTTAAGATGCCTGTCCAAGCAGTTATAGCACACATTGAGCTTACCCCCCACAAACCACTCATGCTTTCCCTCCTTGAAATCTTCGATAAGCACCTTATCCCACTTTTTATACCAATCGAGCTGCTCTGCCATCTCTCCCCAGAATCCCTCAGGGTCATCAATAGACCTCTGGTAAATCTCTTTATACTCTTTTAAGCTCTTTATATACGCCTTCCTGCTAAGCTCCTCAGGAGGGGGGAAAACTCTTTTCTCCTCCATCATAGAAGTAATTGCTTTTGCTTCTTCCATATCTATACCTCCTGCTCGCAAAATATTTTTCTGTATTGCACTTACTGCGACCTCTCCTTACTACCCATTTAACCCAAGCGACCGCAGACCAAGATCGAAGTGGTTCTTCAGGCAACATAATTGGTTCTGGCGTCACCAGGGCAGTTAGAAGTTATCTAATTGATCCTGTGAGGTGACACCCACCAACTGTGTAAATGCGTGACGTAGCCTTGTTCCCAGCATACGCGCTACTGCCGTGCTTATTTTATAGCCCAGCTCAGGGTTAGTACGACACAAATCACATAATTCTTGCCCACTAAAGGCTAGCACCCTTGTCCTTCGTATGGCTTTTACCGTAGAAGTACGAGCATGTGGCTCTATCATAGCTGACCACCCGAAGCATTCAAAACTCGAAACGGATTGAAGTTGGCGTTGGGCCAGCGGTCCTACTTGCAGGATAATCCCCGCTAAGCCCTCTTCGATTACCCAAATCTTGTCTGCTTTGCTACCCTGCTTACATATAACTACTCCCGGCTCAAATACTTCATAAGTGGACATTTTCTCTACTACGCTAAGTTGCTCATCGTTCAAACCACGAAACAAGTTGCATTTTCTTAGTATTTCTAGCTTATTCACTTCTTAACCTCCAATTGCTGCATTGGCCTGCATCGCATAAATCCTTATGATTTACAGTAAAAGATATACTAATTACAATACTTTTGCAATCCCACCTATTCGTTCATGGCGTTAGTGACACCTTCTCCTTTCTTTTGTTTTGTTGGTAATGTTCCAAGAATTTCTGCGGAGTAAAGTATCCCAGCGCCTGGTGACGTCGAGAGCTCTTGCCAAATATTGTGGAAATTCCCTTCCCTCCATTTCTTTAGCCATGCCATTGCACCTACCAGCCCACGTGGCTCTCGGCGTTTGAGGAAACCATCCCTAAGAGTCTCGCCTTCTAATATCAGAGTCATCAAATTCATGCCCCAATTAAGTGGTCGCCAGTGCTTGCTCAACCATTCCATGGTCTTGAACACCAGATAGGGAGTGTTGTCCCGGCGGCGAATGCGTAGGAATACGTCTTCTCTACCTCCAACGTCACCAATTTTCACAACTTCTGATATTAGCTCCGGCACTCTTCAACGGTAGGGCTCTTCTTGCAGTGCATGAGCCACAAGCAACTTCAGAGAGGATACAGGCACAGACCACTCTAGGCCAGGGGTGGGTGAGAAGCCGTACACTACGATCAACACTGCCCCAATGAACAAGAGCAGCGCAACAGGATGTTGAACATAGAGTAGCAGTCGAAGGATAACCAGTGTAGCGACTATCAGGTAGATGTAGAATACCACAGCAAAGACTCAATCCAAAGGCCGGAATAGCAAGCCCACAATGGAGGGATGGATGTGAATTGCCACGAAAGTAAGATGTTTCCTGAAGCCCTGCTCCTTTCTGTGATACCATCGTTTTGCAGATGAAGTCGCATTTACAGCGATGCCTCCGACCAGACCCGCGGCAACAAGAATAGCCAACACATATTGCAAGACATTCCAGCCCAGATTGGTCAGGTAGGCATATACCAGCAGGGCAATCGCTCCAAAGAAGACAGCGCCAATGCCAATCCACGATTTGGCACCAGTCGCCCTCGAGTTGGCAAACCTGTGCTATGAGCCTTTCAGACCCTTACGTGGCTCCGGATAACTGCAATCGGTTGTTTGCTGCTCCGGCTCTATCTCTTCGCCACTTTTCATAGTTCCCCCCTTGTTGGGATCTCTTTGAGATGCCGCAAATTCTAGCACCGCCTGGAATGAGGGGATTCGGTCTCTTCTCCTTGGTTGCCTGTCCCATTTTACTCGATTATTTTCGTGAGATTGCCTTACAAACTAAGCTGGTGCCAAACAGTCAAGAGACAGGAGCTCTGCATAAAAGACCCTTCATGTTAATTTGCTTAATGATGAAGTGGATTGAAAGTGAGGGTCCTTGGACTTTTCATAGCTATGGGTATCTCAATCAGGCTCGTGCACTTGCCATCGTCTTCAATCCAGTAAGGACAGTCCGCTGCGAACTAGCTCGAATCGTACTCAAACCCGTACTCAGCCAGGAGGCTGAACGTTACCTTAGAAAATTCTCTTGAAGGCGGGCGGAAGCCATGTGGTCTTTCCCAAATCACCGCTCCAGAGCTTTTATGCCCAGTTCAAGCATTGTCCTTTGTTCTTCGGGTGTCAGCAAATTTGGTGGCTCGTGTAGGTAACCTTGATGGCCTATCTCGTGACCAGCGGCATGCTTAAGTTTTCTTGATTACTAGAAGAATCGCGTCTTGTGTTAGGCGATAGCCTTCAGCCTTTTTGTTGTGAGATTCAAAATACTGCCCGATTTCCTCTTTGTATTCATTAAAGCGAGGGTCTATCAGTAGAAAGAGACCGATTGTAACCATGTCCTCCAGACTCTCAGTCCATATCTCATTCATAAAATACCGCACTTCAATAGCGTCATCCCCATATCGTTGGATCAAATCCCGCCACAGCTCGAGGATTTTGACATCGTAGCGGGTAAACTGATTGAAAAAGTCAGCCACCTCCCCTATCGGTGACTGGAGAACAATAGCAATATGCCCTCCAGCTTCGAGATGTGCATACATTTTCTCAGTCGTGGTCAGCCAGTGCCCCTCCTCAATATAGTAGAGAACATGGGAACAAAGTATGAGATCATAGCGCTTCGAGCCAAGGTCAACCTTTCCCCAAAAATCGTTGTAGATCTTGAAATGAGGACACCTTCGCTTGAGAAAGCTCGCCTGCTTCTCATTGGGCTCTACAATGGTGGTCTCGGCAAAGGATTGCGAGATAGGGATAGTCAAGTCCCCACCACCAGCACCAATGTCTAAGAAGCATCTCCTGCGGGGAAGTCCAGCAATAATCTCTCCGACCTTTACCAACTCGATGCCTTTCTCTGTCGAACATCGAGCAAAGAGAGCAAGCTGCCGCTGGTACTCTGCATTCTCCTCCATCTCAATGAAACTATTCTGATTTGATTGACCTTCAGTATTTGTAGCCAGCAGGTTCCTCCTTAGAATCCCTCAGTGGTAAAAATACCCCGACGTATTCTACTCAGCGGTTTTTTTGATTCAGACCAGGTACATGTTTTCCGCTTCCCTTAACAGGTTATCTCTAAACTTGGGATGGGCAATGCTGATGATATCCAACGCCCTCTCTCGGGTGGACTTCCCTTTCAGATTGATTACCCCATGCTCAGTGACAAGATAGTGGGTATCCATTCTAGGAGTGGTAACCACGGTGCCCCTTTCAAAGCGTGGCACTATACGAGAAACCTCTCCGCTTCTTGCTGTGGAATAGAAAGCTAGGATTGATTTCCCGCCGCGAGAATTGAATGCTCCACGCACAAAGTCAAGCTGCCCACCCGTCCCACTAAACTGGGAGCCACCGAGAAATTCCGCATTACATTGCCCCAGGAGATCTACCTCAATGATAGAGTTGATGGAGATGAAATTGTCGTTTTGGGCGATGACAGCGGGCTCGTTAGTATAGGAAACGGGATAGCTTTCCATGCTTGGGTTATCATTCATAAATTCATACATATTCTTGGTGCCTTGAGCCATGGTAAACACATTTTTCCTCGGGTGAATGGTTTTCCTTCGTCCGGTGGCAACCCCTTTTTCTATCAGGTCCACCATGCCGGGTCCAAACACCTCCGTGTGGATTCCCAGGTCCTTATGTTCTCCTAGGTAGCGAGTGATGGCGTTAGGAATACCACCAAATCCTAGCTGGATGGTAGCTCCATCAGGAACCATCTCTGCAACATACTTCCCAATAGCGTCGTCTTCGAGCTTCGGCTCTGGGGGTATCATTTCCAGAAGCGGAACATGGTTTTCCACTATAGCGTCCACTTCGGAAATGTGAAGGAGGGAATCACCAAAGACGCGGGGCATGTTTTTATTTACCTCGACTATGAACATTTTGCAGTGCCGGGCGGCGGTGGAGGTAAAGTCATTAGCAGTGCCAAATGTGAAATAGCCCGCTTTGTTCATGGGAGAGACGGTGGTGATGGTGACATCTATCTCCATGAAGTCTCGGCATATCCTTGGTATCTGATGGAAGTAATTGGGTACAAAATAGCTAAGTCCTACCTTGACCAGGGCTCTATCTGAAGCGCCTACGAACCAGGAATAGGCGTGAATACAATCAGAAAGGTCAGGAGCGAGAACTGTTCTGGCAGCATGCTCCAGGGGGAGAAGAGAAAAGATGTCAATATCTCTTAAGTCATCGCTCCTGGCCCTATCTGCGATAGCGGCCAAAAGAGCTGGAGGCTCTGCTATGCTCAAGCCATGGATAATGGTGCTACCATTTTCTATCTTCTCAACAGCCTTCTGTGGCGTGGTCAGCTTTTGCTTGTATTCTGCGGCATAAATATCCATGTTTCCTCCTTAAACTTACATGCTTTTATTTTGCCTGTGGTCTCTTCCATTTCATCAGTCACAACGGGTAAAGAATTATCTAGGCTAATCCCGACACCATCTTATTTCAAGCCCAGCGAGTCAGCTCCTGAGCTAAATATCTCTCGATAGCCTCTTTGATAATGCTAAAGACAGCTGTGTCCAGTCCCTTTATAACACTAACCAGGGCATTATCCTGGGTAAAATATCTCTGGTCAACATCTACTCCTACCTTATCCTCTACTGCTCCATCAATGATAGCAGATCTTCGCTCGGGAAAATCGGCTGCTACTCTTGCTAGAGCCTGCATTTGAGAAGACCCAGCGCAGATGATAAGCGCACATGCGCCATCTTCAGCATACTGTCTATGCAAACCTTTTAGTTTCCAACTCAGCTTCAGCATTCTCAGCACCTGCGAGGCACCTTTATTAAAATCATCCTCCAACCTCCCGGTATCCAACATCATTACCTCTTCAACAGGCTATCTTTCTTCCCATCTGGGCATTGGCCAGATAACTTCTTCTGTAGCAAGATCCCAGGGCCATACAGTATGGTATTCCTGGTCAATTACCTGGCAGATTATGCCTTTCCCCAGAATGTTCTGATGCGTTTCCTGGTCAAACTTGACTCCATCCCAGGACATTATGAGCCTGTCGCTAGGGATATTTGTCTCCAGAAGAGCATTCCGGATGGCTGCTGGGTCAGTTGAACCAGCCCTGTTAATGGCATCCGCTAGGACTAACACCCCGGTGAAGGCACGGGCTGAGTTGCCGTTCATATCTATCCCATAGCATTGCTGGAACATTTCATTGACAGTCCCGACCAGAGGCCTAGCTTTAGCCAGATCCTTAGACCATGTTGCTCGTGTAAGTATATAGTTACCGCTTTCTCCAAGAATTTTGAGAAACTCTGGCTCGATAAACCCGGCATCGTTGGCCAGAATAGCACCTGGGTTAAAATCCATTTCCTTGTAAGTCTGCATATAGAGAATTGCATCGTTAACATAGGATGCTTGCATCACTACATCAGGGTGGGCATCTTTGAGTTTCTGAACCTCGCTGGTCACATCTCTGGTATCAGAGGAGTAGGGGATATCCACGATTGTTGGGTGCCCATGCTCCTTTGCATATTGCTTCTCATATTCACCAACCTCCAATCCCCAGACTGAGTTTTCATATACTAGTCCCAGCTTCTTGACCTCTATACTTTTCACCTCCTGAATATCTTGCAGAAAATCGTAGAAATTTTGAACAAAGGTTTCCTCGTTAGGAGTGGTTCTGAAAAGCCAGTTGAATCCTCGCTGGGTAAGACTGGGAGCACTTGACAAAGCAGCCAGAAAAGGTATTTCCCTATCCTCAGCTACCTGGCTTGCCTCGGCAGTAACCGCACTCCGGTAACATCCTGTTATTGCTACCACCTTTTCTTTATCAATGAGTCTCTCTGCCTCAGACTTACCCACTGAAGATGAGCCCTGGCTATCCCCGAATATGACCTCTAGCTTAGCCCCATTAAGTGAGCCGATGCCTTTCGACTTGGCTAATGGGAGATTCAGATTTTGCTCACTATTAATGATGTCCATCGCAAATAGGACTCCATTCTTAACATCCGCACCAGTTGTAGCCAGGGAGCCTGTAAGGGGGTATATAGCACCAATCCTTATTGTCTCTTCAGCCTTTTCTGCGCATCCTGGCGACATACTGCTGAGAATTATCAATAACGACGCCAGAGCCATGCTTGCGACTTTATTCCTTTGAGAAACCAAGTTTCGTATTCTTAACTCTTCTCTTTTTGGAATCTTCGGCATCCTACTTTTTGTTACTAATCGGGATAGAGCTTATAGTCTCCCCACTTCTCCCAGGTTCGATAGCTTTCTCTGAAATCTCTTTGTGACTTAAGCACCCTAGCATAGAAGGGGTCTTTAGCTGCTTGCTCATCAGCCAGCCTACCTGTTATCTCCGTAATCCTCAGCATTGCCTCTGTGTCCAAGACAATTAGTTCAGTGCCATATTGCTCAAACTTTTTGAGATATTCTGCGTTTGTCCCTTCAAGATGAGCCATAAAATCTACTATGCTTATTTCCTTACACGCTGCCTCAAATATAGCCTTCAAGTCATCGGTTAGCTGGTTCCAGGCATCCATATTCACTATTGTCTCCAACATAGCCGACGGCTGATGCCAGCATGGCAGAGCAACATAGGGGGCAATTTCCTCGAAACCCAGAGGCCAATCTACAGCCGGGGTACTGAATTCAAAGCCATCTATGTCACCTCTTTCCATCGCTGAACGAATTTCTTCCGCAGGGACCAGTATTGTGGTAGCACCCAACTCCTCCACAACGTCGGCAGCCATACCGGAGACCCTCAGTTTTAAACCTTTAAAGTCGCTAAGGGACTGCACCGGCTTATTGGTAAAAAAGCCAAACTCTGGACCAATAAGCCCCCCGGGGAAGGGCATCACATTGTATTCAGCATAAAGCTCCTGCCAAAAATCTATTCCCCGGGGAGGTCCATAAAGCCATATGACCCACTCCTGCTGCACTATTTGGTTGGGTATGGAGCTGAAAAGCTCAAAGCTAGGCTTCTTACTACACCAGTAACCGGGCCAAGTATGGCCACATTGTACCTCACCTTTGCTTACAGCGTCGAAGACCTCAAGGGCTCCTGTTATTGAATCAGTGGGATAGGCTTCGAGCACCAGGCGCCCTCCACTCATCTCGGCAACTCTGTCACAGATAGCTTTAGCGCCCTCCGTATAGAATAACATGTCGCTCGACCAGCTAGTCGCCATTCTCCACTTAATTGCATCGGGGGCGGGCTTACAACCTGACATCCCGATACCTGCCAGTAGCGATAAAGCCAGCACGATATTGAAGGCCTTGCCTTTCATTGCTTATCTCCTTGCCTTTCTTTAATTAAACTACCTGCAATCACAGCAAAGATAGCTATGCCTACTGCATTCGCTAATATCATGGGCAGGCTGATTAGCTTGACTACCTGCAGGGCTTCACTATAGGGACGGGAGATAAGAAGCATTAAGCCCATGTGCAGGGATTCCATCACCACACATGCTTTTTCTATTAAATCAAGTACCAGACCGGCAATTGACACTTCCAAGTTTGCCTGCCTTTCTTTTGGTACTCATGATTTTTGTCTCCTCAGCACCCTTTTTCGCATTATCAGCATGTTCCCTTTTTGGGTATCAACGTTGTAGCTGACCTTATCCATCAGCTTTCTCATTAGGTGAATTCCCAACCCCCCAATCTTCCTCTCCTCCAAGTCTATTTCTAAATCAGGTGGTGGAATCAGGCTGGGGTCAAAGGGCCTGCCGCTATCGATGATGGTGATAATAAAATCGTTGCCTTGCAGTTCACAAGAAATAGCGATGACGCCTTCCCTGCCAGAGTAAGCGTACTTTATTATGTTGGTGCATGCCTCATCCACTGCTGTTTGAATTTCATATACTCCTTCCTCTATGCTAAGTTGCATCATTACTGTGGCAATGAAGCCAGCAATTACCGATAGGTTTTCCAGCTTACTATCGATTTTAAGTTCAAATTGACCCCTCTTCATCTAATTAGCCTTCAGCGCCACCAGTGTGAAATCATCGAACTGCGGTTGCCCGCAGGCAAAGGTTGTCACCTCTTCCTTTATTCTGTCAATCAGGTCATTGGCAGGTAAATCAATATTCTTTCTTATCGTTTCAATCAGCCTCTCCTGCCCAAATTGCTCCTCCTTTTCATTTATAGCTTCGGTCACTCCATCAGTATAGAGAATTACTATATCGTCACTTGCTATGTCAAGCACCTTCTCCTCGAGGTTAATATCATCCAGAACACCCAGTGCAATTCCTTTAGCTTCCAGCAGAACAATATCTCCACCGCCAGGCTTGAGCAGCAGAGGGGCATTGTGCCCGGCATTTACATAGCTTAAGCGCCTCCTCCTTGAATCGAGCACAGCATAGAATAGGGTTACGAACATTCCAGACCTGGCATCTTCTGAAATTAAGTGATTGGCTCTTTGTATAGCTTCGGAAACTGTAGAGTTAGCCGACACATTAGCTCGGACCAAAGTACGAGATAAAGCCATAAATAAAGCGGCGGGGATACCTTTTCCGGAGACATCGGCTATAACTAACCCCCACTTTTTCTCGGAAATAGGAATGAAATCATAGAAATCACCCCCTACCTCCCATGCCGGCAGGCTCAATGCTGCCAGATCGAATCCATCTATTCGAGGCGGAGACTCAGGTAGAAAGCTCTGCTGAATTCCCCTGGCAGTCTCCGCTTCGTATTCCCGCCGTTCCAGTTCACGGCGATACTTCTCCTTTTCTGCTGCTGTTCTTCTCTCTGTTATCAGATTGTGCACTATCATAGCAAAGATGGCTACGCCACCTGCATTGGCACCCATCATGGGTAGGATGACTTCCTTAACTGTTGCCACAGCCTGGGCATATGGTCGAGCTATCAAAAGGACCAACCCCATATGGAAGAGCTCCATAAGCGCGGCAAATAGTGCTGCTTGCCAGACAGTGGCAAGCTTTCCCTTCCGGAGTTTATAAATCACACCACCCATCAACCCGGCTATAACAGTAGCTAGGGCACAGGGGAGACAGACAAATCCGCCAAGGAAGTAACGGTGTACGCCACCAATTAGACCCACCCCTAAACCGATTACCGGTCCACCGATAAGACCGGCAACCATAGGGGCGAGGTCCCTGATATTGGCGATGGCGCCTGAGGGTAACCTTATCCCTCCATAGGTGCCGAATACGGATAGGGCACCGAAGAGCAAGACTATGATAATTTGGTTTCTACGGGTGAATCGTTTATCTAGTATATCGGTGAAAAATGTGGCTCTAGTTACGACATAAGCAAAAACAATTATTACCGCTGCTGTCTTGACCAGATCTATCAGTAAATCGCCAATGCTTACTTCCATAGTCAATTCCCTATTTCACCATTTCCATGCAGCACCCGAACATGCTTCAGTGGGATTAATATTACTCTATCCCTCACTAATGGCAGTCAGCACAAGTAAAAACTTGTAACCCTCTGCTTTATTCCCGCCTTTCAGTCTGTCTGATATTTTTCGCAGAGCGCTATTCAAATTGATATAAATTTTGAGCGCTTTTTAAAAGCGTTGCCCATCTTCTTATTAGCCATACAATCCTTTCATACAGACTGGTGAGATAAAAGAGGATAGATTTGCCTTGTGATTCAAGCGCTTCCTCACTGTTTAAGTAAGTTTTTCGAATCCTTTCTATTAAACTTCCTCTATCCTCAGTAATGCTGATTAACAGGTCAACCTCAGACTCTTGAGATGATTCCATTGCATCAACAGTTGTCAACAACACTGTATGTAGTCCTTCGGCAACACTATGAATCAAATTTTGTAACGCCCCGGAGTGTTCCGTATGACCTATTGTCTCCACCATCTGGTACACATTATCTTCAATTGAAACGATGAGACTGTGACGATTCTGGAGGTTCAGCCCTCGCCCGGATGTTGCAGGGGAAAGGTTCTTATTAAGAAGATCTGCCAAAAAGGATTCAACCTCGCCGGCAACTGCTCTGGAGGCATTATGAATGATTTCATAGTCAGGAGACGCTTCCAACGTTTTCTCGGTTCTGACACTTTCCAGATAATCTGGAAGGCGTTTGATAAGGCGGAGATGTTCTTTTTCTACAAGATCCATAGCTGTTTCCGGATCACTCAGGGCCTGGTCGTGTATGAACTGCAACTTTGACAAATCTTGTTCCTGAGTTGGAGGAGAGAGCTTGACCAGTAGTTTATGAATAGGATTCAAGACAAATGATAAAACTAAGGGCACCCCAAAATTGAAAATCAGGACGACATAGGCCATTTGTTGTTCAAGTTCTGGCGTCATCCTGCTCGCAAGGCTTTTGAGGAGAGGGATATTTAAATTCTCTTCCAGGTAAAACAGTGGGACAAAAAAGATGAGGCCAAAAACATTAAACAGCACTTGAAGTATAACCAACTGCTTAGGTTCTCCCTTTAAACCGGAACTCAAGACCAATGTGGTAATGGCTGAGCCAAGATGCACGCCATAAATGAGCATGATAGTCTGCTCGACACTGAATAACCCGGCTTGTGTCATTGCAATGGCAACAAGAACGATGCCGATTGCAGTCTGTGAAACAAATGCCAAAAGGGCTCCAAGAATGAAGGCTAGCATATAGGAGGCTTTTATGCGGTACAGAAACGATTGAACCCAGCTAAATTCTGCCAGAGGTGAAGTTCCCATTTTAACCATTTGGAGGCCGAAAAATAGCAATCCAATGCCAAGAATGACACCCATTGCATACCGATACTTGGTGGGCTTATCAAAAGCAAAGCATATACCGGAGATGGTAAGGATAATTAAAACCGCATATTTAATGTCGAGTACCGCCAGCAATACTAATGTAGAACAGCCAGCATTGGCCCAAATGATAACCGGTAGTGCTTTTTTGACTGTTGTCAATCCGCTCGATGTAAGGCTGGCAGTAATAAAGGTAGCAACTGAAGTGCTCTGAGTAGCAAAGCCAGACAAAACCCCTAGCGAGCTAGCTCGCAAACTGCTCTCCATCCACTTGGAGACAAACATGCGGAAACGTCGGCTGATTATCTGCTTTGCGTTGTCTCTTAGTAACTTGATGCCTACAAAAAATAGGCCAAGACCAGCTAATACTGTTGCAATAGTCTCAAACATGCTCATGGCACGTCGAGGTTAACCAAATTCCCATGCAGCCTTTTGACAAGATCAAAATCTGCGTCCCCAACCCTGCTTCTGAATCCTTTCTCGAGTATAGTGTATTGCACAGCCAATATTCTAACGGTTACTTCTATGGTTGCTTCCCTTCAAGGTCGTAGATAATCCAGCCTGGCATTAAGTTTGCCAAGACCTTTCACCCAGCTCTCTATAGGAGGGGCTTCATCAGGGTCTATGAGGAAGTCACCGTTGCAGGTAATAACTATTACAGGCCTGTCCGGTGTAGCCAGCTTATTCAAGGCATCATAAAGGAGAACTGGTGGGGTGCCTGGGACGCCAAAGATATATTTCACCCTCTCAGCTTCAAGATACTTTGGCAGTAAACTGGCTGTAGTAATCTTCCTTTCATGGTCCTTTTGCTTGAATCACATAAGCAAGCAACTCTTTCCCAAAATCAGAGGCAAGCTGAGCCTCTTCAAGGTCAATGTCTACATTATTAAGATATTGCAACCGAAGCGCATCACCATCAAACATTTCAGGGATTATCCCGGCAAAAAAGAATCCAAGCATTTCCAAGGATGCACAAAATTTCGGTGTAGCTGGATGAGATAAAGGTAAATCAAGGTAAATACAGTCAATTCGGCGCAGACAAAGCTCCCGCAGACGGAATCTCACTAATTCATCCAGATCAGCCCCGTATTCGGTTATGCGCATAAAAGCTCTACTTGCTCCAGTTTGCACTTTAACATCTACTCGAGAAGATGGGGGAATCTCAACTTGTTCTTTGAGGTCAGGTACATTCCTAATATTTCGGTTTAATTTGCTTCTCTCATAAATACGACAGAGCATTGTCTGATGATGAAATGGTGGATACACATCCCGTAATGGTTCCTCATTAACCTTGGTATAGAGAAGAACTGCAGTTCGACGCTGTTGCTGGTGTTCCTCTTGAATTCTCTTGAAAAACATAGTTGCGGGAGTGAAGCCTAAAAGAATCCCTACCTCGCGCCCTCCAGATGAAATACTTGTCTTCTGAGTATAAGGGTGGACTGTTACCGCTTCACCATAAGCTCCATACATCCCTTTTCCCTTGGCATGGTCTAGTAGAAGTTGGTGTAATTTTTTGAACAGGCCATGACCTCTATATCGCGGATCAACTACCGCCTGCACTGCCTCTCCAATTTGGGCGTTTAGGTGCTCCCTGTACATTGCTGTATGAGCAACAATCTCGCTATCAGGGTTTAAGACAACGTACGAAACCAGTAGCCCACTTTCTAAAAGGTCTCGTATTCTATCCGGGAAATAAACATAATCGTTACTGTAGGTATATCCGTAGCAGCGATACATACACCTGGACACACTGACTGAGTCATCTGGTCTCATTAAGCGTATGGTAAGAGGGATATCCTTTGGAGCAGGTGGAAGTGATAATGTGCCCTCTCTCTCCTCTTCAGAAAGATATACCTCTACGTCTTTATAGGGAAGATTCTTAATAAGTTCGACTCGTTTGCCACCGCGACCTAAGTTAAGGAAATAAATCTCATCAGCGAATGCCTTCATCAACATCACGCCGAGACTTGAATCATTCCCAGCTTCAAGTTTCTTAAAATCAAAAGGTAAGCCCTGGTCTTCCACTGCCACTGCAACCTGGCCTGGCTTCCGAAGTATAATGATATCAAAAGAACCCTGCTCATCAGGGTCAAAAGCATGTTCAATTACGTTCATGCAGGCTTCCTCTACGACGAGTTCGAGCCGCCCTGCATCGTTGCTAGCCAGGCCCAATTTGGTGGAGACTTCTCGCACAAAACTAATAGTAGCAGGAAGGAAGTCCACTTTTGCTATAATTCTAATACGAGCGATTTGTTGTTCCTCTTTTTGCATACTACCCATACCCCGGGCCTCCTGTCTTCTTTATCATTCTTCTTCGTGCTTGGCTAATATCGGATTAATGGCATCCTATTTATTCAAGGCATGATAAAGGGGGACTAATCAAGTGGCAGGGAAACCGAAAACATATTCCACTCCCTCTCCTTCCAGATATTTCAATAGTAAACTAGCTGTAGTAATCTTCATTGTTTACACATCCTCAAAACTGGCTATGGCACTTTCCTCGGTATCGAAGATGCTGAAGAGTTGGGTGAATCCCGCAATGTCAAACACTTCCTTTATGGATGGCTTCAAGCAAGCCAATTTTATATCACCTTGTTGCTTCCTTGTCTTTTTGAGTGCCGCTAGCAGAACTCTCAGTCCTGAGCTGCTTATGTACTCCAGCCTCTCGAGACTTACTGCCAGTTGAATCTGGGTCATATCAATCATTGAGTTCAGTTTCGCCTCTATGTCGTTTGCCGAATAGGCATCAAGCCTACCAGATAGCGATATCACGCCCACAATCCCTTCTTTTCTTTCCAATATTTCCATTTTGTTGTCTCCTTTCACCCAGAGCAATATGGCTGGGAAATTGAGTTTTGAGGTCATCATGCAACTCTCCCGTGTCTGTTGTCAACCTGCCCTGGTGGCGACTGCTAACGTGCATGAGGAGTGGCAGATAAGCTTTACTTGACATTCGCTGGATAATCCTGATACCAAAGTACCTCTTCTCTAGGACGAAAAGGTTATTGCGTTAAAGCTCGCTTTGGATCTGCCCAACATCAGCCTGAAGAGAGATGTTCCCTTAGGGTGTCTTAAATCCACACGTTTTACTCCCGAAAAAGCACTCTAATGGGGCTATTTACACCCTGAGTACGAGGATATAGACTTGAATCAAATCCAGAGAAAAAGGAAGTGAGTATAGGCATGAAGAAGATGGAGTTAGCAACATTTATAGCAAGCATAGTTGGAATATGAGTATTTACGACCGATTTATGGACGACAATTTCTATAGGGGCTTCTGTTTTTTGACCTATTGTTGGGGCTTGCGCTATATTTTCTCTTTATGGCGGCATAATCGGGCACTCCCGTGCTGAGAATGCGGTCCATAAGGCACATTCTTAATGGCAGCTACAGCAATTGGCAGCTTGGCGCTATTAGGACTGACTCTGAGTGCTATATTTATCTTCGTTCCGTGAAGTCTGTTCAGAGCAGGATGTAGATGATGTGCTGGCACTCTTTGAACCAGACTCTGGATGAAATTCGTCCCTGTTGCAGTTTCAATGTGACCTGTCAGGGCTCTGTACCATAGTCGGCAATAGCGTTATTGGAATGAGAAAGCTACGAAGGTGCTGTAAGAAAGGCGATCTCGATTGGCAGAGATGGAGTGAACCTCTGAAACTGGGCAGTTTAGATTAGGAAAGTGCGGCAGGGTGGATCTGGCTCTTTTCGGTACTTCGTCCAATAAAGCCGCTCAAGGACTATATTGAAATGCAACTAATCTAGGCTTAGTTCTAATCAGATTGGGGTGCCTTCACCAGGACTATTGGGCTATCAGCTTTTTGTAGAACCTTCGCTGCGACACTGCCACGGATTGCTTGGTGTAGTCCGGATCGGGCATGCGTTGACATGACAATAAGATTACAAGGATTCGCGTTGGCATAGCATATAATCTCATCAGCAGGCCTGCCTTCTAGCACTTCTGACCGTACCACAAGACCTTTATCTCTAAGCTTGTTCTCTGTTTGAGCCAGGTATTCCTCAGCTGTTTCCTTTCGCCTAGCTGTTTCCATTTGCATATACTCATCCAGTGAAGCTGTCGTATATTCATTGACGGGTGGGGGTACTGGGTGACTGTAAACTCTCAACAGAATGACATCCACTGTATCAGTACCCTGCTGCTGCGACAGTACTTCCACATGAGGAAGCACCGCTTCAGCTAACGCTGAACCATCCAGTGGAACCAGCATTGTTCTTCCCGGCCACCGGTCGTAGACGACCTCTTCTGGAGTCCCCGGTCGAACAAGCCAAACCGGAACGTTCGATGCACGGAGAACTTTTTCAGCCACGCTGCCCAGGACCAACCGCCTGATCCCAGAGCGACCATGGGTTGCCATAAGGATAAGGTCAACATCATTCTCTGTAGCACAACGCAGGATTTCCTCATCTGGGGAGCCCACAGCAACTTCCCCCTGCACCTGTATCACCGTATCCCTTGGTTCGACACCTATTTTTTTCTGCACCTCTTCTGATTGGCGTTTCACAATCTCAGCTTTGTGGTCAATATCAGCCTGCAGCCGAGAGATTACCCCTCGCTCCTCTGGGCTGTGAACATGAAGCAAGATTACGCTTAGGTTTAACCTTGCAGCAAGCTCTTTGGCATAAGGGAAGGATGCTGCAGATAATTCTGAGGTATCTAAAGCGACAAGCATCTTTCTGTACATTATCACACCTCGTATTTTGGATGCTCAACAATATCTAGAATTTCTTATATCTCCTGCTATTACCTTACAGAATAAGATGTCACAGATTGTTTATAGTTCCAAAATGCCATTCGTCATCTTATAATCTAATTCATGGGATTGCCTATTGTCAACTTTGCATATTTTGATTAGTCTTAGGTTGTATAGCAAACATAATCTGGCATATAGTTGGAGGATATTTTAAAGCGGAGCGGGTCATGGGACAAGTCATTCGAAGATATATTCACAAGGTGTATTTCGTTAATCTCATATAAATTGGCAATTGTCAGTATTATATTGTATAATATCGCCTCCTGTGAATGGGAATTCGCAGGCATCCGAAGTTAATTCTAATTTATCAAACTGCCAGACTACGGTGATTTTTGGAGCTACTTTCATAATCATTCAAAGGGGGTGTTAGATGGAATTTTCAGAGAAAACTGAGGGAACAGTGACTGTAATCTACCTGTGTGGCAGATTGGATGCCTACGCTGCAAATGACGTAGAACAGAAATTAAACTCACTTACTGCAGCTAAGCAAGTACACCTAGTGCTCAACCTTAAAGAGTTGGAGTATCTAAGCAGTTCGGGACTAAGAGTTCTACTGGCAGCACTTAAGCGGGCAACAAAGCATCAGGGTGATATAAGGCTGGCCTGCGTGCAGCCCTCCGTAAAAGACGTATTTGATATTGTCGGGTTTACACAGTTTTTCAAGCTGTATGATGAAGAAGAAGATGCCATAAATAGCTTCTAATGAGCAATGGCACCCCACTCTGAAACGTCAACAGTTCACAGTCAAACGGAATTGAGTAGGTGAACCCTGTTGAGCTGAACAAAATCAGGCCACCAATAATTTGCTCTTTCGTATCATCTTAGTATATTCTCGAGGGCTCTGATACCCTATGTGATGGCTAACCACATAGGTAGCACTGGGCTATGTATTTTACAAGTTCTTTTTCAATATGCCCCACAGGAGCGATAAAACACGCTCGAAGTGATGTTATATCTGCGACAGAGCTGCTCGGGGTAACTCTCACCGCTCATGAGTTCTTCTACCACTCCGCACTTGAATTCTAAGCTGAAACCTCTCTGATTTCTCATGGCAAGGTCCTTTCTCCTTTCGATTATACTCTGACCATGCCAGGCCCTCCTAATATTCCTAACCCATTGTGCCCAGTCTCAGTGGTTCACTCCACAATAATCAAAGCATTTGAGTCTCTGTCCGGCCTTCTTGCATAGTTTGGGGATATTCGCCAAGCGTTTGTCTCCCGGTGTTGTGCAGTAGGCGCTCATAGTGCAGCCATTATAACGCCTTTTTGTGCCCCAGCTATGTGTCACTAACCTATTTGAACTAGGTCATGTCTCCTGCTGGCACAACCTGAGACTTTGTTGAGTGTGGGTTCGTGGCTACGACTATTCCAGCCCCGATTTCCCACCATACAGCCGTTTCTTCCAATGGACACGCCCGCCGACTGCCCTGCGCGAAACGGCATAGAGACAGGCTAGAAAAAAGAATGAGAATCCGAACGGGTGTAGTAGA
>Ga0114922_10002009_pt1 | contig 19211 bp, 16 predicted proteins | sample AartaG_FD_100975 | JGI IMG/M metagenome (GOLD analysis project Ga0114922, IMG submission 100975) | Deep subsurface microbial communities from Aarhus Bay to uncover new lineages of life (NeLLi) - Aarhus_00045 metaG | ecosystem: Environmental > Aquatic > Marine > Oceanic > Sediment | place...
GGCCAGAAATATTGTAGGTCAGATCGGTGTTTATTTTAAGTTCGTCCTTGAAATATTGATTGATCACACCGGTGAAGGGCCCTTGCCAATGGGCCATGGCCGGGTCGAATTCGAAGGTCTCGCCGGCAGAGTCACGATCTGTGCCGGTGTAGCGGCTGTCCAGGCGGCCTACGGTCAATCCTCTGGAACGAAGCAATTCCTTCCAAAATCGATGTCGTTCTACCCGAAGATTGCAGTTTTTGACAAAATCAGCCGACAGGCCGGTGTATCGAGCTATTTTTGCAGCGATGTCATCTCTCTCGGAATCGGACAGCCATCCTCCTTTGTTCAATGCCAAAGAATATTCGCCGAGCGTAAAGGCTTCCGCTTCATCCAAAACTTCACGGAGTGGCTTTACCTGAAGGTCGTCTGGAAGGGCTTTGTGATACCAGGCTGTGGCCGTGAAGTGGGGGAGGATCAGCATACAGGACAAGTCCCGAGCTGGGTCGGGTCCCAGTTCGGTCATCGAAACCAGGATGGTGCCGTTGATGTACATGCGATGTGCCCTCGAAAGGTGTCCCGTCAGGCCTGCGGCTCTAGTTGTGCCATAACTTTCGCCGATGATGAATTTTGGCGAGCCCCAGCGGTCGTTGCGTGTGACATAAAGGCGGATGAACTCGGCAACCGACTGGATGTCTTCCATCACACCGTGATATTTGTGCAGAGGCTTTTTCGGCAGCATGCGGCTGTATCCGGTGGCCACGGGATCGATAAAAACCAAGTCGGTTACATCCAGGATAGAATGCTCATTGTCGATCACTTCATAGGGTGGTTGGAGCTGAAAACCGTCTGTATCATAAAGCACCTTGCGGGGACCTAAAAAACCCATGTGCATCCAAACCGATGCCGCTCCCGGCCCTCCGTTGAAAGAAAACATGAGGGGCCGTTTTGTTTTATCTTTTACTCCATCCCGAGTATAGGCAATGTAAAAAATGTACCCGTCCTGTTCACCTTTGATGTCCCGGAGGGGCATGGTTCCGCTGGTGACGGTGTAATCGACGAATTGTTCTCCAATGGTTACCGAATGTTTGGTCACCGAATGGAGTTGCTTTTCAACCGTGGATTCATCAGCGGCTGCAAGAAACACAAAAACACAGAGCAGACAAACTAGAATACACGACAATTTTTTGAAATACATTCATCCCTCCTCATCGGATTCTGTTGTATACCACAACCTTTTTCTTCGGTCAAATGCCCACATTGTACTCACTCCTGGACAATGGGGGAGGCGCTGGGATTTAAAGGATTGATGCGTGCCGCCAAAGAAAAAAGAAAAGGGTACGTGCTCTTCAGGTGTTCTGTGTACGCGATCCACTCGGACACGATACTGGAATACGCTCTCTGGAGGTCCCCTTTGAGGTGGGCTATATCTGTATCGGGGAGATTATGTAAGGAATCCCGAAAATTCAGTTCCTCCGACAGGTGAAAAACGGCCCAAAGAAGATCGGTGAATCGCTGATTTTCAAGCAGAATCGGATTTTCCAAAAGACGCACCAGAAAGGAGTGGTTACTTTTGAGAAAATCACGAAACTTTTCCAGCTTGTCCACATCGAAGACTATGCTGTATCTGAAGGCAATAGCTTTAGATCGTGCATCATGGAAGTTTTTTTTGTTCCATTTTGGATTTATCAGAACATCATGCTCCAGCTGTTCGGAATTTTCCACAAAATCACTGAAGTGTCGCAGAAGCTCCATCCCGACTTCACTGAAAAAGGTCCCGATCACCATATTCAGCTTTTGAAGGATGGATTTTTTTTCTTTTCTGGCCAGGAGACGTTCGATAATCAGGAGAACTAAAAGGACATCGAGAAAAAGGAAACCGATATCACCGAGCATGTAGATGAAGATGTGATGGACGTCGTGGAAAATAAAATAGTGAGCCGTATACGCTAAGGCAGAAGCCACGACAAGAAGAAGTGCGATCCGAAACATCCAGTTTTTCATTATTTTTTTCATATATTCTTCCTTATATTAAAAGATTTTATTTATTCCAAAATCTCCCATGCCCGTAGTAGATGCTCTCGCCGAACTGATATTTCGAGATGCCCAAACCATAGTTTTTTGATTCTGTTTCGATTATGGTTTCGAGTGTATCCCTATTTTCGTTCATTTTGGCTTTCCTCATATTTTAATGTATCATCATCATGGTCATCCTGCAAATCCGCTGGGTCCTGACAAATAGGTACATCGATAGTCCTGTTCTTTCATCGGAAAATTTTTTCCTGAGAATCCAATCCCTCTCGAAACGTCTCCTTATTCTGAAGCATTGCAATAACAGCAGAATCTATTTTAATAATAGGAGAAAATTTCATGAAAAAATATAATTATCCTCCATACGAGAGGCTTCCGTTTCCAGCGCGGACCATTCAACTGCCTAATAGAAAGGTCGAATTGTATGAAATTCCCTACAGAATGAAAGCGACTGTACTTAAAGCCCTTCATCCATATATCCATAAGCCTTCGCTTGAGGAAGAGATGTACGATATCCACGCGGATAAAAAATTTATCGTGAAGGAATTTCTTGGTCAGTCCATACTATTTCGAGGACGGAGGCACGGTCATCGATTGGGAACCGGTCGACCTTGATGACTAAATGTGTATATACACATCTACACTTGACATCAATAGTATATTCCCTTATAAAGTTAGATGTTCGTAACGATCTTGAATTTGAGGGATATCATGAAAACTGTCAATGCGTTAAAAATCAGGAACCACTTGGGCGAAGTCTTGGAGGAGTTGAAAAGGACCGGAAAACCTATCATGGTCAGCAAGGGGAGAAAAATCCAGGCGGTCCTTATCACTCCTGAACAGTTCAAAAAAAGATTTATCGACTATCAGGCCGAAGAAGAAAAAAAACGATTGTTGGAAATCATCAAAGGCTCCAGAGCAAAAAGACAAGGGGAAAAAGACAGCGTCGAAGTGCTTCGCGAATTGAGAGGATACGAAGCATGATTTGGGTGGTCGATGCATCCGTCGCAGTTCGTTGGTTTATCAAGCAAGAAAGCCATCCCCATGCTGATCTCGTTCTCGAAAGGATGCTCTCCCAACCCGAGAGATTCGCAGTACCCGAGCTCTTTAGTTTTGAAGTATATGCCGTTTTGAATCGACTCCATCCCCAAGGAATAGAGGCATTCCTCAACGGCATGATTCCTGTTCTTAATTGTGGCATATTGCGTTATCCCATGACCGAAGGCCTCGCCCGTCAGGCGTCTGTTTTTGTGGATGGGGGACTTACTGGATACGATGCTTGTTATGCAGCATTGGCAAAAGAATTAAAAGGCATATGGCTGACATTCGATAACAAAGCTCACAGGCTTATCCGAAAAAATAAGCTTTCACATGTGTTATCAAAAAAACTTCCAGAAAATTGGGACGGCTAGGATCATCGTTTGTTTTTTATGATTTGGATGAGTGCTTGGAGGGCGCGGGGATCGTCGCTATCTCCTAGGCAATAAATCGCTGCTTTGCGGATAGTCAGTTTACGATGGGTTTTGGCGATATCCACGAGGTAGGGGACCCCTTCATCGTCAGGAAGATCTTCCAAGGCATAAACAGCCCGTTTCTGAATATCTGTGTCTTCGTCATTTTCCGCGACATTTTTGAGGGCGGCCGCTGTTTTTTTTGAGGCGATATCGGCCAGGCAATCGATGGCCTTCTTGCGTATTTCCCTGTCTTTACCATTTTGAGCGATATCTATCATTGCATCGGCTGCACTGGCCAGGTTGATATCTTCCAGTCCGTAAACCGAATATTTCCGCACATCGAAAGAGCGATCATCTTTTGCCGCTTGATGGAGGAGTTTTACGGCCCTTTCATGATCTTGATCTCCAAGCTCTGAGGCGGCCCTCGCTCTCAAACCGTCAGGCTCGGTGCTTTTGAGCACCTTTTCCAGAAAGGCCACCGTCTTTTCCGATGTCCCATGCAAGCCGGCAATTGTCAATATCCTTTTTTTCAGTTTTTCCTGGCTGGCGCTTGTGTATAGGTTATCCAAAATCGAGAGGCTTTGGGCATCTTCTGCCTGATACAGCCAAAATATGGGGAGTCTTTCGGGATCGAAAGGCATATGCTGGCTGCAGGCACGAATGGCTGTTGGAATGCCCGAGGAGTTCGTTCCAAACTTATACAGGATGGCGACATCTTTCCAGACCTTCAGTTCCGATTTTTCCTGGTTCTCCAGGCGATCGAGGGCTTTTTTGGCTTCGCTTTTAACTGGGTCTTCTACAAGAAGCGGAGCGGGAGTGGCTTTGCCAGATAAAATCTCGTTAAGAGGGTGACCCTTGGGAAAATGGGTGAAATGAGAACCGCTTATGGTGTGCTTATCTGTCGAATAAATGTATTGGTCCTCTCTCATCAAGCGCTTGATGTTGTATCCGATCCAGAAACCGTTTTTAAGCTTTTGTTTCCCCGCTTCCTGTTTGGCCCAATTCCAGCGTGAGTTGAGATTATTATTGGGATTTGGGTGATGAACAACTTGTGAGAATATGGATCCGGAAAAGACCGCTATTGTGAAGAAAAACACAATAACAAACCTGAATTTTTTAACATAATTCATAGCTTCCTCCGTCGTTTGTGTGCCCATCGATCCTATTTTTTGATGATTCTTACCAGTGCCGCCCGGGCTTTGGGTGTGTCGATCTCTTCCAGAGCATCGACCGCTTCAAGTCGGACTCTTTTATCTGCATCTTCAAGAGCCAACTTTTCCAGAACCGGGACTGCATCATCGTTTCCTGTCTCACCCAACACTTGAACGATCATCCTTTTCATCTCTGGATCTTTTTCTGCCTTCAACATCTCGGTGAGAGGACCGACCGTATCTTCCCCTGCCATATCTTCGATCGCATAAAGAGCAGCCTTCCGAACAGATAAGAATGTGGACTTTTTATAGATATCGGAGAGCATTTTCAGGTCTTTCTCATCCAGCATATCCTCGAGGGAATAGACGGCTGTTTTGGCAAGTTCTTCGTTTGTCGTACCCATGGCTATGTTGTAAATGACCTCGGTTGTTCCGGGTTCCTCGAAATCTTCCACAGCATACAGAACGGCTTTCTGGAGCTCTAAATCGTTTACAGCAGCCAATATTTCCTTGAGCGCTGCGAGGGCGGCTTTGCTTTCTGTGTCGCCCAAAGTGGAGATGGCAGACCTGCGCATTTCCACGTTCGGGTCCTTTATGGCCACTTCTTTCAGGGTGGAAATGGCGGCCGGATCGTCGACATCTTCTAACTCATACAGGGCCGCTTTCCGGACATCCAATGATTTGGATCCGTTCATGATTTTTCCGAGGGCAGGAATGAGTTCTCTGGGATCTCTGTCCTCGAGGGCATAAACAGCGGCTTTGGCCAGGTTGTCATCAGTTTCCTGGATGGCAATATCAATGAGAACAGAAATGACTCCTGGATCCTCCACGTCTTCCAGCCCGTAGATCGCCACTTTTCTCATTTTGGGATCAGGATCGGAACGGGCGACATTGATCAGGATTTCCATGACCTCATTTCCGTCCATATCTTCAAGGACATCCAGAGCTTTGCGGCGGAGGTCAGGATCAGGATTGTTAAGGGCAATATCCTTCACTTTGGCAAATGCCTCAGGTTGATCGAAGTCCTCTAGAATGGAGATAATTCTGGCCTGGATTTTTTTGTCTGTGGTGCCGTCATAAAGGGCAATGACCGCTTCCAGGGCCTCTTCATCGCCCATGTCTTCTAGGGCATAAAGCGCCGTCATCTTGATTTCCAGGTCATCATCCATTCTCATGCTCTCGATGATAGCTTTGTATTTGGCCTTGCCTTCTTTTGCCAGCTGATGAGCGACTCTTAGCATGTTGGATTTTGCATCATCTACCCATTTGCTCTCCGGATAAGCTTTGATGAATCGATTGTAGCATTCGAAAACTTCCTCGAGAGGGTAATCCAGTTTCTCCCGTGCATAACACTGCCAGAACCGGGCATCATCGATCCAGTCGCTGCGGCTAAATGTCCGGGTGAAATCTTCCAGTGCCGTATGGGCATCTTCCCATTTTTCTTCTAGAACGAGGCCGTAGGCTTGCTTATATGCCTTCGTGTCTTCATCCTGGGGGCCGGCGGCTGTTGGGGCCAGCGTGAGAATAGATAAGATAAAAAGAAAAACGACGGCCGTGACAAAGGTCCGTATGATTTTTTTGTCCATTTTATACTCCTTTTAAATTGTTTTTGTTTTGCGCGATGGCTTTTCGGGGGACATCGATCTCTCCCCTTTTTTCATCGAAAGGCGAAGGTCGCTGAGGTTGATTTCCATCAGAATTCCCCGCCTGTTTATGCCTTCTCTAACGAACTCAATGGCCTCGAAGTCCCTCTCGGATTCCAGGTTGGCAATCTGGAGGAGGATCACCTCCAGGCTGGTGATGAGGGTTTCGAGGCGCTCCTGGTCGGATTCGGCAAGTTCTTTTTTCAGGTAGCTCGCCTCTTGGACCAGATTTCTGGAAATCTGTCTTTGATAAGGCAGATCTAAGGCGTAAGGGTCTTCTACGGCTGGATCGAAATTGACGAGAGCCAGCAGGATCAGTTTGGAGCGTTCGATATAGTTTTGACTCCTGTTGACAAGGGCCGTTTCCTGATCCTGTCGGGTGGTGAGACCGGACTGCTGGGAGGCGTGTTGAACTCCTGGCACTGAGGGAGAAAACAAGATCCTTCCGATGAGCACGCCGATGATAATGAGCGCAACTGCAGCAGCGGCTTGATAGGCCCATTTAGGTGCCACACTGAATCGCTTTCCCGGTTTTTCTTTTAAAGATTTGCGATCTTTTTCTGTAACTTCTTCCATTTTAATATTTTTCGACAGCTTTTTTTCGAATGTATCCCAGAATTCTTCCGGGGGCTCGGGCCGGACTCTTTTGCCTGTGAACTGGAGAACGGCCTCCATTTCCTCGATTTGGGAGCTACATCTTTCGCAGTCCGATATGTGGCCGTCCAAGAATTTTTGCTTTGGGGCATCCAACTCCCCGTAGTAGTATTCTAGAAAAAGCGACCGGCATTTTTTGCATTTATTCATGGGGAATCTCCATTGGATATTCATTCATAAAGGGCGAAAGCTCTTTGCGAAGCTTTCGGATGGCTCTAAAGAGAAGACTTTTGACTGTGCCGATCGTGACGTTCAAGATTTCGGCGGTTTCATTCAATTTAAGCCCGTTGTAGTGGCACATGACAAAAACGATTCTTTCTTTGGGGGATATTTTCTGGAGTGCCTGGGAGATGCGGTTTTGGATTTGGATAGATTCTGTGCTCTGCACAGGATCAAAATTGTGAGGGCCGCTAGCAACGAGATTTTCCTGGGTGCTCATATTATCCAGTTCGCCCATGGTCTTTGCACGCCTAACAGATTTTTTGCGGAGGGAGTCGATACTGGTGTTAACCGCAATCTGGTGGAGCCAGGAGCTCATTTTGGCATCCCGTCGGAAAGTCTTCAAGGCTCGATAAACCTTCATGAATACCTCCTGAGAAATGTCTTCTGCCTCATGATGGTCTCCTGTGATGTCGTATGCGAGGTGATAAATCTTTTTTTTGTACAGGCCCACCAAATCATAGAAGGCCGTTTGGTCTCCGCTGCATAGGCGGTCGATAAGGATTTGATCATTTTGTGCCATCTCTTTTATCCCTATTAGACGAGCTACTCCCCAGATTGGTTTACAAAAAATCCCTTCTATTATGGTGATTTGATCACGAAAAATACAGAATATTCAAAGATTATTCGTAGCGGAGGGAATCGACCGGATTTGCGCTGGCGGATCTGAGGGTCTGGAAGCCCACAGTGAAGGCAGCGATCACAAGAGCTATCAAAGAGGAGAGCAGAAAGATGTCTGCGGACAAACGCGTACGATAAGCGAAGTTTTCCAGCCATTTGTTCATGGCGAAGTATCCGATCGGCCAGGCTATGACGTTGGCCACCAAAACCCATTTGAGGAATTCGCGTCCCAGGAGCACGACGATCCCAGGGACCGAAGCCCCAAGGATCTTGCGGATGCCGATTTCCTTGGTGCGCTGCTCTGTGGAGAACGATGCAAGTCCGAATAGTCCCAAACAGGCGATCAGGATGGCGATCAAAGCGAATGTCCTGAAAAGGCTGCCCATCTTCTGATCGGCCCTGAATGTTTGGTCAAAAACGTCGTCAAAAAAAGAATATTCGAAGGGATAACCGGGAGCAAAACGATTCATCGTTTTTTGGATGTCGTTTAATGTGTCCTGAATATTTTCGGGACGGATTTTGATCGTGAGATATCGCCTGTGCCAACTCTGCGTGCTCGGTTTAAGATAAACAGCGAGCAGCCCGATGGGTTGCGACATGGACTGAATATGAAAATCACGTGCGACACCGACAATACTCCCCCTTCTATTACCGATTAATTTAATCTCCCTTCCAATAGGATTTTCCCACCCCAGCGCTTTCCAGCCCGTTTCATTGATCAGGAAGGCTCCGGTCTGATCGGAGGCGAAATCGGAAGAGAAGTTTCGACCTAAAACGATTTTCATGCCGTATAGGTTGATGAATTCATGATCGGTATCCACAGTATAAAAGGATAATTTTTCATCCTCTGTTCTTCCCGGCCAGTCCGCATCCAACCTCGTCCGGATATTATTTAATAGAGAGGATGAGCTGGATGCATGCAGGATGCTGGGATTTCTTTTAAGCTCGGTTCGAAGAGTTTCGATATTGGCATCCAAACGGGCATCCAGGATGGGTAGAACCACGATGTGATCTCTATTATATCCTAGATCCCTGTTCCTGAGGAGATGGAGTTGATTATGTGCAACCAGGGTGCAGATAATCATAATGATAGATACCGCGAATTGAAACACGACCAGGATGTTTCTTAACGAGAGACCTTTTGTGCGCAAGGATCCGACCTTCCGAAAAAGAGATACAGGCCGGAATGAAGACAGGGCAAAAGCTGGATATCCCCCCGAAAGTATTCCTGTCAATATAACCAGAGAGATCAGCATCCCAAGAAGGGGAAAGTTGGAGAAGGGGTTGAATTGAATTTGCCTTTCGACGAAAGCAGCAAAAACGGGAAGCACAATGAAAACGATGCCCAATGCTGCAACTAGGGCTAGAATAGCAAAGACAAGGGATTCACCAAGGAACTGCCGGATGATCTGTGACCTCTGGGCCCCGACAACCTTCCGCAAGCCGACCTCTTTCACACGGAATGCGGCGCGTGCTGTAGCCAGGTTCATCGCATTGATGCAGGCGATAATCAGGATGAGAAGGGCAATGAAGGAGAAGAGCATGACCGTTTTGATGTCCCCTTGCGCCTCCATCCCTAGCGAGAGACGGGACCGCAAATGAATATCCAACATGGGTTGCAGAAAATAGTCGTGGAGTGAATAACCTCCGCTGTATTTAGAAAAGTCGGTCGAAGCGAATTTGGCTTCCAGGGCTTTCGGATCCGTGTCTTGATGGAGAAGAACATAGGTGTTATAGGCATTGTTTCCCCACGTCAAAATCCCTTTGAAAATTTTTTCCTGAGTTTCAAAAGGGACTATCAAATCTGCCAAAAAATGGGAATTCAGTGGCATGTTTTTATAAACTCCGGTGATAACCATTTCCAAATCTCTGGCGCGAATATTGCATGTCAGAACCTTCCCGATGGGATCTTCCTGACCGAAATATTTCAGGGCCGTTCGTTCTGAAATAACAATGGAGAAGGGGTCGATCAATGCTTCTTTTGGATCTCCCCTTAAAAAATCGAAAGTAAAAAGGTCGAAGATCTGGGGATCGGCCCAAAATATTTTCTTTTCCAAGAATCCTTTGTTGTCCAAGCGTACGATGCTTTCATCGATGTTTCTCATCCGTGCCGCCGATTGGATTTCAGGAAACTCAGTGACCATCGTTTCCGCCAGCGGTGCCGATGTCGCTGCTGTTCGGGCATCGAGATAGGCGATCTCTTGGCCGATCCTGTAAATAAGTTCTCCGTTTGTATGGTAGCGGTCATAGCTCAGTTCGAACTGGACATACAGGAAAATCAAGATACAGGCCGCGATTCCGATGGATAGTCCCATTACGTTGAGAAAAGAGGCCCCTTTGTGTTTGATGATATTCCTTACAGCGATTTTCAGGTAATTTCCGAACATGACAAATCTCCATTTGATGATTAATAAAAAGTAAGACGGGAAGGAGCGCAGCACTTGTGACCAGTACCACCCTATCGCCTTGCCTCTGCCTTCATGCTGGGCTTTGCTGTTGAAGTATTCTTCAAAATCACCCAAAGATGAGAAACTCTCGTCGTATTCTGACATAAGGGAAAGAAGCCAATGCGCCAACCGAGGAGCCGTTCGTTTTTTGTGTTTTGCCATTCTTTTTCTGAGTCGACGGTCTAGTCTGGAATCCAGTCCCACAAGGTCCGATGAAACTCTTTGGTTTTTTCTAGGGTGAATTTGCCTTTTTTTGTCAGGGTGTAGTAGACCTTTCTCCTTCCACCTCGTTCCGGAGTCGGTTCTCCAGTAGTCGCGACGACATAGCCTTTTTTAACCAGATTATCCAGAGAATTGTACAGGGTGCCGAATACGATTTTTTTCGGAGAGATTTCCCGGATTTTTGCCATGATCGTGACTCCATAGGCATTGTCTTCGAGGTGAAAAATGACGGTGAGCAGCATTTCCTCGTTGAGGGTCAGAATGTTCATGAAGCCTTCCTTATGATATCCACGACTTAATCGTACATATATACATACGCCAGCAACTATAGAAAGGTTGCGAAAAATATCTAATTTTTCTTGATTTTAGGGAAAATGGATGATTCTTGTGTGTTATATATAATAGGATGAAAAAAATCGTGACAACCGTGTTGTGTGTCTTGGTTATTGTGTCCCTCCACAGCATGGATGTACAAATAGACAGAAACACAAAAAAAGATCAAAGCCCAAGGATGGAAGCATCCCCATATCGTTTACAGAACACTGGGGGAACACTGATCAGCACCGGACCTCCCCAGTCAGTCCAGGTCGGGACCGATATTTTAGAGCGCGGCGGAAGCGCCATCGATGCGGCTCTGGCCAGCGCTCTCGCCCGGATCACTCTGGATATGGGCTACATCGTGAGTTTTGCAGGAATTTACATGATGGTCTATTACGAAGCCAGCACAGGAAAAGTTTATTCCTTGAATGCCTGTTTTAAAATACCGCTTGAAGAATACGATCCTCTAAGCATTCCCGAGGGGGGTATTCCCAATGGCCGAGGAGTCATGGTGCCAGGATTTATGGCTGGGGTGCAAGCAGCCCATGACAGGTTCGGTAAACTTCCCCTGCAAGAGGTTTTTCAACCGGCCATAGACCTGGCGGAGAATGGATTCCGTCTTTCCGAAGGGAGATTGGAGCTCATCCACGATCACTGGGATGTGCTGGGCGTTCTTCCAGAGGCGAGGAATGTGTTCCTGAAGAGAAGATACGGCCTGTTTCGGGGCTATCAGGCAGGGGATCTTTTCAAACAACCCGAATTGGCTTATACACTGAGACAAGTTGCCTCTCAAGGTGCCGAATACATGTACACAGGTGATTGGGGTCACCGATTTGTCGATATCGTCCGCCGAGAGGGAGGAAAAATCACTCTCCAGGATATGGAGGAGTATGAGCCGGTCTGGGCAGACCCGGCCCATACGACAATTAGCGGCTATGACATTCATGCCCTGGGATACCCCAGCTGGGGGGCGATGAATGTGGTTTTGGGCATCAACTTGATGGAGTGTGCCAATTTGGCGGCATTCGACCATTACACTCAGTCGGCGGATGCCCTGTATAGGCTCATGTACAGTTCCCGGGTGGGAGAGTTCTTCTACGTTCCCTATGCTCCTGAGATTATCAAAATGCACATTCCAGAGGGGGATTTTTCGTATGAATCACTAGCAAAAAAAGAGAATGCCCGGTTGATCTGGGATAAGATCGAGAGCGGAGAATGGGATGCGATCGAACATCACATCGCTTCAGCAGGGCATTACCCCCCGGGACATTCCGAGGCTATCATCGCAGCGGACGCCGAAGGAAACGTGGTGGCGGTCTGCCATACCATTAACACGGCAAATTGGGGAAATTCCGGCATATTCGTGGACGGAGTTTCCATCCCTGCAGCGGGCTACTTTCAACAGACGCGGATCCAGAAGTCCGGACCGGGTGCGTATCTGCCCGATACAACCAATCCCATTCTGGTCTTCCGAGATGGGATCCCGGCCATGGCTTCCAGTTGTATCGGGAGCGATCTCCACAGTGCCACTGTCCAAAACCTGTACAACATGCTCCTTTTTGATATGAATATGTCGCAATCGCGGGCAACAGGGAAATTTCAGTCCATTGACTGGAGCCGTTTGAGTCAAAAAGTGAGGCGAAGCGCAATTTCCCAGAGCTTGATCGATGCGGTCCAAGCTATGGGTCTGAGGATAACGATTGTGGATAACTGGGCGAGCGAGTATTGGATCGGTCTGCGATTAACTCCTCCATTGTCTCTTCGGCTACGTGCGATCGGAGAGGTGCGCAAGTGAAAAAAAAGCTTTGGAAAAACTTGGCCTTGAGTGTGCTTATTCTGCTCATGGGAAGCCAGATTTTTGCCAACCAGTGGGAATGGGGATTGAAAGCGGGAATTATCCGATCCAAGGCAAATTTTTCGCGCGATCTTCCCTACATCACCGTCGAATCTTTGAATGCCTTCTCTGTTGGCTCCTTTTTGTCCCTTTTTTTCATCAAGGACCGACTCGGGATTCAGCCTGAACTCAATTATTCGGTCAAAGGATTCGATATCGTGGAGGAAGATCTCGTGGAGAAAATTTCTTCTAAATATAAAATATCCTATTTCGAAATTCCTGTTTTGATCGCCTACAAGGTTCCGTTAAAAGGGCATATCAAACCAGGCCTCGTTTTCGGACCTTATATCGGCTTTGCGCACAAAGTCAGGGAGGTTCAGACCGCCTTCGGCAACACAAAAATGAGGGAGCTGGATGATAATCTGAAAAAGATGGATTTCGGGCTTGTGTTCGGCGGGAATGTTCGATACCGCCTCGGTTCCACGAATGTCCTGTTGAGTGTGCGTTACAGCCTTGGTTTAGTCAATATCTCGAAAAACATCAAAGAAGTATCCTATGATTTTCGAGAGAATGACACGATAAGAAACAGCGCCATAATCCTATCGCTAGGCGTTGCCTTTATTCCTCCAGCTTCAAGATAACATCCGAGCGGCTAAAACAACGGATCTGTGCGCACACTGAGTGATTTGGTGGTGGATTGTCCGTTTGCTGTCAACGTTACTTTGTACACACCCGGTTCGGCCGGGATGTTGTTGAGCTTCTGCGTTCTCCTGTTGATACCGGCGAATTTCTGTCCCCGTTTCTCCAGAGATTCCCTCAATTGATTGCCTATCTCTCTTCTTTCCTCCCATTCGGTGGTTTTTGTGTATTTGTCGAAAAGTCCTTTTTCTTCCTCGTTGAGCTCTGGCGGATCGAACTGGAAAGGCCAGATGTATTTGTTGATACCGGATTGGTCCTTTAGTTCGATGGATTTTGTCTGCTCTCCTTTCCAATCGGAGATGGTGAGTTTCGCATCTTTGGCACCGGCTCCCAAATAGTAGCTGACCATAGCTCCGCGGGGGGGATTTTCGCCCTGAAAATAGAACTGTCCCCTGGATCCACCCCGGCTGATGCTTCTCCACTGAGTGGCGATTCCCTGATCGAAAAGATATGCTGCGGAGGCTTGGATCTCTTTATTCATGTGCTGAAGGGGAGTGATATCGTCGCAAATCCAGATACCGCGGCCATGGGTACCGGCAATCACATCATTATGAAGCGGATGGATCATGATGTCATGAACAGCGACTGTGGGCAGGCTGTTCATGAAACGATCCCATGATTTTCCACCGTTTGTGGAGATGAAGAGCCCGAACTCAGTTCCCAAGAAGAGCAGGTTTTTGTTTTTGTGATCCTCACGAATGACATAGGCCACCTGTCCGTCGGGGAGGTTATTGCGAAGGCTGGCCCAGGTTTTTCCGAAGTCGGTTGTTTTGAACACCCAGGGCATGAAATTATCGCTGCGGTGGCCGTCGAAAGTCACATAACAAGTGCTTTCATCGAAGTGGGAGGCTTCCACACGGCTGACCCAGATTCCTTCTGGAACGTCCTTGAAATTCGGCCTCATGTTGGTCCAATTTTTTCCGCCGTCCAGCGTGAGCTGAACATTCCCGTCGTCGGTTCCGGCCCAAATAATCCCTGGTTTTAGGGGAGACTCTGAGATGGTGATGATCGAGCAGTGGTTTTCGGCCCCTGTCACATCCGCAGTTAGCCCGCCTGTTTTCCGGTCGATCTTGACAGGATCATTGGTGGAAAGATCCGGGCTGATGATCTCCCAAGACTCACCGCGGTCTGTGGTTTTGAACAAGAAATTTCCTCCAAAAAATACAGTGGACGGGTCGAACTTGGAGATGATGATCGGGCTGTTCCAGTTGAACCGGAATGGATTGTTCTTGCCCCATCCGGCATCTGCCTGCGACTTCAGGACCTCGTCAGTCACATAGGTCTCGTAGTTGATGATGCTTTCCTTTCTTGGCTGGATATATTTCGATTCCCGGGTTTCCACGTTGATTCGGAAAATGCTTCCCTGCTGGCTCTCGCCGTACACGGTGCGCCAATCTGTCGGGTCGACGGCACAATAAAATCCATCTCCGCCTCCGATATTGAACCAGTGGTCGGTCAGAATCCCTGCCCTTTCGCGGCTCAAGGAAGGACCGCCCCAGGAGCCGTTATCCTGGAGCCCGCCGTACACATAATAGGGATCGCGCATATCCGCTCCGACGGCGTAGAACTGGCTGACGGGAAGGTTGTCGAAAAAGATGTAGTTTTTCCCGTGATCGTGGGTCAAAGCCGATCCCCCGTCGTTCCCGATATAATAGCGATTTTTGTTCGTCGGATCTGACCAGAGGGCCTGGTAGTCCCCATGAATTCCGGTGTTTTGTCTCTCGAGAGTTTTTCCTCCATCATAGGAGATATGGTAGCTCCCGGTCACCACATAAACGATCTTGTCGTCTATCGGATTGAGGTAAATGTGGCTGTAGTAAAAAGGACGGTTGTTGTACCGGTTCATGTATTGCCATGTCGCTCCGGCATCTTCTGACCGGTAAATACCGGTTCCCAGTTTTGTCATGTCTTTGTAATCGGGATTCTCCTTTCCGTCCTCTAGATTTTCTCTCGGCTGGAAACCATGTTCGACAAAAGCCATCAACACATTTGGCTTGCTCCGGCAGATGGCCAATCCGATCTTTCCGGTATCTCCCTCAGGGAGTCCGGCGACAAGTTTTGTCCATGTCGCTCCAGCATCGGTCGTTTTGAAAATACCGCCGTTGGGGCCGCCGCTGTCGAACCGGTAAGGCCGGCGAATCCTCTGCCAGAATCCCACATACAGCACGTTTTCATCTGTCGGATCCATGACCATATCGATGGCACCGGTTTTTCCATCATCGGGCAATCCGTTGGTCAGCTTGTTCCATGTTTGCCCGCCATCTGTCGTTTTGAAAAGCCCCCGATCTCCTGTGTATCCCCAGAGATGTCCGCCCGCTGCTGCATAAACGATATCGGGATTTGTCGGATGTGTGATAATCTTGGAAATGGAATGGGTGCTTTTGAGCCCCATATGGGTGAAGGTTTTTCCTCCGTCGGCAGACTTGTAGATCCCATCCCCCCAGGCAATGCTGTTCCGCGTGTTTTTTTCCCCTGTGCCTACCCAGATGATATCAGGATTTGCCTTATAAAAAGCCACATCCCCGATCGAGGCCGCTCCGTAAGAGTTAAAAATGGGCTCCCAAGTTGTGCCGGCGTTGACGGATTTCCAAACCCCGCCCGATGCCGCCCCGATGAGCACCGTCGTGAAATCTTTGTCCAGAGCTTCGATATCGGCGATGCGGCCGGACATATTAGCCGGGCCGATATTGCGCCATTTGAAGGCTTTTGCAATACCCGAATCATCCATTTGGGCATGGACATATCCAGGAGTGGCCATCGTGGCCATTATAAATGAGGTGCAAAATACACTCAGGATAACAGCCAATTGTTTTCTTCCGATTTTCATAGATCCCCTCCTATTTTTATTATGGTTTTGATTGGTAATAAAGACATGATACACAGGATGGAGCCATTATATACAATAAAAACAAAAAAATAAAAACATGGTAAAATATGCGGGAGTAAATCGATGAACTGGAACGAGATTCCTGAAAGAAAGGATGTACCTGACTTCGAAAATTTATTGGCAATCCTTCAGCGCAAATCACCTGATCGGCCGACACTGTTCGAATTTTATTTCAACGAAAGGATTTACAGCCGGGTGATACCCGGTCCCACCCCGACCGATCGAGAGGCATGGCTGAGAAGATTTATTCACACGTTTTATCGGCTTGGGTATGACTTTGCCACGATTCTGCTCCCCGGTTTTCAATTTTCCGATCCCGATCTTCGGGAGACAAAAAAGACTTTCTCTTTGAATGAGGGAGCCGTGATCCGTAACCAAAAGGAGTTCGAAGCCTACGATTGGCCAGATCCGGAAGAGGCGGATTATGATCTTTTGGAACGGCTCTCCGAAGATATACCGAATGGAATGAAGTTGATCCCGTATTCTCCGGATGGTGTGCTGGAAAATGTCATCCGATTGATGGGATTCGACATGCTGTGTTTTTGCCTCCGTGATCATCCGCAGCTGGTGGAGGATGTTTTCGAACAGGTGGGTTCCCGGTTGGTTCGATATTATAAAAAGGCTGTTCAGCATGATTGTGTGGGAGCATGCCTTGCCAATGACGATTGGGGTTTTATCAGCAACACATTTATTTCGACCGATGCCCTGCGCCGCTATGTTTTTCCCTGGTACAAGCAGATTGTCGACATTTCTCATGCGGCAGGAAAACCTGTTATCTTGCATTCCTGCGGTTACTTCGAAAACATCGTTGACGACATCATCGAAGATATACACTTCGATGGCCGTCACTCCTACGAGGATAACATCATGCCGGTCGAGGAGGCTTATGAAAAGTATCATGACCGCCTGGCCATCATCGGAGGCATCGATGTCAATTTCATCTGTGAATCGACGCCCGGTGAAGTTTACAAAAGATCTAAGGCTATGCTTGAGCAAGCATCCGAGCATGGAGGTTTTGCCTTAGGGACAGGCAACAGCGTACCGGAATATGTCCCGGACGAAAATTTCTTTGCTCTGATTCGCGCCGCTCTCGACTCACACTAAGTCATTTGGTTTAACCATCCTTCAACACATGCTCTGATATGCAACATTAGTTTTTGACCCAGCCGTTTTGTGTGTGATATATTCATTTCAGAATGTCAGATCGAGAGGGTGAAAATGAAGTCTGATTCCACATATTTTAAGGCGTTGGAGATTTTTGCTGTCATCATTTTGGTGTGCGGAGTGCTTATATTCACAAAAAAAATCTCGGCTTGGAGCGCTGTGAGGACCATTAATCTGGACACACATTCATTGATCTATCAAGCCGCTTATGATCAATTGATGGAATATGATCGGAGCGCCAGGAGAAGCGATTTCCCGAGGATAGGAGATATTCTCGATTTTGAAGGAGTTATTGTTTCCGACACAGCCGATGACTATGCAGTCCTAGGAGGAAATGGCCCGGATGCCCCAGGGAAGAGCAAATATTCGGAACACTACTACAATCCCCTCAACCGTGCAGGAAATCAAGGGGAAGCACCATATTCAGTGAAAGCTTGGTTCATGGATTTGGTGGAAGCCCAATTGGAAAGGCAATACAGGTTAGCATGTAAAGGAGCAGCCTGGGCTGCTCATTTTTTGGCCGACGTCCATGTGCCCTTTCATGTCTGCGGGGTCCCCCATATGGTGGCGGTAGAAAGAAACCAACTGACCGAAAATGAGTCTGGTCCGAGAGATCTTACGAGATACAACCAAGCATTAGCCTGGGAGTGGGGAAGAAACGGAGACTTCACGAAAAACATCGGGGTATTTTTTTCCAAATCCCGGCTCGATTCCAAGAGGACCGAGGAAATGGATTGGTTCGATCCCTGGTATTTTAACGGAACAGTGGCAAAAACACTTCAGTCGAGTCATATCACTTGGGAAAGGCATGCACATAAACTGTATACCCGAGGGGAAGGGTATACAATCGACGAAGAATTCCGATACCATGCCTTCTGGGAAAACGATTATCTGGATATCGATGATCCCATGCTCTGGTATCCCCAAGCATACCAGACCCAAGTTTTCGCGGAAAAAATCGCCGCGAACACCCGTAGGAAATTAGAGTATTACCTAAATAATCCTGTTATTTCGATTCATGCATCCATTTGGAGCGTCATAACCCTTTGGAGAGCATCTTTCTCCGCCCTAAAAACCGAGATTCAGGTTCAGAAAAGCGAAGAGGATGAAAATTTAGTGAATGTTTATGGACGATTCACTAATACGGACGATTCTCATGCGGCATTTGATGTTTGGGCAAGAATGACAATCATTCCTCCCAATGGAAAACGTGTCGAAAGGAAAAAAAAGATCTCAGAAGGTCTCCAACCCGGGAAATTTGTAGTGGATGGATGGTTTTTTGAGCCTAAGGAACAAGGCGAGTATGGGATTAAGGTTGAAGCGATATGCCATTATGATAATGATCTGCCCGATCTCCAGTATGCCATTGCTAAAGAAAAATACAGACACACGGTTTCTCGAACGTATAAAGACCCAGAAGAAGATATTGGTCTTGCGGGAGATTGGGAACTTCGAGGGAATCCAGCCCTCCGATTTAAGCTAAAAGCAGGGGAATACACGGGCTACTCGCTTGACCCAAATGATAGTCCAAAACGTATAAGATTCTATGTACATAAGGAATCAAAATATCAGTATCGTGGATCTTATATGTATCACAAAATTTTAAGAAATGATTCGTCTTACGTAAGTCTCCCGGTGGAGGTTATATTCACGAATCCTGATACCATAAGAATAAAGTTTAAAGATCCTTCGGGTGAGCCTGTAGAATTAGGCCCCTTTACCCGCATCCGGTGATTTTATCTATGTTGCTTGGCTGTAGTAACTTGTTGATATGAAATAAAATCGCCAGTATAAATCCTGAATATTAAGCTTAGGCGTACTTTTTTAGTGATGAAATCATTGTTTTAAGGTAAACTGTGAATCTTGCTAAAAATGGAGGAGGGAAGAC
>Ga0114922_10002010_pt1 | contig 19207 bp, 17 predicted proteins | sample AartaG_FD_100975 | JGI IMG/M metagenome (GOLD analysis project Ga0114922, IMG submission 100975) | Deep subsurface microbial communities from Aarhus Bay to uncover new lineages of life (NeLLi) - Aarhus_00045 metaG | ecosystem: Environmental > Aquatic > Marine > Oceanic > Sediment | place...
GATGCTGTCGGGGAGGCAATCTTTTGGCACATATTTTTTGGGAAGCAATATTTCACCAAATTCTTCTCCATCGAGATACACTCCAAAATCAACTTCCTTTACAACCCTTAGATTGTTTAATCTTCCTATTTCTAACATGTATAAGTAATCCTTTTAAATTTATTGTATGTGCGTATATTTATGTATAAAATCTCCTTGCTTGATTTTATTATACTCAAAATAATTCAATTGATAAATGAGTTATACCGAATTTTTATTAATTTAAAGTTGGCACGAGGAATATGGGCTTAAACAAGTTTCATCTTTTCAGGAGAGGAGAATGAGATTAAAACGAATTCTTTTTTATGTTCTATTTATTCTTCTTTTAAATTCTGCATGGGCACAAACTCCACAACTTCATTGGAAACAATATGAGACTCCAGAAGAAGCCGGATTTTCATCTGAAAAATTAGCAGAAGCCAAAGCCCTTTATGATACTCTGGACGCAGCCACATTCCTCATAATTTATGATGGCAAAGTGCTGGCTTCCTGGGGGGATGTAGAGCGGAGATACAGGTGCCATTCTATTCGAAAGAGTTTTCTCAGCGCTCTCTATGGGGTTCGCGTTGGCGATTGCACTATTGATCTCGACAAAACACTGGCAGAACTCAATATCGATGATAAGGATAAGCTTACAGAAACAGAGAAAGAGGCTACAATCAGAGACTTGCTAAAAGCTCGATCTGGGATCTACCATCCTGCCGCCTATGAAACGGCTGGTATGAAGGCCACCCGTCCGAAACGAGGAAGTCACAAACGAGATACATTTTGGTACTACAACAACTGGGACTTCAATACACTTTGTACAATATTCAAGCAGGAAACAGGAGATGATTTTTTTACGGATTTTAAAAAGCGAATTGCCGATCCTATACAAATGGAGGATTTCAGACTAATGGACTGTTATTATCATCTGGAGCCCGAATACTCGATTCACCTCGCCTATCCATTCAGAATGTCTGCCAGAGATGCAGCACGGTTTGGTTTGCTGTTTCTGCAAGAAGGCATTTGGCATGGCAAGCAGATCATTTCAAAAGAATGGGTAAAAGAAAGTACATCAATTCATTCTCCTACAGATAGCAGTGGCGGTGGCTATGGTTACCTGTGGTGGATTCCGGGCGGAAATTTCAAGGAACTGGAAATGTATTCCGCTCTTGGAGTTGGCAGCCAAATAATCGCTGTCATACCAGGAGCAAATATGGTGATAGTCCAACGTGTGGATACTTACATAGGGAAACAAGTGCCCCCAAATGCTCGCTTGCTTAAGATGATCTTAGACGCCAAAGTATCTGATGCAAAACCCAATCCAAAGCTTAGGCCCTTACAAAACTCACCTTCTTTCAAGCGCCCTAAATTAGTTCACCTTGAAGCTGATGCCTTAAGTAAATATCTTATTAGAGATTACCAGGTGGGGCCCTGGATCGTAAACGTCAAAAAATTGGATAGTGAACTAATGCTCGATTCTCCCAATTTTGGCAAATTTAAGCTTCTTCCATTTACAGATACAAAATTTGTTGTCGAAGACTTAGAACAATTTCTCAATTATGAATTTGATAATACCGGAAAACCTGTTCGTGTAACACTTCATCAAACCCTCGCTATGGCGGATTTATACAGTACAATAATGGAGCATGGAATAGAGGCTGCAGTCAAACATTATGAGGAAATAAGGAAGAAAGGTATTCAGATAACTGAATATGAAATGAATAACTTAGGATATCAGCTCATGGGGCTAAATAAGCTAAAGGAATCCATAGAAATATTCAAACTCAATGTCAAAGCATACCCGCAATCATTCAATGTTTACGATAGTCTGGGCGAAGCCTATATGATCAATGGGGACAATGCATTTGCCATCCAAAACTATGAAAAATCATTAGAATTAAATCCTCTCAATACAAACGCTGTACAGATGATAAAGAAGATTAAGGAAAAAAAATAGCCACAGAACTTCTGAAAAAAATGGGCTTGGAGTAATGATTGGTCTTCTCATTAGAGCAGGTGTATAGACAAATCCAAAGAGCATAACGAGAAATCCCTCACCCTCCCATCAATTCAATTTGACACCTGCAACGTTCCTTGATATCCTTTTGCCGACCAAACATGGGAAAATAAGGGGACAGAAATGGCAAATACTTGTCCTAAATGTAATCATGAGAATCCTGACGATACTCTTTTCTGTGGTAAATGTGGCACTCAGTTTCCAGACCAAGAAAAGATTGAAGTTATGTACGTCGTCAAATAATTCGGACACACATTAGATTCTTTGATTGGATCTCTTCATATGATGCGGCCCGGAGTGGAGCTTATGAGTCCTGGCCAAAGCGTAGAACAGATAACCGAGCAGAGAGTTGAGGCTGTCATTGACCTGCTTGAGAATGGGCTTTTCTCGGAGAAGGGAGTAGAGAATGAAAAGTGAGATCCGGTGGCTTAGGATTAGTTACATAACAGGCGCTGTGGCGGATGGCCTTGTTGGGATTCTTTTGTTGCTCCCGGATCGGATGGGGGAAACAGAATTCCGATACCCAATGGGGATAGCAGCTTCCTTGATGTTCGGTTGGACATTTCTCTTGGTTTGGGCGAATAGAAAGCCTGTGGAGCGGAAGGGCATTCTTCTTCTCACAATCTTTCCTGTCATCACTGGACTCTTGATAGCTGGAGTAGCTGCTGTTGCTTCTGGTATCTTTCCTTTTAGCAAGATCATACCTTCGTCACTCCTGGAAATAGGGCTGATAGCCTTGTTTGGTTATAGCTATGTTAAAGCAAGGAAGCTGTAATTTATCGATTTTTATAATAATTTAATGGCTAACAAATCGCTGAATCGGATGCCCAGTTGGGCGCCTGTTAGCTAGTTCGTTAAGATTCTTAAAAAAAGGAGAAAAAGGAAATGGGCTGGGGGACGCTAACCCAGGGATAGCTGTGGTTAGTTCGCTCACTGAGGATACGAGGATGAGGCTAGCAGGCAAGAATGAAAATAAAAGATTAATTTAATTTTAAGGAGCAGGAATGAATGACGAAATTATTGATATCCATGTCCATTTCGGAGCTCCTAAAGACGAGGATAGCGGCTGCTACTGGTCCCCGGCATTCGAAAAAGGCATCGCATATTTCGCCATGCGACTTGTCACAAATAACTTATTCGGAAAAATTACAATTCAGCGTGTAAAAAAGCACATGCTCGGTGTTATCAACGGATCAAAATATGTCAATAAAACCGTATTGCTAGCTATGGACCAAGTTTATGAAAACGGCAGTGTCTCAAAGGAAAAGACTCATCTTCATGTACCGAATTCCTTTTTGGCTAGTTTGGCCAGGGACAACAATCGCATATTGTTCGGAGCATCGATTCATCCATACAGAGTGGACTGGGAGGATGAACTCCAGTTTTGCCTAGAAAACAAAGCCGTTCTTTGCAAATGGATACCCTCCTCTCAGCAGATCGATCCCATGCATTCCAAATGCGAGCTCTTTTATGAAAAGCTGGCAGAATACAACCTTCCGCTTCTTTGCCACGTCGGCCCTGAGGCGGCCATCCCTCCTTTTGATGAACCAGCACAAGAACTCAATAGCCCAAGATTCCTGAGGCTGGCTCTTGATGCCGGTGTGACAGTCATTGCCGCACATGCCGCTCTTCCTCTGTTGCCTCCGCCCTTGGGAAGTGACCAATCTTACCGAGAGTTAATTACTCTTTTCCAAGAAAGGGAATTAAAAAACTGGCGGCTCTATGCAGACCTGTCCGCAATTAATCTCGGCCCCAGGAACTTGTATATTGATAAGGTCAAAGACGACATTCCGCCTCAATGTTTGGTTTTTGGGAGTGATTACCCGATCCCGATATTAGATATAAGCCAGAAACCTCATCTCAGCATATGGCATTGGTTCAAGCATTTCTTTCAGACGATCTTTATGAAAAATCCGCTAGACAAGAATTATATTTTGCTCAAAAACATGGAATTCGATGAAACCCTGTATTACAATGCCTCGAATATTTTACGGCTGGAGTAACTGGGAGTATTAGGATGGATTTATGATTGAAATATACCATGTCAGCGACCTTCACATAGGCAAGGATACTAGAAAAGCCAAGCGGCTCTTGAAAAGAATTAAAGATAAGTTCGAAATTGGAGTGCAAGAAAACAGGTATCTTCTAGTTACGGGTGATATTACACAGGACGGGTTAAAGAGACAATATGAGATGGCTCTAAAAGCACTTACACCTTTCAAGGATAAGGTGCGGATAGTTCCTGGGAATCGACCACCAATTTTTTCCCAAGGCACCTTTTTCTGAATTAATTGAGGACGGAAAAGGAAATAAGGTGCTTTTGATTGGGTTAAATTCATGCTTAAAAACATCGTCATGGTTGGATATTGCCAAGGGCGAAATTGGTGATGAACAGAGAAATATTCTCGAAGGGATTCTGAGTGAATCGGATTATCAAAATATCCCTAAGATTGTTTTTCTTCATCACATTCCTCACAGGCGTGCTCACGGTATAGGCATGAGCCTCAAAGATTTCAGTGAATTGATGGACATTGTCAGGGACAAAGTTGATGCCCTCTCTTTCGGGCATGAGGGAAAAATGGAAGATGCCGATCCAGCGGTCGCTAAAAAGAAAAAGATCTCTGATCGAGACTTAAATAGATTAATAGATATAAAAGAAATGGATCTGCCGGTCCGTGAAATGAAGATAAGGAGTGGAAAAGGTCAGGGTATCAGATACTATTTAGACGCAAATTATTCAGTTAAAAAGCAGGCCTGCTATCGGATCAAAATTGAGGGGAACAAAGTCTCAGCAAGATTCTTAAGGCTTACTTAATGGCTAATAAAAATCCTTGTGTGAGTTCTGGGCCTGTCGAAAAGACCGTGTAAACATCTTTTTTAGAGTCTAGCGATTCCAATTTCAGTATTTTATTGCTGAACCAGATGATCTTTTATCTGCGGCCCCGTGATATATTCCCGTCCTAAGGTCGATGCATATACTGTGGGCATCTCCCAGACTTCTTATGGCTTTTATCTTATGCCCCATGGACTTCAAAGAGTCGATCACTTCTTCGTTTATACCTTCTTTTTCCACACTCAATACATCAGGCATCCATTCATGATTGATCCTGTATCCATTGACAGCTTCATGAATATTCATTTTAAAATCAATCACATTGATAATCACATTCAAAACGGTATTGATTATGGTCCGGCCTCCTGGACTCCCGGTAATCATGAGTGTTTTGCCATCCTTTACGATAATCGTCGGCGTCATCGAGCTCAACATTCTTTTGTAAGGTGCGATGAGGTTTGGTTCTGTTCCTATTAATCCCTTATCATCTGTATACCCAGGTTTCATGTTGAAATCTGCCATTTCATTATTAAGAATAATTCCGGTTCCCTCGGCAATGACGAAAGAACCAAAGCCTCCGTTCAAGGTGTACGTTGTGGCCACAGCAATCTCATCCTTATCAATGATAGAGTAATGCGTTGTTTCTTCAGCTTCTTCGATGGCTAAAATATCCTTTCCGATTTCGGCGCTTTGGATGGCGCGATTGAGGTCGATGTTTTCTCTTATATTCTGCGCATGTTCTTTGGATATCAACCTTTTGACGGGAATATCACCGAATTGCTCATCTCCCATGTATTTGGCCCTATCCAGATATGCAAACTTCATAGTTTCTGAAATCACATGCAAAGCTTCTGGTCCATATCTTTCCATTGTGCCCAGCTCAAATCCTTCTAGGACATTCAGCATTTCTATAAGAATAGTGCCGCCAGAGCTTGGAGGTGGCATGGATATGATTTCATAGTCCCGGTAATTTCCCTTGACCGGTTCTCTCACAAAAGCTTCATACCTCGCAAGGTCGTCCTTGGTGATTAATCCTCCGTGTTTTTCCATGTCTCGAGCTATTAATTCCGCAATTTTTCCTTTATAAAAAGCCTCGGAGCCTTGATCTGCGATTAATTTAAGGGATTCTGCAAGGTCTTTTTGGACAAAAATATCCCCCTCAGCAAACTCGGATCCGTCAGGTTTGGAAAATATTCTAAAAAATTCTTTCGATTTTCTGAGCACATCTTCAAAATCTTTGGGGATTTTTTTCGATTGCTTTAAATCGTTCAAAGCTTTTGCTCTCCTTTTATTCAACACGAACCCATTTTCAGCAAGTTCAATAGCAGGCACTATGACGTCTTTCCAGGGGAGCTCCCCATATTTTTGCATAACAAGTTCGAATCCTTTGACCGTTCCCGGAACACCAACAGCAAGATGTCCGAGATAACTTTTGGCTCGGTCATAATTCCCTTTTTCATCAAGATACATATTTGGGGTGGCACCTGCGGGAGCTATTTCTCTAAAATCGATGGCAACACTTTCCCTTGTATCCGGGAACCTTATGATCATGAATCCCCCGCCTCCGATGTTTCCAGCAGCAGGATAGGTGACAGCCAAGGCAAAGCCGACTGCCACAGCAGCATCTACGGCATTTCCTCCTTTTTTTAGAATATCGATTCCAATCTGCGAAGCATACTGGTCGACTGAAACCACAACCCCATTTTTCCCTTGAACCGTGTTTTCTTCATCAGAAGTAAAACAAGCCCATTGAACCAACAGACAAATGATGATGAGTAAGCCAAGTATTCTCCTCTTTAATGCCATTTTTTATCTCCCTTCTATGAGAAAAACTACTTTATAAGTAATAATCAACAAAAGTAAAGCGTAATGATCCCTGTTTTTTTCAAGGCAAGTCTGAGCATTATATTATAAATTGCTTATATCAGCAAAATTCGGGGAATTCATGATACTTCTGAAGTCGCGATTGGTTTAAGAATAAGTCTCTCTCTGGAATGGCCTATCGGAATGCCTAACGGAAGGACGATGACCAGTCGATAGCTGAGATTGAGGATGTCAGGAACAGACTGGCTGGGTTGAAGGAATAAAATTTGCGAATGATACATGATTTCTTATTTATAGTATTAATGTGTTATAACAAGAATTAACCGACAAGAGGAGGAATAATCATGTCTGTTAAACTTCTTCAGTTAAACTTCAAGTTTAATGTTTCGGGTGCCGAATACGAACAGGCCGTATCTCTATTAGCCAGCGAATTCGCGGCTGTAGCTGGTCTTCGTTGGAAGATCTGGATGATGAATGAAGCAGAACAAGAAGCAGGAGGCATCTATCTTTTCGACGATGAGGCTTCGGTGAAGGCCCTGCTCGAAGGCCCGCTGGCTGCTCAGGTGATAAGTCATCCAGCTCTCAGTGATTTTAGCGTGAAGAAATTCGACGTAATGGAGGATGTGACTGCAATCACACGTGGTCCAGTTAAGTAAGAGGACTAGGTTTGTCGTCTGTCTAAAGCTGGCCTAAACTGCTGTTCTCTAGCTTCCCCCGACCTCTGGAGGGATGCTGACCCAGGATTCGTGATTTTTTGTTCAGATAAAAAGGAGGGAGATTTGTTTTTTAAACAGGTTTTTAGGAGCTTCATGAGTATCTTCCTGATTTTGCTTCTTTCTAGTCCGGTTTTAACAAGCCAGCTAAAATTGCTCTGCAAATTTAAAGGTGTAGCGCTGCCCTATAGACTGAAGTATCAAGATGAGGTATTGGAGAAAGGAAGATATGATCTTGAGGCAGTAAAAAAAACGACATCGACAGATTATTATCTTAGGATTAAGAAAGGCAGAAAAATCCTCTTCCTCATCCGGGGCGAGCAGTGGGATTATCAGACTCGTGGCACGTATCTAATGAGAGATCCCAGCATTCCAGACAAACCCACAATGAAAATGAAAAAAAATCTTGAGGAAAAAGTTTTCTATATCACCATTGAAACAGGTAGGAAAAATAGGATTGTCCCCTTTGCCAGACTAAGATTTAAATTTGAATATGAAGAATAAAGTTTAAATCCTGAAATGCGCGGGGGTAGTAGAGAAGCCTATTATCCCTCTACCCATGTAATTACATTCATTTTATTAGTTTTCCCGTATATGTGTCTGACATGCCTAAAATCTATGGTTCCATTTGACAAATTCACCTCATATTACTATATTTAATACTACTGGCTGTAGTATCCCTAGCAGAAGAGGGGTTGATGACCCTTGTCCAGGAAACATTCCTAGTTTGGACTTCATTCCTTCGCTAGATCCCCTTGTTGTAATGCCCTGGTTTTTTTTCTATCATATAAGGCAGGGGTAACCTATTCTGATTAATTCTTTAGGGAGAAAATAATGAAAAAAACCTTCATTTTTTTTATTTTCTATTTCCTGACAAGTTTATTTTCTCAGGCTTATCCTCAACTCACGAAAGAACAAGTGGCTGAAAGAGCCGAATGGGAGGAATTCCTCGAGATTGCTGAGATCGCTGGGTATGATCAACCCTTAAATCCACGTGATGCCGTCACGGAACCTTGGAGGCTAACTCTGAAGAGGGATGGAGTCACGATGTACGCCTGGTGGAAGAACGTCGAAGGACGGCCAAAAGGCTTTCCTGACAGCTGGAAATGGGAGATTGCCGCTTATCATCTGGATAAATATCTAGGATTAAATATGATTCCACCGATCGTAGTAAAGCGGTTTCGTGGGGATAAAGGCTGCTGTTCCTTAGATTATGGGAATACCATAACTTTGAGGCAAAAGAAGGCGCAGGATCTCAAAGCTTCTTCAGGTGCTCAAGTGGCATCTCTGAACAGAGCGACTTACCTCCAACGTACCTTCGATAATTTGATCGCTAACGCCGATCGAAACGAGGGCGATGTGCTTTATACAAAGGATTGGAGGATGATCCTGATCGATCATTCACGTGCCTTTTACACATCCAAAAAATACACGAAAAAACTGCTTTTTGATGGAAATTCCAAACCAACCCCCAAGCCTATGAAGAGATTACCACGAGCTTTTGTCGAAAAGCTCAAGTCTCTGAATTATGATACCATCAAGAAGGCTGTCGGAGAATACCTGACTGGCAAAGAGATCGAGGGCGTCCTTATACGAAGAGACCTGATCATTGCAAATCTATACGCACGTATCGAAGAACTCGGCGAAGCAGCCGTCCTGTATTGATCTTTATTCGGTCTCTATCCCCAAATTTAATTGTATTTTTCTGTGTGTTTGGCAATAATATTATGGGATAAACCAGTGCATAGGATAAATAATTTCAGTGTGATCCTGATTTTTCTCTTGATTTCGGTATCATGTCAGAAAGAAGTCCAAATCACTTCCTGGTTGGATTCGGTACATGAAGAGGGAAGAGGGATTTTTTATCAAACGATCAAAGAGGAAATCAACATTCACCCCAAAAAGTCTGAGCTCACAGAGACGGAAATCACAAAGATCATGGAGGCGGAAGCCGGGCATAATAGGTTGTATGAGCTCCTGCTCAACATTTTCTATCAAAAAGATGAACCGATTTTCAAGGAGTTGATAGAGATAGATGATAAAATATCTAGGTCTCATTTTCACGAGATGTATTTAGATCTGGTCAGGTTTTCTGCCCATATGTTTGTGGAAAGTTTTTTCGCAACAAACCGTTCAACCCAGATCATCCGTGAGATGATTCCTGCTTACAAGGATTTGGATGCTGTCGATCTTGTGATAAGATCCATCGGCTATCATGCCAAACTTGACATACCTGATAAACCAACAGAGGTAAAATCTTTAAGCCCTGAATTCGATAAACAAGGCGCCCTCGATGGGGCAAAATTCAGAGAAGCTCATAAAATAACAAAGGGCAAAGGAGCAAAGATTGCCGTGCTGGACACAGGGATCGATGAGAGTCATCCGATATTTGAAAATACCGATTGGGGGAAACATTTCAGTTTGGTCGGGAGGATGGGGAAACCGTGGGCAACGGATGCCCCTGTCGTTGATTGGGGTCTTCATGGGACAGCCATCTCATCGATCGCCGCTCGGTATTCCCCTCAGGCTCAGATAACCATGTACAAGTTTGGAGATGGAGAAACCCAGAACGATCCTCCATACCAACTCCTGATGCAGTGCATTGTTGCTGCTTCAATCTACAGGGCAGTTCATGATGGAAATGATATTATCAGCATTAGCGCGTCTGGATCAGCTCTCGATATCGACTATCTCAGAGATGCATGCCAGTACGCTTATGAGAACAACAGAGTTGTTGTCTGTGGCAATCTTTATTCCCGTTGGTACAAAATGGGTAATGTTTTGAATTTTCCAAGCCAATATGAAACCGTCGTTTCCGTGACAGCAGCAGAACCGAAAGCTGATGGGACCTATGGCTATTGGGATATCTGCGCTCCCGATGAGGCAACTTTTGTGGCAGCTCCCAATGATATCTTTGCAGGCGTACCGACCTACATGGATGAGGACGACACATACATCCCGAGCATATCTGCTGCCATACCTGTTGTGTCTGCTCTTTTTGCCTTGACCATTTCCGAATATCCATGCCTGGGCCCAGAAGGACCTGGAGAATATGTGGATACGGTCATGAATTTAGTGAAGGATAATGCCAATCCTAATGCCGTGGGCTTTGATGGATTCTCGCCTGAATGTGGGCATGGATTGATCGACTCAGAAAAAACAGTTCAAAGTGCAACAGAGCTAAATATGAGTCGGAAACAAAAGAGGAGATAGGTCAGCTCTGCGTATGGAATTTTACACCTGTGAGGAATCCCTCATCCGTTTTTTTCTGCCAGACGACTTCAACAAAAGATTTCACTTGTTTAGGAGCATCACCTGGTATCTCGAATTTGACTTCGAGAAGTGTTCCTGGCGAGAGATCATTATTCAGCAGAAGGCATAATCCGCCTTCGCTGACATTCTGAATCATGCCTACGTCTCCCGAAGGTGCTAATACTTTATAATCGATTGAGGTGATGATTTCTTGTCGCGTGTGTTTCCGCTTCTGTTTAGCATTTGACTTATTCGGATCTTTGCTCATCATAGACCCCCTTATCAGTAAATAATGACAATTTACAAAATAATTTTATCAATTCCAGTCAAAAAACAAAAGGAAAATCTGGTCCCACATTAATTTTATTTCCGCTAAAACGAAAGAATTGAGTTTATCGGCACCGAATTATAAAATAGGGAAGATGCGATACAAAGAATTTGGAAAAACAGGAAAAAAGGTTTCAGTGCTGGGATTTGGGGGGATGCGGTTCGATCCGAAGGATGAGGAGACCGCTATTCGGGCTGTACAACAGGCTGCGAAACTGGGGATCAACTATTTTGATACGGCACCTGGGTATTGCGAAGACACGTCCGAAACGTATATCGGCAAAGCCCTTTCTGCCCTTCCAAAAGAAAAACATAGGGGGCTGTATATCTCGACTAAGTCACACATCGGGGCTGACCCGAAAGCAGACGATGTGAGGAGGAGGATAGAAGATCAACTCAAAAAGTTCAAGCGCGAAAAAATCCAATTCTATAACATGTGGTGCATCATAGATCTGGATCAGTTCGATAAGATCTTGGCCAAGGGAGGTCCTTACGAGGGTGCTCTCAAAGCCAAAGAAGAAGGTTTGATCGAACACATCTGTTGTTCCTCACACGCATCTGGAGAAGAAATCGCAGAAATCGTCAAAGCCGATGTTTTCGAAGGCATTACACTGGGATACAACATTTTGAATCATGAATTCCGGAAGGAGGGCATGGAGGCTGCTGCAGAGGCGGATTGTGCCGTTGTGACCATGAATCCTCTCGGAGGTGGCATGCTGACACGAGATGAGGAAATGTTGAGCGTTCTCAAGGAGGACGAAGCCGACTCCTTTGTTGCAGCTGCCTTGCGGTTTAATTTTTCCCACCCCGAGATCACAGTGGTTCTTGCAGGGATGAAAGACGCAGCTGAAGTGGAATTCAACGTGAAGGTCGCTGAGTCAGTCAAAGCTCCAGATCCAGAAGTGGTCATGCGGCTGACCAAGAAATTTGAATCCCTCGGCGAATCCTTTTGCACGGGTTGCAGATACTGCCTCGAACACTGCCCGGAGGAAATCCAGATCCATCTTTATGCAGGACTGTGGGACCGGGTAAGGATGAAACTGCCAGATGATGCAAAACGGGTGTATAAAGTGTACCAAGCTGGGGAAGACCACTGGCTCAAAGGGAAACGAGCTTCAGACTGTAATCAGTGCGGGGAGTGTGAGCAGGCCTGTACCCAAAAACTCCCGATCCGCGAATACATGCAAAACATCGCCAAGTTCCTCGGCGAAGAATAGATGGCGTACATACTTCAGCGACAAGGAGGCTTTTATGAGTACAAAAAAACTGGCCTTATTTCCTAAATTCCTGACAATCGCATTATTGGCGCTTTTTGCGTTTTTAGCTGCCCAAGATCAGGTATATGCGCAAAAGATCGATCCCAAGATACTCAAAAGCCTCCGGTACCGGCACATCGGGCCGGTCGGGAACCGGGTGACATCTGTTGCGGGCGTTCCTGGAGATCCACACGTGTATTATGCCGGAGCAGCCTCTGGAGGGATATGGAAAACAGAGGATGGTGGAATCCGATGGCGCGCCATTTTTGATAAGCAGGATGTGCAGTCGATCGGATCTTTGGCAGTTGCGCCTTCCGACCATAATGTCATCTGGGCCGGAACAGGCGAGGCCTTTATTAGGAGCAACATCTCGATCGGCGCCGGTATTTTCAAATCCACAGATGGCGGCAAAAGCTGGAAACTCATGGGATTGGAGAAAACGGCCCGAATTGGAAGGATAGTGATCGATCCCAACAATCCGGATATCGTGTTTGCCGCAGCCTTGGGGCACAGCTATGGTCCTCAGGAGGACCGCGGTGTTTTCCGCACCACAGATGGCGGCGAAACATGGGAAAAGGTCCTTTTTGTGGATGAAAACACTGGTTGCGGGGACATGGCCATGGATCCCAACAATCCCAGGATTTTGTTTGCCGGGATGTGGCAGTTGGAGATTCACACTTGGGGGCGAGAGAGCGGCGGTCCTGGCAGTGGCTTGTATAAGTCCATCGATGGGGGAGGGACATGGAAAAAACTCGAGGGCAGCGGACTGCCCAAATCCCCGCTCGGGAAAATTGCCTTAGCCATCGCTCCTAGTGATTCCAACCGGGTTTATGCCTTGATCGAAACCGGCGATGGAGTACCCTGGAAAGGGGAGGAGACGTCGACTGGCGTACTCTGGCGTTCCGACGACGGCGGAGACTCCTGGAAATTGATGAGTCACGACCACAACTTGACCCAACGTCCCCATTATTACTCGCGATGTGCCGTATCTCCGAACGATCCGGATGAGGTTTACTTTTGTGCGGTCCGTTTCCAAAAAACGAAAAATGGGGGAGAATCCTTCCAGATGGCGGCTATGGTTGGCGGGGACAACCACGATATCTGGATCGATCCCACAAATGCAGACCGGATGGCCGTTGGGAACGACCAGTACATCTCCATCTCGACTAATCAAGGAAAAAGTTGGAGAGGACATGGATTGCCGATCGCCCAAATGTATCATGTGGCTGTCGATAACCAAATTCCGTATTATGTGTACGGGAACCGGCAGGATGGGCCTTCTGTCAGAGGTCCTAGCAATAGCCTTTACGGTTTCGGAGGCATTCCTTTAGGTGAGTGGCATTCGGTCGGCGGAGCGGAAAGTGGATTTGCCATCCCCGACCCGGAGGACAATCACATCATCTGGTCCGGGAACTACCAAGGAGCTCTGGACCGGTATGATGAGAGGTCGCGGACAGCACGGAATGTAACGGTTTGGCCAGATTATGCGATGGGTACGCCTCCAGCTCCTTTGAAGTACCGCTTCCAGTGGACCTTTCCGATAGCCATTTCTCCACATGATCATAACAAGGTTTATGTGGGAAGCCAGCATGTGCACATGACGACCGATGGGGGACAGAGTTGGCAGGTCATCAGTCCTGACTTGAGCACGAATGACAAAAGCAAGCTGGGGAGTTCAGGCGGATTGACGCCGGATAATGCGAGTGTGGAATATGCCTGCTTGATTTTTGCGCTGGCGGAGTCGCCTGTTGAGGAGGGCGTGATCTGGGCCGGGACCAATGACGGGCTGGTACATGTGACCCGGGATGGCGGTGAAAAATGGACCAACGTTACCAAGAACATTCCGGATCTGCCTGAATGGGGTACGGTGAGCAATATCGAGCCGTCCCGTTATGATGCGGGGACATGTTATATCACGGTGGATTTCCACCAGGTCAACAACCGCGATCCCTATGTTTATAAGACGAGCGATTATGGGACCATATGGAAATCGATCAGTGCAGATATCCCAAAGAGTGTGTTTAGCTATGCCCATTGTGTACGGGAAGATCCTGTGCGGAAAGGGTTGCTGTATGTGGGAACAGAGAATGCTATCTATGCTTCCTTCAACGATGGGGAGAATTGGATTCCATTGCAGGGTAACATGCCGCATGCACCGGTGCACTGGATGGTCGTGCAGGAGCACTTTAACGACTTGGTTGTGGCCACCTACGGACGGGGTTTCTGGATTTTGGATGATACTACGCCCTTGCAGCAACTTACACCGGAGGTGATCGAATCGGATGTTCATCTCTTTACGCCCAGGCCGGCCTACCGGTATCGGTTCAAGAGTACGCCGATGGATAGTGTGCAGGAGCCGTCTGTGGGGCGGAATCCGCCTATGGGTGCTGCGATAAATTATTACCTGAAGGACCGGGCTAAGGGGAAAGTCAAAATCGAAATTTTTAATGAAGCCGGAGAGAAGGTCCAAACTCTGAATGGGACCAATAACGTGGGCATCAATCGCCTCAATTGGAATCTAAGATATAAATCGACCGAAAGCATCAAGCTGCGGACAAAACCCAAATATGCCGATTGGGTCAAGATCAGCAAATCTGGTTATCGACCGTATGTGAGCTGGGGAGGGCCAGTGAGTTTGTCCGCGCCGCCAGGAAAGTACACCTTAAAACTTGTTGTGGGAGATAAGGAGCTCACACAGGAACTCGAGATCAGAAAAGATCCGAATGCCCCTGGATCAGAGGAAGGTATCCAGCAGCAGTTCCAGATGATGAAGGAAATTTGGGAAGATAGCCAGGCCGTGGCCAAAATGGTCAACCAGATCGAATGGGTTCGAAAACAGATCTATGATCTTCAAGACATGCTAAAGGAAAAAGAGGAGGGAAAGGAAAGCCTCGAGAATATTGTGAAGACTGGAAAGGAGTTGGATGAAAAGCTAATCGAGGTGGAAGAGAGTCTTGTCCAGTTGAAATTGACAGGTGCGAGCCAGGATATTTTGCGGTGGCCGATGAAGTTGTACGGCAAGGTCAGCATGTTGGCAGGCAGTGTGGCCAGCGGGGATTTTGGGCCGACGGGGCAGTCAAGAGAGGTGCATGCCTTGTATAAGGAGATGATCGTGGATTATCAGGCTCAGTTGAAAGCACTGCTGGATAAAGATATTCCTGCTTTTAACGACCTGCTCAAACAGAAGGATTTACAAGGAATCGTAACCCAGATCAAATAAGCGGTAGTCCACTACAGCTTCACAGGCAACTTCATTGCCGTTGCAGCAATCTCGACTGGTAAATAATCCAGGGAATTTAAAAATGTAAGGAGAAATAAATGGCGCATTATCTTGTGTTGGGTGCTGGGAAAATGGGTGTTGTCCTGGCCAAAGATTTGATCGAGAGCGATCATGGATGCCGAGTGACATTGGTGGATATTGACTTTGAACGGTTGGGACTGGCCACAGAATTCATCGGGAATGACCGGTTAATCCCCTTGCAGAGAGATATCGAGGATGAGAACCAACGAATGGAGGTCATGGAAGGAAAGGATGTGGCAATGTGTGCGTTGTTGCACGAGCAAAGTTTGATTTCCCTGGATGCGGCTGTGGCAAATGGTGTCCATTACATAGATTTGGTGGGAGAGGCACCGTTGGAGCGGATGAAGTACGATTCAAGGGCAAAGGAAAAGGGGATCGCCGTGATTTCAGGCTTGGGAGTTTCTCCAGGCATCACTAATATCTGCGTTGGCCGGGCGGTTCATCTGCTGGATGAAGCGGAAAAGGGCATCGTGGGTGTGGGAGGAGTTCCCGTGGTCCCCAAGCCGCCTCTCAATTACAGGGTTGTTTATGCCGTTGAGAGCCTCTTGGGATTGTACGAACGCGATGTGTTGATACTTAAGGATGGGAAAATCGAACGGGTAGATCCTTTGTCCGACCTGGAAAAGATAGAGTTTGAAGATCCCTTTTCTGAAATGGAGTGGTTTTATACCGATGGCTTGAATTCGATGACATATACACTGCAGGGGAAGATCATGGATTTGGCCGAAAAAACCATAAGGCATAGGGGACATGTGGCGGGAATCCAGACGCTCAAGGAATGCGGATTTTTCTCCAAAGAGCCTGTGGATGTGGATGGTCAAAAGGTTGCGCCACGAAGGGTGTTGGAGGTGGTTTTGGATGAACGGATGAAGTTGGGGGATGAGAAGGATGCGATCCTGTTGAGAATCAAGGTGTCGGGGAAAAAGGATGGGGGATCCGTTACTCATGTATTCGAGATGGTCGATTATTTCGATACAGAGAGACAATACACTTCCATGGGCAAAACGACAAGCTTCCCCGCTTCCATCGGTGCGCAGATGATCATGTCAGGTCAGATCAAGCAGAGAGGTGTCGTGTTTCCGGAAAATGTGTTTGGTGGGGATTTATACGATCCTTTTATGGAAGAACTTGCGGCGCGTGGCGTTTCTGTCTCCCATGATGTAGTTCGATGAGAAAAATTGGCTTGTTTATTATCTGTATAGTGACTTTTTCTGGACCGCTTTTGTCCCAGGCTGTGAAACAGATTTCGCCCTTAGAAGCTTTCGATTTGGCCAAGGAAGCCAATACGTATTTGATAGACGTCCGCACCATAGCAGAGTATGTTTATGTCGGTCATCCAGAAAATGCGTATATCATTCCACTGCTGTTTTGGGACGAGAAGGGACAGGCTCAAGTTCAGAACAATGATTTTCTTCGAGATCTTGCCTCGAAGTTTAAAAAAGAGGACACTTTGGTGTTTATCTGCCGGAGTGGCAACAGAAGCCCTGTGTCCGCCCGGATGGCTGTTGGCGCTGGATTCCTAAAGGTCTTCAACGTGCCCGAGGGATTCGAAGGCAAAAAGGATGAGAAGGGATACCGGACTGTTGACGGATGGAAAAACAGAGGCCTTCCGTATACATATGCTCTAAAAGAGGAGCATGTTTATAGGTAGCTTGGCTACCTTCGGGTTTTTTGGAAGAGGACGGCGCCGATGATGATCGTACCTGTGAGCATCAGCCGACTGGCTTCGCCCACAGCGTTGATGCTGAGAATTTTCTCCAAATATCCAATGGTCATGGCGCCGATAAAGGTCAGTCCGATCCCGCCACGGCCTCCCATCAAATTCGTGCCGCCGATCACCACGATGGCAATGGCTGTGAGTTCGTAGGTCATCCCTGCTTCAGGATCACCCTGCAGCTCCTGAGCGGCCTGACATATACCAGCGATGGCACAAAAGAATCCAGACAGCCCATAGGTTAGAAGTTTGGTCCGGATAACAGGTATCCCTGATAGTCGGGCTGCTTCCTCATTTCCCCCAATGGCATAGATATACCGGCCCCATCGGAGTTTAGTCAGGATCACCCAGCATATCAAAACGCAGGCAAACAAGATCAGGGTCACCACGGCCAGATTTTCATTGAAAACCTTGGAATTGATAAATTCAAAGATCGGAGGAACCTCGGCGTATTGATAGGTTCCATCGGGCTGGAGGACGGCTGTGGATATTTTTTGGCCTCCCGATACCCACTTGGCCATCCCCCTGGCAAAAACCATCATGGCCAGGGTGGCGATAAACGGTTGTATCTTGAATCGACCGATAAGCCCACCAGAGGCAGCCCCGAGAGCGGCGCCGATCGCCAAACACGCCGGCAGCGCCAACCAGGGAGACCATGCTTTCTGCAGAGTAAAAAGAGAAAAAAGAACGGCCGTCAGCCCCAATAGACTACCCACGGAAAGATCGATGCCTGCGGCTATGATGACCAAAGTCATCCCGCATGCCAATATGGCAAAAACCGATATATGACGGAGCATGTCTCTGTGGGTGTTCCACTTGAAGAAGGCCCCTTCGGCATTGAACATTATTCCGATCAAAAACACCAGAACCAAAGCCGCAAAAGCTCGAAGCAATGGGGATCGCAGCCAATTCCTCTTCTGGTCAGAGCTAGCCTGAGTTTTCTGTTTTCTTTTCATTCTGATTTTTCGTCTCCCATGGCCGCTTGAATGATTTTTTCCTGTGTGGCCTCAGCCTTAGGCAATTCCGCTGTTATTTTACCTCGATGCAAGACCATGATGCGATCGGACATGGCCAGCAGTTCCGGGAGCTCGGAAGTGATCAGCAAGATAGCCATTCCTTGTTCGGTCCATTGATTCATCAATGTGTATATATCATGTTTGGCGCCGACATCCACGCCCAATGTCGGTTCGTTCAACAGCAAAATCTTTGGTTGTGTCTCCATCCATTTGGCCAAGACCACTTTTTGTTGGTTGCCTCCTGAGAGAGTTTCGACTTCTTGGTGCATGGACTGAGCCTTGATCCCGAAGGCTTCGATATGGTCCTGTGCTGCGTTTTTTTCCTTTTGAATTTGCATCCATCCACCGGGGGAGTAGGCTCTGAGCGAGGACAGAGAAATATTCCGGATGATATTCATCGGCAATACCAAGCCTGTGCCCTTTCTGTCGTTGGTTAAAAGCACCAAGCCGTGATTGATAGATTGACTAGGGGAGTGGATCTTGAAGGATTCCCCATCCAAACGGACTAGGCCATCGACAGATTTCCCGTATGTCCCGAAAAGCCCGTGGAATAATTCGCTTTTGCCCGATCCCCTAAGGCCTGCAATACCGAGAATTTCTCCTGCTTTCAAGGAAAGAGTTACATCTTCCACCACCCATTCCTTGGTTCCGGTCGGGTCTGGAAGATAGAGATTCTCCACTCTTAGACGCTCTCCGCCTGCTGTGGGAGTACGGTCGGGAAACTGTTGGTTGATCTCGCGGCCCACCATCCATCGGATGAGTTCTTGGGGAGACAGGTCGTCGGTTTTGGCGGTCCCGATGTGTTTTCCATCCCTGAGCACGGTGATTCGGTCACTGATCTCATAGATTTCATCCATGCGGTGGGAAATGTAGATGACTCCGTATCTTTTCTGCTTGAGGTCTTGGATTATTTGGAACAACTGCTTGACA
>Ga0114922_10002011_pt1 | contig 19206 bp, 14 predicted proteins | sample AartaG_FD_100975 | JGI IMG/M metagenome (GOLD analysis project Ga0114922, IMG submission 100975) | Deep subsurface microbial communities from Aarhus Bay to uncover new lineages of life (NeLLi) - Aarhus_00045 metaG | ecosystem: Environmental > Aquatic > Marine > Oceanic > Sediment | place...
CGTCTAATGATGCTATCTTCCTTTCCCTGGTTTCTTCCAGAATTTTATTTGTGTATTCTAATTCCTCTTTTGCCTTAAGTTGTAAATTCCTTAATTCTGCCTTTTTCTGACAATAATTCTCGCAAATAATTAAATTTACAATTACAATTAGAAAACAATATTTAAAATTGTAAGAATATTTTAATAACCTTTTCAACCTTTAATATGAATTACTTTTCCTTTTTTCTGCTCGTTTAATCTTTTCAACAATCTCAGACTTATCATCCGTATATTTTTCCGCTTCACTCCAATAATATACAGCACTTTCCATATCGGATAAATCATATAATATATCACCATAGTGCTCAAGTATTTCGCTATTCCTATGCCCTCCATTTTTTATTGCCCTTTCTATATATTTTTTCGCTTTAATATTTTCCCCCATTTTAAATAATATCCAGCCATATGTATCTAAATAGGTGGAATTCTTAGGCTCCATTTCAACTGTTAGTTTGCTTAACTCCTCGGCCTTTCCCAAATTTTCTTCACGTATAGCTAAATAATAACTATAATTATTTCTCACTAATAAATTATTTGGATCGATTTCCAATACCCTCTCAAAAGAATTATCAGACTTTTTGAAATCTTTCAAATTCCTATATGCCTCAGCCAAAAAATTATAAAACTGTATCTTTTGTTCATTGTTTTCACCATACTTTACTCCTCTTTCCAGAATTTCAACCGCAGCTTTATTGTCTCCTTTCTGTATCATAGCTATTCCATTAAACAAATAAAAAATTGCTCTGTCTTCAAATATTGCAATTGCCCTGTTGCTAATACTAATAACAGTATCATAATTTCCAAGCGAATTTTCAATATATAATAATTGCTCCCATATTAAATAATTCTCTCTTTCTGTTTTTAAAACAAAATTCAATTCTTCTTTAGCCAATTCCAATTCGTTACTTCTAATAAAAAAATCTGCACATAAAGTTCGTACTTTTATATTGTCTATATATCTGCTTTTCAATTCTTTAATAAGCCTCTCAACATGTTTACTATAATTTTCATACAAAGAATCATCCTTGATAAACTCAATAATCAATCCTATTTTAAAATCAACATTAATTTCTTCATTTTCTATTACTATTTTGTAATAATCAAATGCCTTTTCATACTGATTAGTTTCTCTTAGAAATTCAGCATAGGATATTTGAGCCTTAATATTACCTGAATCATTATTTAAAAGTATATTGTAATACTTATCAGCAAGATTATAATTATTAATATCAGCGTAATACTCTGCCAATAATCCTATCAAATTATAATTCTCCGGATAATACTTTATAGCCAATTGCAATTCATTTATTGCCTCCTCTTCCATCCCTAATTTACTATATATCTGATGTTTAGACACATATATCCTGTCGCTTACGCCAATAATATTTTCACATTCCTTAATTAAGGTAATTGCCTTATTATAATTTTCATTGTCTTCATATAATAATGCAAGTTTATATTTTAAATCTATATTGTTAGGATCATACTTCAATGCTTTTTCATAATAATATATTGTGCTGTCTGTTTCCTTTCTAATATTGTAAATATTTGCCAAATGTATAAGGTACCACTTATTCTCATCTCTGTCGTAAATAACCGCGCTATCTGCATAATTCCCTGCTAAATTTATATTTCCTAATCCTAAATAAATATTTGATAATTGATAATGTATTGCAGCGCTGTTTCTTTTATATTTTAAACATTCATTAAAATCTCTTATTGCCTCCTTATAATTTCTGAATATAGCGTTTTTAGTTGCACTTGTAAATGCATAATAAAATTCATTATCATAATTTTCTGAATTATATTTTACTTCAGGTTTTAAATTCCTTTCCTTATATATCTTATAATTACATGAAATGCATACAGGAATAACGAATATAAAACACCAATATTTATATCTCTTTCCTAACCGCATAAATCTAACCATTAGCCTTATGAAAACTAAAATCCCCCAGATTAAGTTCCTCGTCATTTTTTATATATTCTACCGAACTTCCTATAATGGAATTAGAAGCTATAATGCCATAAATTTTTGAATTATTATATACTATTGAATTTGATATTATAGATTTTTGTATCAGCGTATTATCCTCAATGGATACATACGGTCCTATTATGCAATTAAGTATTCTGGTATTTTTACCAATATAACAGGGAGCAATAATTTTTGAATCCTTAACCTCACAACTACTATTAATTAATTTATCTTTATTCATATACTCCAAAATTCTTGAATTTGTATGGATAAAGTTATTTTTATTTCCACAATCCCACCACTCCTCAACTTTATTAAAAGAAAATGCTGTACCAGTATTTTTCATGTTTTCTAAAACTGTCGTCAGCTGGTATTCCCCGTCAATTATAATATTATTTTCAATTATTTTCTTTATTTCATTATTCAGTAAATCTCCTCTTCTGAAATAATAAATACCAATGATCGCTTTATTTGAAACTTTATCTTTTGGCTTTTCAATAAAATTTGTTACCAGATTACTCTCATTTGTTTGAATTACTCCAAAATTACTAGGATCTTCAACCTCGTGAACCCAAATCATAGCATCACTTTTATCCTTTATTTTAAAACTTGCCTTAAATAATGTATCTGCAAAAGCAATAATAACTTCATCCTTTAACAGTTCATTTGCACAATATACTGCATGGCCTGTACCAAGAGCTTCCTTTTGATAATATATTTTACCTTTTGCATGTACTTTATCTGCTATATTAAGTAACTCTTTTTCAACTTCTTCTCCGAATTCTCCAATTACAAAACCTATATTATCAATACTCTTATTAATAGATTTTACCAGTTCTTCAATTAACCTTTGAACAATTGTTTTACCAGCAACTTTTAACAAGGGTTTTGGTATAGAATAAGTATGAGGGCGCATTCTTTTGCCTATCCCTGCCATTGGAATTATTATATTCATATTTGTAAAATTTAAATACTATTTACCGGTGTGGCCGAAGGCTCCTTTTCCTCTGCTAGTCCTATTTAAACTTTCAACTAATTTCCACCGAACCGTTTCATGTTTATTAATAATCATCTGGCAAATTCTTTCACCATCATTTATTGTAAATACCTCATTTGACAAATTTATTAATATCACACAAATTTCGCCCCTGTAATCCGAGTCAATAGTTCCAGGCGTATTTAAAACAGATATTCCGTTTTTAATGGATAATCCGCTTCTCGGTCTTATTTGTGCCTCAAATCCTTGCGGTAATTCAATAAATAAACCAGTAGGTACCAAATATCTTTCCAGTGGTTTTAATTTTACAGGCTTATCAATATTTGCCATCAGATCTAACCCTGCGCTGCTTTTAGTGCTATATTCAGGTAGAGCATGTTTCGACTTGTTAACTATCTTTACTTTCATAACCTTTCAAAAAAATAGATGTAAGTTTTTCCCTTTTCTCAATAAAATAAATGAAAGGGATAAATAAAACTGAGCTAATTATTAAATTATAAACAATATTCTCTGTTTTTATCAGAATATTTATAAAAAATATTATTACTCCAAGAACAATATAAAATATTATGTTTTTAATATCATAATCTATCTTATAGTATTTCCTTCCCAGAAAATACGATAAAATAAGCATTGTTAAATTACTTATTAAATGAATTACAGCACAAGCCTTATAACTAAAAAACGGGATGAATATTATATTTAATATTATTGTTAATATTGCTCCCGTTCCAACAATTAAAACTGCATATCCTGTCTTTCCGGATAACTTAAACCAGAAATTGATATTAAATAATATACCTAATAATATATTAGCAAATAATATTATAGGAACAATAGCCAGGCCTTCATGGAACCTTGGGCTTATAAAATATTTTATAACGTCAATATATAACATTATAAACAAGAATATCATTATACAAAATATTACAAAATATTTGAGAATATTTCCAAATATCTTATTTGAACTGTCTTTTTTATAATTTGAGAAAAAGAAAGGATCGGCTGCAAATCTGAACATCTGAATAAATATAGTCATTAATACTGCAATTTTATAATTAGCACCATAAATCCCTATTTCATATAATTTATCATATTCCGAACTTAAAATATGCCTTAATAAAATCCTGTCAATAGTCTCATTGAAAATTCCTGCTAATCCTGCTATTAAAAGTGGATACGAATATCTTAAAATATTTTTATATAATTTTATATCGAAATTTATTTTAACATTCTTTAGTTCAAATAATAAAATAAAACATATTACAATACTTGATATCATATTGGCAATAAACACATAACCAACTCCAATTTCTTTATTGTAAAGTACTTTAATCCAGTTCTTTTCTGATATTCCTGATATAAAAGGAAATACCTCCAAAAATGAAATAATCAATAATATATTAAGTATTACGCCAATAATCTTAAATATGGCGAATTTCACTACCTTCTCTTGCATTCTTAACCTGGCATAAAATATTGCACTAAAGGCATCTACGCCAATTATTACAGCTAACCATTTAATATATTCCCTGTTTTCACTGTATTCTATCAATTGAGCTATTTGGTTGGCAAACGCATAAACGACTAATACAAAAAGAGATGATGTAAAGAATAATGATATGGCTGAGGTAGTAAAAACATTATTTGCCTTTTTACTATCTGTTGAAAACTTGAAGTATCCTGTTTCCATTCCATATGTTAAAATAACTAATAGAATTGCTACATAAGCATATAACTCTGTAATTATACCATATTCCTGAACTTCAAATTTATATGTATAATAAGGAGTAAGTAAAGCATAATTCAAAAGCCTGGGCACAATAGAGCCGAAGCCATAAACTAAAGTTTGCTTTCCAAATTTTTTATATGGATTCAAGTTTATTTATTTGATTTTAATAAATATCTGGTTATCTAATACGATAAACCGTTTTTCAATTCATAATATAGTACTTACAAAAAAATTCATCAACTTAATTTATGAAAAGTTCAATAAAATTATACTATTCTTTATTTATAGCTTTGTTTTTTTTTTAACATTATTTTTATCAGTACAAAAACTGCATCCAGTAAGGCTTGTTTAATGCTTTGTATAATATTATTTGTAAAATAATATTCCCCGGGCTAAATTTGCATAGCTATGTTATAATCAATTTATAACTTTACTGTCAAAATAAACTTAAAATTTAAATTTATGAAAAGGCTTGAAAAATTATTCTTTATTCTGCTTACACTTTTGTTTATCTTTAACCATACTAAGCTTGATGCCCAAATGAAAAATAAGTCTGTTGTACTCCTTGAAACATCATATGGCAATATTAATATACAGCTATATGATGAAACTCCATTACATAAAGAAAACTTTTTAAAACTTGTTTCTGAAAATTTTTACGATGGCCTGATTTTTCATCGTATAATTAAAGATTTTATGATACAATCCGGGGATCCTGATTCAAAGAATGCAGCACCAGGGCAAGCTCTGGGCATTGGAGACCTGGGGTATACAATTCCTGCCGAATTCAATAAAGAATTATATCATAAAAAAGGGGCATTAGCTGCAGCAAGGCAAGGTGATAACATTAATCCCCGGAAAGAATCGTCTGCCTCACAATTCTATATTGTTCAAGGCAGGCCATATACCCATACTGAACTTGATTTAATGGAACAAAGGAATATCCATATAAAGTTTACAGATGAACAAAGAAAAGTATATACCTCTTCAGGAGGTACGCCTCATCTTGATTATTCGTATACCGTATTTGGAGAGGTGGTTGAAGGTATTGATGTTATTGATAAAATTGCTAATGCCGAAACAGATAATCGCGACAGGCCATTGAAAGATATTAAGATAAAAATTAAATTAATTAATTGATATCTGCTAATATTTAATATATCCAAATGCTCAAAAAAATAGCCCATTATATTAAAGAAGTAGAATCTTTTAATTCATCCGATCATGGTGAAATTGAACAATTCAGAATCAAATTTCTCAGTAAAAAAGGTATAATTCCAGGTCTCTTTTCTGAATTTAAAAATATTCCTGCGGGTCAAAAGAAAGCATTTGGTAATAAAATTAATTTACTTAAGAATATTACTGCTGATAGAATTAATACTCTTAAAAATCAAATTGATACTCTTCATGAAGAATCTCCCTTATATGATTTATCATTACCTCCCGAACCTATACTTTTGGGTTCAAGACATCCTGTTTCAATTGTAAGAAGAGAAATAATTGATATATTTTCCAAAATAGGATTTTTAATATCTGAAGGTCCTGAGATTGAGGATAACTGGCATAATTTTTCAGGCCTCAATTTTCCTGATGAACATCCTGCCAGGGATATGCAAGACACTTTTTTCATTGAAAAAAATCCGGATATCCTTTTACGAACACATACTTCATCCGTTCAGGTACGAGTAATGGAATCAGAGAAACCTCCGATAAGAAAAATATTTCCAGGAAGAGTATTTCGTAATGAGGCAATTTCAGCCAGAGCCCATTGCATTTTTCATCAGATAGAAGGTTTGTATATTAACGAAAACGTATCATTTGCTGATCTTAAGCAAACTTTATTATTTTTTGCCAAAGCCATGTTCGGAGAAAATACCGAAATACGACTACGCCCTTCATTCTTCCCTTTCACTGAACCTTCTGCTGAAATGGATATCTCATGTAGTATATGTTTTGGTAAGGGGTGTAATGTATGTAAATACACCGGATTTGTTGAGATCTTAGGTTGCGGTATGGTTGATCCAAGCGTATTGGAACTATCAAAAATAAATAGCAAAAAATATACGGGCTTTGCCTTTGGAATGGGAATTGAACGTATAGCTATGCTAAAATACCAGATTAACGATTTGAGATTATTTTTTGAAAATGATGTAAGATTTCTTAATCAGTTTAGGGGCGACTTTTCATAAAAAAATAGCGAAATTCAGGAGTAGGAGCATTTTCTTTATATTAAAAAAGTAATTTTGACCCTCCAAATCTTGACTTGTCTAAATGCTCGTATGCAAGCTCTGTAACCTCCCTGCCTCTTGGTGTGCGCTTAATAAATCCTTCCTTTATAAGAAAAGGTTCATAAACTTCTTCAATTGTTCCGGGATCTTCTCCTACGGCAGTTCCAATTGTACTTATACCTACAGGCCCTCCTTTGAATTTATCAATAATAGTAGTTAATATTCTATTATCCATTTCATCTAATCCGCGTTTATCAATATTCAAAGCTTCCAGGGAGTATTTAGCTATTTTTAAGTCAACTATACCATCGCCTTTAACCTGTGCAAAATCCCTGACTCTTCTAAGCAAAGCATTTGCAATTCTTGGTGTACCGCGTGAACGCCCGGCTATCTCCCTGGCTGCATCATTTTCAATTTGTATATTAAGAATACCTGATGATCGTTTTATTATGAAATCCAAAACCTTACTATCGTAATATTCCAAATGTGAATTTATTCCAAATCTGGCTCTTAAGGGACTTGTCAATAATCCGGCTCTTGTTGTTGCACCAATCAAAGTAAATGGATTTAATGATAATTGTATTGATCTTGCACTCGGGCCTTTATCTAATACTAAATCAATCTTATAATCCTCCATTGCAGAATATAAATATTCTTCTATTGCAGAATTTAATCTATGTATCTCATCTATAAACAAAACATCATTTTTTTCGAGATTTGTAAGAATCCCCGCAAGATCTCCCGCTTTTTCCAAAACCGGTCCTGAGCTTGTCTTGATGTCTGAATCAAGTTCATGTGCAATAATATAGGCTAAAGTTGTTTTACCTAAACCCGGAGGACCAGACAGTAATACATGATCCAATGCTTCATTTCTTAATTTTGCAGCCTTAACGAATACTTTTAAATTTTCTATTGTTTTTTCCTGACCTTTAAACTCTTTAAATTCATGAGGCCTCAACTGCTTATCATATTCCCTTTCATCTTCACTTATATTATACTCCCTGACATTAAAATTATCATCCATAAATATTGGTTCTATTTGATTAACTTTATATCACTTTCATTTAGGTCAACTTTTACTCCATTAATTCTAACTTCCTTATCGCTCTTATAACTTATCGTAATTAGCAGATTACCATACTCATCATATTTTTTCCAATGCTTTTCTTTAATCCCCATAAGATAAAATTGTTCTTCTTTTAATACATTGTTGCTATAAAAATATTTGTGTTTCCCGTCAGGGTTTCCCTGTATATAATTACCCTCATATTTAAGTTCTCCGGAATTATAAAAATGCTTCCATTTCCCGTCCTTCAATCCAATTATATAAGAACCTATTTCACTATGATCTCCAACCTTATAATACCATTCTCCTTCCTTTTCTCCATCAAAATATTCTCCTTTTGTAATAATTTCACCTGATTCATCGTATTCGGCAAAAGGACCCTCTTCTTTACCTTTATAGAATTCCTCTTCTCTTTCAATCGCTCCATCGGAATAATACCAAATCCATAATCCATTAGGTTGCCCATTTCTATATTCACCTGATTGTTCAATTTTGCCATCCTTGAAAAAATATGTCCATTTGCCCTCTTTTACATTGTTTTCATAATTGCCTGTCGATTTTATTTCCCCTGTAACATAAAAGCTTTTCCAGGTTCCTGCTTTTCTTCCTTCTTTATCAACAATACCTTCAGATATTTTTATTCCGTTATCGTTATAAATGAACGAGTTTATAATCTTGCCTTTAACATCATATTTCCGGTGAATACCAATTGGCTTTTCTTTTCTATAGGCCACACTAAATATTACATTATTGTTCTCGTCATATTCATTTCTTAAATCAATGTTTTCATCCCCGGTATTATCTTCTTCCGTAATTTTTCCTTCTTTATATTTTAAAATTAAAGTTAAATTTCCGTTTATATCATATTCTTTATATAAGCCATCCAATTTACCATTCTTATAATTTATTTCTTTCCTTAATATACTATTATTGAATTCCTTCCATGTCCCTTGCCTTAATCCCTTATCGTCAACTCTGTTAATTTTTTCTCTTTCAACCAGTGTTCCTTTGCTATACCTAAGTATACTTATAATTGTACCTTTTTCATCATATTCAATGGCCACTCCATGCTTTTTATTATCCTCATACTCAATTGTGCTTTTCAATTTACTGCTATTATAATAATAATATGAAGTTCCTTCTTTTTTGTCATTTATATAAAGCTCTTTAGAGGTTATGTTTCCTATATATTCTAAATTACTTGTTATGTCAGTATTGTAGGTAAATAAATAACCTGTTTTCCTTCCCATAACATACTTGATTTTTTTCACAGTATCGCCAATATTATTATAAAATATCCAGACACTGTCTAAAATGTGATTTACTCTATTTCCTTCTGATTTCAATACACCGGTCATATAATAAGTTTTCCAGTAACCGTCAGGTTTACCATTTTTCATCATTCCTTCGCTTGACATTTTACCATTTTTATAATATAGTTTATTATATCCGTTCATTATTATGTTTTGTTGCCCGTATAATACAACAGTTAAATGAACTACTATAATTAATACTATTTTCTTTGTATGCCTCATTATATTATAGTCCCAATTTTTCAGACATTTCAAGCATTCTTAATATAGGTTTTTCTGCTCTTTTTCTAATATTCTCATTTATTTTTATTTCAGGTTGTTCATATTTCATGCATGTATATATCTTTTCAAGCGTATTTAATTTCATATAATTGCAATCGTTACATCCACATGTCGAATCCTTTGATGGTGCAGGAATAAAAATTTTCTTCGGATTAGCCTTTTTCATCTGATGAATTATTCCGGATTCAGTTGCAACAATATATACTTTATTTTTATCTGTAATAGTATATTTTAACAAAGAAGATGTAGAACCAATATGATCTGCAACTATAAGTAAAGGTTTCTCACATTCAGGATGTGCAATTATTTTTGCATCCGGCATTTTATTTTTCAATGCAAGTATCTTTTCTAAAGAAAACTCTTCATGAACATGACATGCACCATCCCAGATTATCATATTTCTTTCCGTTAAGTTATAAATATAATTACCTAAATTCTTATCTGGAGCAAAAATTATTTTTTCATCTTTTGGCAAGGAATTAATTATTTCAAGTGCATTTGATGAAGTGCAAACAATATCTGTTAATGCCTTTATTTCAGCTGTAGTATTAACATAGCTTATAACTGTATAATCCGGATATTCTTTTAGAAATTTTTTAAATTCTTTAACAGGACATGAATCTGCCAATGAACAACCTGCATTTAAATCCGGAAGAATAACTTTTTTTTCAGGTGATAATATTTTTGCAGTCTCAGCCATAAAATGTACTCCTGAAAATACTATTATTTCACAATCAGCAGTAGCAGCTTTCCTCGATAAATCAAGACTATCCCCAACAAAATCAGCTATATCCTGAATATCGCCTGTTTGATAATAGTGAGCTAATATTATAGCATTTTTTTCTTTTTTAATTTTATTTATTTCTTTTGCTAAATCCATCTCTCTGTCAGTTTTTATTTTAAGATACCCAAATTTTCTTAAATCTGATTTTTTAATAACATTCATATATATTATATTATTATTTATTTTATATTATATATTAATAATAATAGTTAGTTAGTTTTGTTTATAATTTTTTCAGATATTTTTTGTATTTATTCTTATTAAGATTTAACTAAATATATATTAACATTATTTAAAATTTATATTCTTTGATATACAACCATATAAGGAATTTTTAACAGATTGTTAATTTATATAGATCTGTAAAATTAATTAGAAATTTTTAAATGATATATTGTTAAAATGCTGTTAAATTTTAGATAAGAATATTTATAATATAAATTTTAAATTAATAAAACTTTTTATATATACTTTGAATTTATAAAAATCAAGTTTTATTATAAAAATGATTTTTAATTAAACTAACAACATTTTAACAAATTTTCTGTTTACAAAATACAAAAAGAAATAATATAAATATTCACTGATCTGGAATTTAGTATATACTTTTTAATCTTATTTTTGTGCTTATTTATTACATAATTTTTTTAACACTTAACATAAATAATGAAACAAAGAGTTGCTATAGCAAGTGATCATGCCGGGTATAAATTAAAGGAAGAATTAAATGAATATCTTAAGAAGAAAGGATATACTATAAAGGATTTTGGTACATTTTCAGATGAAAGTACTGATTATCCTGATTATGGACATATTCTGGCCAAAGCTATTTCAAATAAGGAATTTATTTTTGGGATATCGATTTGTGGTAGCGGTAATGGTATAAATATGACCGCAAATAAATATCAAAAAGTAAGATCAGCATTGTGCTGGAACACGGATATTGCTGAACTGGCCAGAAGACATAATGACGCAAATATCTGTGCTTTGCCTGCAAGATTTATTTCAATTGAACTGGCAAAGGATATTGTGGATAAGTTTTTGAGTTCAACATTTGATGGAGGCCGCCATAAAATAAGGGTAGATAAAATTCCTGTTTGAAACAACTATAATTTTGTTATTGCGAAGTATCTTCTAAATATTATAATAGTAAATAAACCTAGTATTATTCCACAAGTATTTGCTATGATGTCATAAATGCTGCCATTTCTGCTTACTAAAATATGATATTGCATCATCTCAATTAATATTCCCCAAAATAAAGGTATAGGGAGTATATATAAATAAATTTTAAATTTTTTCTTGAGCACTTTTTTATAATTAATCAGCTCAACATACAGGATTATAGAAAAGATATAATATAGCAGCAAATGAGCTAGCTTATCAAAATAATCAATGTTGAATATTTTTACTCTGTTAACCTTGTATGTTGGGATTGAGCATATAAATAATATAAATAAACCCCATACTAAAGATTTAAGAAAACCAGCCAAAATTTTCAGAAAAGGCAATTTAAACATAAGCTAAAACTAAAAACTATTAAATATACTTCATTACACTTAATTTTTTTATCAGTTAAATTTTTATTAATATTATAATAGTAATAAGCTAGATTAATTTAGATGAAAAAGCTAATGACAGTTGCAGAAATGCTCTCATTATTAAAAAGTGAAAGAATAACCACATGGTTTGACCTGGGAATATTTATTGACAGGATTAGAGAAACAAAACCGTTGCCGGCTGTTACTTTTAATGGGACATTTAAAGAATTTAAGGAACAAATAACAAATGGAGGCATAGCTTTTATTACATTTTTATATTCGGTAGACGGGGTAACTATTGAAGCTGAAAAATATGCCAAAATATTAAGAAGAATCCTCAATAATGTAAAAATTCATTATATCAGTGGTAAATTTTATCCGGAATCATATAAACTGATTGATGAGAGTACAATTAAATACGAAATAAATGAAATAGGAGGTTTTAATAGCTGGAAACTGTATAATGATTTTTATTTTAATAAACTGGAGAGGGGTGGGAAAAATTATAATGAATTAATATTAAAATTTTGGAAAGAGGTATTACTTATAACTGAGAAATTAGGAACTTATATAGAAGAAAATGATATCAATCTTTTATATTTAATAAACGTATGCTCTAATCCCGGTAACGTTTCACTATCACTGGCAACTGTATTTATTTCTGAATTCTTAGGAATACCTGTAATCAATAACAATCATGACTTTTATTGGGAAGGAGGAAACAAAAATATAGATATTCTTGAAAAAGGACTGAAAGAAGGCCCACGGGATTTCTTTTTTAATAATTCAGATATTGGGGAAGTATTTTCAATAATTGAATTATTATATCCATGGGAATCACGTTCCTGGATTAATGTAAATATAAATCGGGGCCAATCTGCTTGTTTAATTAATAACAAGGGACATAATCCTGCCAATGTTACGGAAATTGGAACAGCCGTTGATACTGATAAATACTTAAATGTTAGTAAAAGAAAAAAAATAAATGCTTTTTACCAGTTTGAAAAAATTTTAAGCCGGTATAGTGAAGCTTTAATAAGTTATTCAGTTTCTGATGTTATTAAAAACAATCTTGTTAATATTAAAAATTCAAGACCAATACTAATTGGAGCTAAGACAAAACGTGTTGAAACGTTTTTAGCAGAAAATATTATTTTTCTTCAGCCAACCAGAATAATTTCACGAAAAAGAATTGAACTTGGATTTAAACTTATAAAGCGATTATTTAATGATGTTAATTTTGTAGAACGACTTAAAACAACTGCAAATTTAAAGTTAACAGTTATAGTTACAGGGCCTATAGCAATTGGGCATTATGAATATTTTCAGAAATTAATAATTCGTTTCTCCGAGTTATTAAACGCAATTGAACCAAATCTGCGAAATAAGGTATTCCTGGCATTTTTATTCAGTGAGCTTGATAAAGAATCTTTCAAGAATAAATTTAAAGATCCTGTTGGGATACATGAATTATATAATATTGCGTCATTAGTACTGTTGCCAAGCAAGACAGAGGGCAGGGGGCTGCCAATAATTGAAGCTACCGCTTGTGGAATACCAATATTTTGCCGGAGATATTATCCTAAAAATGTTTATTTGGAAGTTATAGGTGAACATTTACCTGAAAAAGACAGGTTAAAGGTTATAGAGTTTGATGGTAATAAAATTACAGCAAAGCATGCTGTTGAAGTTATTGATAGAGTAATGTTTCCTCATAAATTTGCAAATGAGATTTTACATAATAAAAATGCAGTCCTTAAAAGATACAGCCTGGAAGCACTTATTGATAATATTAATAATGTTTTAAAAATGCTTTACAATCAAATATTATCAAATGATAAGTCAATGGAGATTGTAAAAGCAGAATTAGATAATTATAAAAAGGATATAAACTTTAGTAATGATGATCTCAGGGTAATTTTAAAAACATCAAACAGGCATTACTTACCAGGATTTGGAAGATTGGCTTTTATGCTCAATTTAAAATCTTTAATTGATCCAAGTGCCTTCAGAGTCGAAGAACAGGAAATAAGATCTTTTGCCTATAATTTTGCATGTGAATTATTAAGAGATTATGATTTAAATAATATACCATACGAGAAAAAGTCAAAATTTTGCAATGCTATAGATAATATATTTCATTATCGTGATGGAGAAATTCCTATTAAGCACGATCATTCATTTTCGTACAGACATAGAAATAAAAATTACTACCCTTATCAGGATTTTACAATTCAGGAACTTACAGGTCTTATCATTTCACTCTTTTTCAAAATTATTTCCCCTAAAGTAAAAAGAAGTATTGATGAAAGTTCACATTTTTTTACTGACTGGAATCTTGCTTTAGCCGAGTTAACCTCTAGTTCAGATATTGCTATTGATAATAGAGATAGATTGATTAAGAAATTACAAACAAATATTCCTATGGGAATTTTCCCGGGTGATTATGTTAAATATGAACTGGAATTTTTTGCTTTACAATCAGTCAGATCACGTCTCAGATTAAAAATAGAAGAAGAGCTTAATGAAGAAATGCTCGTCATGAATAAAAGCCGGCTGGCGACTATTTATATATTTGCCCATACAAAATCAATTGGAAAGTGGTATAGTAAAGAAGATATTATCAATTATATTAAAACCGGAAATGAAGGGGAGTTGCTTTTATTGTATAAATACGGGCTAATTAAAATAATAGAATCAAATCAATTATGTATTGGAATGCATTTTCCCCAGATGGGCAAGGAAGCATTAAAAGTATTAAGGATAATTAAAGAAAAAAATGGATTTTTGATCTCAAATCGTCAGTATGCTGCCGTTATGAGTGATATTGTTAATATTGATTGCTTTCATATTGGCAAGGCTACAAATTCCATTACTGCTAATATTATGGGAATCCCAATAAATAGCGGATATATTCAGTTTATGCCTGCAGGAATAAGAACTACTTTAGCATACCCTACGCCAATCCAAACGTCTGCTGACTTTAATAATGTTATAAATAGTAAGTTATTTAAGGATTTAAGTGAAAAATATGGAGATGAAAAACTATTTCAAATACTAAAAGAAGATTCAGAAAAAAGAGGATCTCCTGCTAAATTTGTAATAGAAAATATAGATAACAAAAAAGAAGAAGATAAGGAAATTGACTATGAATTTGTAAGTGGTTTATTTAGTGATGGACTCCCCTGGAATGGTGTATATGCGAAAGTAAATGTAAAAAATCCTGATAACAAATGGATTTTCAGGATACTATCCAGCAATGATAAAACAAAAAAAGTAACAACTTTTGCCCAGGAATTTGCTAAAACATCAGGGAATGATATTAAAATTGCATGGAATGGGGGATATATACTTAATCCTGAATTAGTTGGGAAACTTGGCCTGCCTGAATCGCTTATTGGAACTCCATTAGGACTACTAATATCAGATAAGAAAATTGTTAGTCCTCCCTTATACAATAAAGCTGCTTTATTGATTTTTAATGATGGTAAAATAGATATTAGAAAAGTAAATTCTAAAAATGGGATAACAATTTCAAAGGGAAATACAACGATAGTTTTTACTAAAAATGATTATAATTTAAAAAATCCGGGAGTTAATCCATGTTATTATGACTTACTTTTTGAAAAAGAAGAGATTATATCAAAAAACAGAGTAATAGTAAGATTATCCGGAAATGTTATAAAAGAGATTATAAAGGATGCTGATACTGTTAAAATAGTTCCTACAGGATTAACATTATCTTTTCCTGAGGATAAATTTTTCTCAGATTTTAATGAATTGGAAACAGAAATAAATATTTCGGTAAGTGGCATTGATAACCTGGCACATGCTGTTGAAGCGGGTCCAATGTTAGTTGAAAACGGAAGTATTGCAATTAATATGGATAATGAGGGCTGGACTACTATAAATTCAATTCGTACGCAAGCTGCCAGACTGGATTATACTGATATGCGAGGGCCTAAAATAGCAGCAGGAGTGGATAAGAATGGCGATTTACTGGTTTTAACTATTAACGGCAGAATTAGAGAGTCAGTGGGGGCTACACATTTGGATATGGCCGAAATAATGATAAAACTTGGTATTGAAAAAGCTATGGGATTTGATCCGGGGGGCAGCAGTACGCTGGTAGTAAAGAACAAAGTTTTAAATATATCTCCATATAACAAGGAGTACGAAAAGAATATTTATTCATTACCGCCTGAACCACGGGCAGTATCTAATGCCATTGTAGGATATATTGACAAGGCGAAGTAATAATATATTTGAAGAGGTGAAATTATTCAGGTATTTGCCAAAATGAAAGGGATAGTAGTTACGAATTTAATTTTAGTTTGCGCAATTAACATTTATTCGCAATTAATTAATGATACTGTATATTTTGATAGTAGCTGGGAACAAATAAATCCTGAGAATGCAAAATATTACAGAATAATTAGTAATGATACTACTGGAAAAATTCAATTCTCTGTCAGAGATTATTATATTTCAGGTAGTATTCAGATGACCGGTAATTTCAAATCAATAAATCCGGATTATAGATTAGGGATATTTTATTATTATTATGAAAACGGCAAGACGAAAGTAGTATGCAATTACCTGAACAATAAACTTGATGGGGATTATTTTGAATTCTATAATAATGGACAACTGAAAAGTAGTAAAAATTATAGAAATGGATTATTGGAAGGAGTCCAAAAAAGTTGGTCAATAGAAGGGATTGTAACAAAGAAGGTAGAATATAAAAATGGAGAAAAAAATGGCAAATTTTCAACTTATTATAAGAATGGGCAATTAATCAGAAGAGATGTTTATAAGAATAATGAATTAATAAAGGGAAAATGTTTTACTCATGAAGGAAGAGATACAAGTTATTTTCGATACTTTATTATGCCTAAATTTAAGGGCGGTTTGGAGGGATTTAAGAAGTATATATTGAATAATATTATTTATCCGGAAATTGCTGTAAAGAATAATGAAGAAGGTCAGGTATTGATAAAGTTTACTATAGATAAGGCGGGGAACTTAGTTAAACCAAAAATTGTAAAACAAGATAAAGAATACTTTAATGAAGAAGCTATAAGGGTAATAAATACATCACCAAAGTGGATCCCCGGTAAAAGAGATGGTAAATTAGTTGATGTATCCATTACAATACCCTTAAAATTCAGGTTAAATTGAATTATACGTACAGGTTTATATTATTTCAGGTATTCTAATTAAAATAATAATCAGGTATTTCATTACTAATTAGTAAATTGCCATATACCTTAATATATTAATTACTATTTCATTTTGATTATATCATTTAATTATTATTAAATTTGCAGTTAAATAAAATTATAATAGTTATCTTTTCTGTTTCCAAATATTAATACCTCCAAAATCTATCCTTATTAGAAGAATAGAAATAATATATTAACCTTTTTTATTTAATAGTAATTATATATTAGATGGACATAAATGGTAAATTATACAAAAGATTTCTTAAAAGACAAGAACAATATTTGCAGCAGCATGGTGAATCGGCTGTTGACAAACAGCAATTAAAAGGGAAATTAACTGCAAGAGACAGAATTGAGTTATTATTCGATCCTGATACATTTGAAGAAGTTGATGCTTTTTCATCTCCAATGCAAGTAGGAGGGGAATTTGGGAAAATCGTTGAAGCCTATGGAGATGGAGTTATTATTGGACATGGCAGAATAGCCGGCAGGTTAGCATTTGTATATGCCCAGGATTTTACGGTAATGGGTGGGTCCTTAGGCTCAGTGCATGCTTCAAAAATTGCAAAGATCCAGGACATGGCCCTCAAAATGGGTGCTCCGATGATTGGTTTAATTGATTCGGGTGGTGCTCGTATACAGGAAGGAGTTGCAAGTCTTGCGGGATATGCCAGCATATTCCATAGAAATGTAAGATCTTCAGGCGTTATACCGCAGATTTCTGTAATTATGGGTCCTGCTGCAGGTGGAGCAGTATATTCTCCTGCATTGACGGATTTTGTATTTATGACAAATAAGACCAGCTACATGTTTGTAACCGGACCAAATGTTGTTAAGGAAGTTTTAAATGAGGAAGTAACCGCCGATGAGCTTGGGGGGGCAAACGTGCATATGCAAAAGAGTGGCGTAGCTCAGTTCGTTTATGAAGACGAAGAAAATACTATTAGAGGAGTTCAAAAATTACTTTCATATTTACCATCAAATAATTTGGAGAATCCACCTTTTATTGATTTTGGCGATTCAGGAGCAAAAGTTGATAAAAAACTTCGTGAAATTGTTCCCGATGATCCAAATAAACCTTATGACATAAAAGAGGTAATTAATTTGATAGTTGATAAAGGAACATTTTATGAAACAAGTGAGAATTATGCTCAGAATGTAGTAATAGGCTTTGGAAGATTAGCAGGAAAAACAATAGGTATACTTGCAAATCAGCCAAAATTTCTAGCTGGAACACTGGATATAAATTCATCTGTAAAAGGAGCCAGATTTATTAGATTTTGTGACGCTTTTAATATTCCTATTTTAACACTTGAAGATGTGCCTGGTTTTCTACCCGGAGTTGATCAGGAGCACAATGGAATAATTAAACACGGAGCGAAGCTTCTATATGCATATAGTGATTCAACAGTTCCTAAAATTACCGTAATATTAAGAAAGTCATATGGGGGGGCTTATTGTGTCATGAACAGTAAAAATCTTGGAGGTGATTTTAATTTTGCATGGCCTACTGCAGAAATAGCAGTAATGGGACCAGAAGGTGCCGTATCAATATTATACAGAAAAAAATTGGCAGAATCTGCAGATCCGGATAAGCTGAAAAAAGAACTAGCGGTTAAATACCGTGAAGAAATTGCAAATCCCTATGTAGCTGATGAAAGAGGTTATATTGATGAAGTAATTGATCCGGCAATTACTCGTCAAAAGCTTATCTCAGCATTCGAAGCATTGGAAAATAAACATGTTAGTGTACCTTCGAGAAAACATGGTAATATACCATTATAATATTAATATAATCTATATTTTTATCGGCTAATTGACTTTAGATTTACATGTAAAAATCCTTGTTATTTAAATTAAAATTACTTTAATTGCGTCCTGTTTTAAATTATTCTGTTTTTAGAATATTTGAATTTACACTTTAGTCCTCGAATATGAAAATAAAAAGCCTCTTGATTGCTAATCGCGGAGAAATAGCAGTGCGGATAGTTCACACGGCAAAAAAAATGGGGATAAAGACA
>Ga0114922_10002012_pt1 | contig 19198 bp, 20 predicted proteins | sample AartaG_FD_100975 | JGI IMG/M metagenome (GOLD analysis project Ga0114922, IMG submission 100975) | Deep subsurface microbial communities from Aarhus Bay to uncover new lineages of life (NeLLi) - Aarhus_00045 metaG | ecosystem: Environmental > Aquatic > Marine > Oceanic > Sediment | place...
CAGGACCTGGCTGAATATGCGCTCCTGTTCGCGCTGATCGCGATCGTGGCGATTGCCAGTCTCGTGGTGATCGGCGGCGGGATCAGCGACGTGTTCACGGGCGTAGGGAACGAGCTCGAAAGAGAAATCGTCTGACACGAGCCGTGCTGTCGAAGCGCGCCCTGATCAGGGCGCGCGCCACAGCTTCAACGCCGGATGTAGAGCCAGACGAGGATCACGGCGGCCAGTCCTCCGACGAGGTACCAGACGTTGTCGGCCACCATGCTGAACAGATTCCGCGACAGCTCCCGCAGGAAAGGCGGGCCGGAATACTCTCCCATCGCCTGTGTCGTGGCTCCGGCCAGGCTCGACAGACTCATGGTTTCCCCTCCGGTGCAGAACTGACCACGGCTCACCTGCGTTCCCGCTGCTACCCCGCTAATCTAATCATATCTCGGATTCAACGAACACCCGTTGCTGGAGCGGCGGGTCCGGAGGTGGAGACCAGTCGTGAATGGACGAACAGGGATCGGCAGATTCGAGCGGACTCTGCGTCTGTTCACCGATGTCCGGACCGGCGAGGGCGCGACCGTTGTATTGCTGGCCGCCAACGTGTTTCTGCTCCTGACGGCCTACTATTTCATCAAGCCGCTGCGCGAAGCGCTGATCCTCGGTCAGAGCGGAGCCGAGATCAAGAGCTACGCTTCGGCCCTGCAGGCGCTGATCCTCGTCGCTGCGGTTCCGGCGTATGGCGCACTGGCCGGCCGGCTGCCGCGCCGCAAGTTGATCAATGGCGTGACCCTGTTTTTCGCGGCCTGCCTGGTCGCGTTCTTCGCGCTCGGCCAGCTCGGTCTGAATCTCGGGGTCGTGTTCTTCCTCTGGGTCGGGATCTTCAACCTGATGGTCGTGGCCCAGTTCTGGTCCTTCGCCAACGACCTGTACACGAACGAGGAGGGCGAGCGGCTGTTTCCGCTCGTGCAGTTCGGAGCCTCGGCCGGAGCCGTGTTCGGGAGCGTGGTGGTGGGGCGACTGATCGAGCCGCTGGGGATCTGGTTCCCGATGTTGATCGCGGCCGGGATTCTCATCGCCAGTCTGCTGGTGACGAACCTCGTCGATCGCCGGGAGCGACAGCGAACGGAGCGGGATCGACTTCCGGAGGTCAGTACGGCCACCGCGCCTGCCGCGACGGGCGAGTTCCGCATGGAGACCGGAGAGTTCCGGAATCTGCGCGATGAATTGCGGCAGACCCTCGAGCGACTGGAGGAACAGGATGTCGCGCCGGAAGACCGGGAAGAGGCTCGATCAGCCCCACCGGAGGAGGAGATCCGCGAGTTCGAAACGGGTCCGGAGACTTCGACCGGGCGCGGCGCGTTCGCGCTCGTGTTTCAGACTCGCTACCTGCTGCTCATCGCATTGCTCGTCCTGTTCCTGAACTGGGTGAACACGACCGGCGAATACATCCTCGGCAGCGTCGTGGAGGAGACTGCGCGAAATGCCGTCGCCAGCGGAGCCGCGGCAGGGATGAGCGTGGGACAGTACATCGGCGAGTTCTATTCGAATTTCTTCGCCGTGGTCAACGTGGCGGGCCTGGTGATCCAGCTGTTTCTCGTGTCGAGGGTCGTGAAGTACCTGGGGATCCGCGTCGCGATCATGATTCTCCCGATCATCTCGCTGGGTGCCTACGGCCTGCTCGCTTTTTTCCCTGTCCTCGGGGTCGTGCGCTGGGCCAAGACGGCTGAAAACGCGACCGACTACTCGTTGATGAGCACCGTGCGCCAGATGCTGTTCCTGCCGATGACGAGAGAACAGAAGTACAAGGCGAAGCAGGCGATCGACGCGTTCTTCTGGCGGGCGGGGGACGTGCTGTCAGCCCTGGTGGTGTGGCTCGGGACGACGTGGTTGGCCATGGGAGCCTCGGACTTCGCGAAGTTCAACATCGTGCTGGTCCTGATCTGGCTCGGGATCTCGGTGTGGATCGGGAGGGAGTACACGCGGCTCGTGCGCAGCGGGCAGCCCCCCGTCTGAGTAGCTGTCATGCGGGAACCGGATTCGGGCCGGCTCAGCCTTCGTCGCTTGACCGGTTGCTCGTAAGCTTCTGATTCGACTCCATACTCACCAGTCTCGCGATGAGCGTTACGAGATAGATCTGGCCGAACAGGGCCTCGGTGATCGCGAGCGATCGTGCGATCGGAATCACAGGCTGAATATCGCCGTATCCCAGGGTCGTTATGGTAACGAAGCTGAAGTACTGCAAGGCCGCGCCGAGCGCCTGCTCCGGATTCGAGGCGCCCTCCAGCAGCGCCGGCGGTATGGCGAAGGCGCCCGGGTGCCTTAGCGCAACGATCTGGTACGCGACGCCCCAAACGAGCGCGAACAACAGGTAGACGCACAGTGCGCCGAGGATCACCTCGAAGTCGATTTCCGTCGCGCGGAGAACAGTTCGCAGGATCAGTATCGCGACATAGGCGAGGAACGCGGCGATCAGGATCTTGCCCCAGGTGTCCGTGTTCTCAACGCCTAGCGCATTCAGCCATTCCGGGACGAGCCCGAACAGCAGAAGTGTCGCCGCGACCCAGAACTCTGCCCGCCTGTCGCTGACTGCGTTCAGCGCCGAAAGCATGACAACCGTCAAGAACAGTGGAATCTGCCAACGAAAGCTGCCTTCGTCCGGCAGGAGCTCGGGGACAATGAACGTGGCCAGCAGGGAGACGAACAGGAATCCGAAGTGGCCCACCCGGGACTTCGCGAACAGATCGGACAGTCTCAGATTCAATCCTCACCCCAGTTCCGGGTCGTGCATGCGAGGCACGTTGAACCGCGAAATCAGCACCATTCCTCGAGAGGAGTATACCTCACGCGGACGGCGGAGACGATATCGGCGCGAGCATGATCGGCTTCGCCACGTTCTATCGCCACGAGCGCCCGCAGAATTACGTTGGGGAGACGGGGGCACGAACCAGGAGGGTCCGCCCCGGGGGCGCACACAGTTGGCGAGGTAGCATGGAGACAACACGATTCACCTCGATCGGCCGACCGGTAGATCCCGCCTGGCCAACGAACCGGGCGATCCTGATTCTGTCGCTCACCGTCATGCTCGTCGTCGCTGCCTTCCGGATCGTGTTCGGCGGACTCGCGTTTCTGCCCGCACTGGTCGCGGGCGCTTTCGCCGGCGGGTCCGTATTCCTCGCCTGGGCATTCGCGCGCGAGCTGGACCCCGATCACGATCTGGCAGCGTTCGTCGGCGCGCTGATCGCGCTTCCTGCCTGGGAGCTACTCGGATCGCCGAGATTCACGTCCCTGGTACTATTGCTGCTCGGCCTGCGGATCGTGAATCGGACGGTAGGCCCGCCGGCCCGGCCCCTGGATTCGATCGCGCTGCTGCTGCTGGCGGGCTGGGTTGCCTGGCGCGGTGACTGGATAACTACGGTCGTCATACTGGGCGCATTCGTCCTGGACGGCACCTTGAAGCCCGAACACCGCATTCACCTGGCGGTGGCCGGGGCCGCGCTCGCTCTCACGGGTGTCGCCGTATCGCGGGCCGGAATCCCGGCCGGCCTCGCCGGCCCGGATCTACCTTCGGTCCTGGCTCTCGCGCTCCTGCTCCCGTTTCTTCGAGTCCTGGCGCAGTCTCGAAACCTGCAGACGCTGACCGACGTCGGCGCTCTTCCCCTGGTTGCGAACCGGATAAGATCTGCGCAAGCGCTCGGCCTGCTCGCGGTACTTCTCGCCGTCGCGGCATACGGTCTCGAAGGACTCGAGGCGCTTTCGCCCCTGTGGGCCGCTATGGTGGGCTGCGGACTGTTCACGCTCGTGGCCGGCGGGCGCGACCGCCAATGAACCCCGGGCTTGCCCGGGGTATCGGAGGAGGGATGTCGGCTCAGCCCCCGTGCGGCGGTGCGAGAGCGAGCTCTGCGGCCCGCCGGGCGTGAATCGTCGCACTGTCAAACAGCGGGACCGACGCGTCGTCAGGGCCCACGAGCAGCCCGATCTCGGTACATCCGAGGATCACTCCCTCGGCCCCGCGCGTCACGAGATCCTCGATGATCTCGACGTAGGCAGTGCGCGACGGGTCTCGTAGCTCGCCGCGTACCAGCTCGTCGAAAATCACGCGGTCCACCAACTCGCGCTGCTCTGCGGTCGGGACCAGCACTTCAAGGCCATGACGCATGGCGAGCCGTTCCCGGTAGAACGGCTCCGCCATCGTGAATCGGGTCCCGAGGAGACCGACGGTTCGGATACCCGATTCGCGTGCGGCCTCCCCGATCGCGTCTGCAATGTGCAGAAGCGGCACGTCCACGGCTGACTCGATCTCGGGGGCGACCTTGTGCATCGTGTTCGTGCACAAGACGATGAACTCCGCTCCCGCCTGCTCCAGCAGTCTGGCGCGATCGGCCAGGATCCTGCCGATCTCCTCCCAGTCTCCGGCCGAGGCGAGAGCCTCCAGCCGATGAAAATCGACGCTCCACATCACGATCCGAGCCGAATGAAAACCACCGAGTCGCTCCGCAACGTACCGGTTGATCTCCCGGTAGTAGGGGATCGTCGATTCCCAGCTCATCCCGCCGAGCAATCCGATGGTTCTCATGTCAGCGCTCGATCGGCACGCCGACCAGGTTGCCCCACTCCGTCCACGATCCGTCGTAATTCCGAACTCGGCGATATCCAAGCAGGTGGGTGAGCACGAACCAGGTGTGGCTGGAGCGTTCTCCAATCCGGCAGTAGGCGATGATCTCGTCGTCCTGAGCCAGTCCGCATTCGTCCCCGTAGATCGACAGAAGCTCATCGGCCGCTCGGAACGTTCCGTCGTCGTTCGCGGCTCTCTTCCAGGGCACGTTGGCGGCGCCGGGAATATGTCCGCCTCGCAGAGCGCCTTCCTGAGGATAGTCCGGCATGTGCAGCATCTCACCGGAGTATTCCTGCGGAGACCGCACGTCGATCAGGGCACCGCCCTGCCGGACATGCTTCAAAACGTCTTCACGAAAAGCGCGGATCGGAACGTCATTCCGGTCAGGGACCGGATACTCCGTGGGAGCGCGATCCGGAACCTCCGTCACGAGCGATCTCTCTTCGAGCACCCATTTCTTCCGCCCGCCATTCATCAGACGCACGTCCGCGTGACCGAACAGGGTGAATACCCAGAGAGCGTAGGCGGCCCACCAGTTCGAGTTGTCCCCGTAGAACACGACCGTGTGATCCGGGGTGATCCCTTTCCGCTCCATCAGCGACGCGAACGCCTCCGCGTCGAGGTAGTCGCGAACCACCGGGTCGTTCAGATCCATGTGCCAGTCGATCTTCACGGCTCCCGGCAGGTGACCGGTGTCGTACAGCAGCACGTCTTCGTCCGATTCCACCAGTACGACAGCGGGATCGTCCAGATGCTGCTCGACCCACCCGGTCGAGACCAGCATCCCCGGATTCGCGTACTTCTTGTGCTCGGCGCTTCCGTCGTATTCCACGGCCATTTTTCTCCTCTAGTGCCCGTTCACCCTCACCCGATTGCCGCACGATACCCCGTCCGACATCATAACGTTCGCACAGAGGAAGACGTCCAACACTTGACCAACACCTGTTATCACACTGCAACTCGCCCAGTCATATGAGGTCGCCGTGTCGGTACCGCCGCGCTTGCAGGAGATCGTCGAGCTGTTCGCCGCCGCCCCGCGCGAGTTGCGCGTGCAGGCGCTGCTCGACTATTCGAATCGCGTTCCGCCGCTTCCAGCTCGCTACGCGGAGCACCGCGAGTTGCTGGAACAGGTACACGAATGTCAGACACCGTTCTTCCTGGCCGCGGAGATCGACGATGCGGGCGCCGTGCACCTGTGGTTCGATTGTCCGCCCGAGGCACCGACCGTTCGCGGATTCGCCGGGATCCTGTATGCGGGACTCGAAGGTGAGACCGTCGAGACCGTCCTGGCAGTTTCGCCCGACTTCTATCGAGGCATGGGACTGTCCGAGGTCGTGTCGGTCCTGCGGTTGAGAGGCATGGGAGCCATCCTGGGGCGGCTCAAGCGTCAGCTCGCAGAGCAGACGGGAGCAGCTTCTTCCGTCGATCTGAACCCTGAACAGGGCAAGCAATGAAGCGTATCCTTCGGTACGTACTCATCGGCCTTGGTGTCCTGTTCGTCGCGATCCAGTTCATTCCCGTCGAGCGGTCCAATCCGCCGGTGACCGGCCTCGTGGACGCGCCGGAAGACGTACTGACGACCCTGCGGCGTTCCTGCTGGGACTGTCACTCCAACGAGACCGACTGGCCGTGGTACGCCTACGTCGCGCCGGCTTCCTTGCGGGTTACCCAGCACGTGTGGATGGGGCGCGAGCATGTGAACTTCACCGAGTGGGACAGCTACGACGCCGAGGAACTGGACGAAGCATACGAGGAAATCGCCAAGGAGATCGAAAAGGGTGGAATGCCGCTGAGTGACTACCTGCTGGTGCACCGCAACGCAAAGCTCACAAAGTCTGATCGGGAGCGGCTGGTTTCATGGGCGGAGTCGGCCCGGGAATAACTCATCGTTCCCGGGCGCCCGGTCCGGGCGCCCGGCCTTCCGTCTTGAGGCGCCTGTCGCGTCAGGCCTTGGAGTCAGTCCCGGACCGGCGAGCGTCGAGACTGTAGGGCCCGGCGCCCCACACGGCGAAGAACAGGAACACGAACGAGAACAGCATCGCCGTCCTGCCGCGGTTGTCCCACCACCAGAGGCTTTGTCCCCAGGCATGGATCCAGAAGTACGCCACGGCGAGCAAACCGGACAGCAGAAACGAGGCCGGCCTCGTGAACAGACCGATCACGATCAGCGCGCCGCACACGGTTTCGAGCACGCCGGCGATCCCGAAGCGCGACATCAGCTCCGCGGTGCCCGCGTCTCCAAAGCCGCCGAACCAGCCGAACAGCTTCGCGGCGCCGCCCGTGAAGATCGTCACTCCGGCAACGATTCTCAGCGCTGTCCAGGTGAAGTCATGCAGTGGAGTTCGCTCATCCATCGGGACCTCGCATGGTGGTGTCCAGTGCGCCGCCACCCGAATGAGTGCGCGGCTCGGTCGGTCGATCCTCAGCTACGCGATCGGCCTGCAGCTTGTTCCAGCCGAAGCGCGGGGTACATTGGCTCGCCGTGCACCCCTGGCGCCAGTCGGCGACTACACGGAGTTACGAACGGGAGCAGATGAACACACTGTGTCGGACCCGGCTTATCGCTGCAATGCTGGCCATGGTTGCCGCAGCATGCGTTGCTGGTTGCAGCGTCGAGCCGCAGGAGCGGCGGGACGCCGAGATCCGGGCGCGACAAACCGGCTGGCGGGGAATCGTGCTGGAGAACCCTCCTCCGAAGCCGTCGTTCACCCTCGAAGACGCGAGCGGACGGCCATTCGAGTTCCAGGCCGAAACCGACGGCTACACGACGTTCCTGTTCTTCGGCTATACGTCCTGCCCCGACGTCTGCCCGGTGCACATGGCGAGTCTCGCGTCCGTGCGGAGGGATCTCCCGACCGAACTGCAGCGGTCGATGAAGGTCATATTCGTAACCACGGATCCCCAACGTGACACGCCCGAGCGGATTCGCACGTGGCTGGCGAACTTCGACCCGGACTTCATCGGCCTGACCGGAAGCAAGGCGGTGGTGGACAGCATCCAGCTGTCGCTCGGACTGCCCCCTTCGATCTACGAGGAACCGGACGAGAACGGGTTCTACATCGTGGGCCACGCGTCTCAGGTCCTGGCGTTTTCCCCGGATGGATCGATTCGGGTGATCTACCCGTTCGGCACGCGCCAGTCCGACTGGATGCACGACATCCCGAAGCTCGCCGCCGCGGCGAACTGATGGGACTCCAGTGGTGGTGTTCCGCCCAGGCAACCCCCTGGAGCTGGTCGTGGCGCCCGTACCCCGGGGTGTGGCTGTTCGTGCTGGCCCTCGCGGTTGCCTTCGTCCTGCTGGCGCGCGGGTCGGGTGACGCGGGTCAGCGCCGCGGCTGGGCGTTCGCCGGGCTGTTCACGCTGTGGCTGGCGCTCGACTGGCCGATCGGGGCGCTCGGAGGCGGCTATCTGTCTTCGGTTCACATGCTGCAGTATCTGCTGATCGCGCTGCTGGCGCCGGCGTTGCTGTTGATGGGAGTGCCGGACGGCGCGTGGGACAGACTCGGTGGCTCCCGCGCCCTGCCGGTCCTGAGGCTGATCACCCACCCGCTCGTCACGCTCGCCGTATTCCAGGTCGTGCTCGTATGGACGCATCTTCCGGCCGTCGTGGACAATCTGATGGCGACGCAGACCGGCTCGTTCCTGATCGACATCCTGTGGCTTATGGCAGGCCTGCTGTTCTGGTGGCCCGTGATCGCGCCAGTACCGGATCGGGCGAGATTCGGCCCACCGATGAAGATGGGCTACCTGTTCCTGGCCACGGTCCTCAACACCCTGCCGTATGCTTTCCTCACGTTCGGAGAGACGCCGTTCTATGGCGTCTTCGAGCTCGCACCGCCGGTCGGGCGGATTTCGGCCCGGCAGGATCAACAGGTTGCGGGCCTGTTGATGAAGGTCGGAGGCGGCATCATCCTGTGGACCGCGATCACCGTGCTGTGGTTTCGCTGGTACAACCGGGAAGATGCTACCGGGGATCGACCGGTCGCTCCGCCGATTTAGTTATGCTGGTCATGCGGGACTGCTCGTGATCTACAACGTTCTCATGGTCCGATGGAGACGAGATGCCGTCTGAGAAGATTCGATTCCCCGGCTCGACCGGGGACCTGCTCACCGCGAGACTGGACTATCCAGATCGGGACGTCGCGGCGTGGGCCCTGTTCGCGCACTGCTTCACCTGCTCCAAGGACCTGAAAGCGGTCGTGAACCTGTCCCGGGCGCTGAACGACGCCGGACTCGCCGTGATGCGGTTCGACTTCACGGGACTCGGGGAGAGCGAGGGGGACTTCGCGGACACGAGCTTCGCATCGAACGTGGATGACCTTGTCGCGGCGGCCCGGTATCTCGAGGCGGAGCATGCGGCGCCGAAGATTCTTGTCGGACACTCGCTGGGGGGCGCCGCGGTGATCCAGGCGGCCGCGGACGTTCCGGCAGCCGTCGCCGTGGCCACGATCGGGGCGCCCGCCGACCCGGCCCATGTCATGCACCTCCTGACCGGTTCGATCGACGAAATTCGTGAGGAAGGTGAGGCCGAGGTAATGCTGGCCGGTCGGAAATTCCGGATCGGGGAGAAATTCCTCGACGACCTCGAAGAGACGCGTCAGAACGAGCTGATCGGCGCATTGGACCGAGCCCTGATCATCTTCCACAGCCCGGTCGACATGATCGTGGGAATCGAGAATGCGGCCCGGATCTACGCGACGGCGCGGCACCCGAAAAGCTTCATTTCACTCGACCAGGCCGACCACCTCCTCACCGATCCCTCGGACGCGAGCTACGTGGGGGAAGTGCTGGCGGCGTGGGCCCGGAAGTACATCCCGGAGTGTCGGGCGAGTACCGACTGATCAGCGTGCAAGCCATGAACGACCTCCCTGACGTGGGCATCGACGCCGCTCGCTTGCGGCCGAAGTTCGATCTCGACTTCCCAGTGCCGGCCGATGAGGCGATGGAGCGGATCCGACGGGGTCTCGATACGCCGGAGCTGCGCCACACCACGATGAGTGCGGGCCGGCATGCCGAGTTTCATGTCGATGCGTCCGAGAGGAAGGTGTGGTCGCCGCGACTCACCGTTCAGGTCGAAGATGCGCCAGGCGGATCGTCGCTGCGCGGTCGGTTCGCGCCACGCGCGGACGTGTGGACCGGGTTCATGTTCGTATATTTCCTGGTCGTGTTCCTCATCCTGTTCGGTGCGACGCTGGGCTACGTGCAGCAGGTGTCGGACGAGACTCCGTGGGGGTACTGGGCGATTCCGGCCGGCCTCGCGGTCATAGCGGGGATCCATGGATTGAGCTATCTCGGTCAGCGACTGGCTGAGGACCAGATGCGGGAACTGCGCGGACAGCTCGACTCCGTGCTCAGTCGTCAGTTCGAGCCGGTTCTCGATTCCGATCCCGACTCACCGCCTTCCGGGGCGTCTTAGCCACCGGCCCGCAGCTCCACCAGCAACTCCCTCGCTTCGCGCGCCGGGATGTACTCCGGGTCCGCTTCGGACCACGTTTCGCGTGCCGTCTCCAGTTCCGCGATCGCATCGTCCGTGCGTCCCTGGGCCGCGTAGACTCTGGCCGCCTCGAGTCGCAGCATCGCGGACCCGGGGAAGCGGTTGATCAGGTCCACGAGCGCCTCTTCCGCCTCCTCCAGTCGCCCGAGCGAGCGCAGGCAGCCGATGCGCTCGACCGGCAGGCGCGCAACCACAGGGTCGTAGATGGTCTCCGCCTGCCAGTATACTGAGAGTTCCTCAATCGACTTGTCGAACAGGGCGATTGCACGCTCGCAGTTCCCGTCTTCCAGCTGGACGATTCCCGCGCGGAGCCCGTCGATGCGGATCGATTCGAACAACTCGCCGCCAAGTGAGGCGTTCATCTCCTCGACGCGCCGCAGAGATTCACGTGCCTCGTCGAGTTCGTCTCGCTCCACGTGGATACGTGCCGCGGCAAAGTCCACAGCGTGGCTGTACGGTGGCTCGACCCGGGACCGCAGCGCCTCGATTTCCTCGAGCGCCGCAACTCCCCGTCCACCCTCTTCAGCGAAGAATAGAAACGGGAAGAACGGAGCACTCACTACCACCTGGAGGACGTTTCCGGCGTCCATTCCCGCATCGATAAACTGTCGATGCAGTTCCTCGACCCGATGGAACCGGCCCGTCTCGTATGCCAGGAACTGCTGCGAGGCCAGCAACCAGAGATCATTGAAAGTGGACTCCGTATCTCTCGGAAAGCGTGCAAGATCACCCGATGCTTCCGCGAATCGGCCGCTCCGCAGGTCGAGTGCGAACAGCATTCGCTCGGCGCTCCCGTCTCCGGGTGCCAGGAGTAATGCTCGTTTCAGCTCGTCGCGTGCTTCCTCCAATCGCCCCGTCGCCGCGAGGAGCATGGCGGCTCCGGTGTAGGCTGAGGAGGAGGACGGCCATCGATCCTGGGCAAGTCCGAAATATACGAGTGCGCTGTCGGCCGCCCGTGTGCGAATGAACGCCACGGAGATGTCCGACAGGGCGGACGGGTCCGACGGATCGATGGCGATCACCTCCCGGAGGGCTTCGATCTGCCCCTCCCGATCTCCGGCGTCCCGAAGCGTCTCGCTCAGGTAACGCCAGGGACCGGGATCCTCGGGATACAGCTCAGCCCAGTATTCCAGGGTGCGGACCGCCCCTTCGACGTCCTGTTCGACTACCTCCTGATAGAACGCCTGCTGGTACAGGCGTTCCCTCTCCGAGAGCTTGTAGCTGCGCCGCATGGCCTCGCCCAACATCTCCAGCGCCACATCCTGATCTCCAAAATACCACGACATTATGCCCGCAGACGCGAGCAGCTCCGCGGATGTTGGATCGTGTTCGAGAGCACGTTCGACTCCGTCAAGACAGGCCTCGTACCTGGGGATGTACGATAGGCAGTGGACGAGCGCCAAGACATACAGGCGGAATGCCTCGGGAGAAGCCGTAACCAGCTCCGAAACCGGGAGATCCAGCGCCTTCTCGATCTGCCACTCCGGCACACCCAGGTCGCGACGAAGGTCGATCGACAGCTGATCGACGATCTCCAGGGGCTCGATGGAACGGTACGACCGTGTTGCGACGATGCGGGAGTTGTGCGTGTCGTACAGACGGGTGTCGACCAGGAGTGTATCTTCATTTCTTCGAAATTGGCCGGCCAGGAACCGGTCGACTCCGGATCGCTCCGCCACGTCACGGAGCAGCGACAGCGGAACCGCTTCGTAGGGCGGGGCGTAGCCTTCCAGATCCAGACTTCTGACTGCAGACCCGGATTGTTCGGCGGGGCCCATGACACGTACGAAGGCGTCCTGCCCGAGGTCCCGGCCAACGGCCACCGGGATCCCGAAGCTCAGCCAGTCGAGCTCGGGATCGCCCGACTCGTTGTCGAATCCGACGATCTGGACCTTGCGGACCATGGATTCCTTGGGAACCGCTCGTTCGACCCGGTTGCCTTCCCCGTCCTCCAGCACCTTCGTCGTCGTGGCTGCACCCAACTCTTCGCCGCCGAACGTGGATCCGAGAACCAGGGCGGCGACGACCAGGTTCGCGAGGGTCACGGTGAAGTCCGCGCTGGACCACCCGTCGGGGCCCGGCGCGCCGTGCCGCCAGGCGAGCCACGCGACGGACGGAAGAAGAAGCAGGAGCAGCGTGACCACGAAACTCGAGATGGTGGGTGACAACGCGTACTGCCGGACCCCCCAGTCCACGAATTCGAGCAGAGCCCAGGAGCTCAGCAGGTACAGACCGACGATCTGGGGAACCCGCCGCTGCCAGATCCGGGTCAAGACGGGCGGCTGTGTCGGCTCGCCGGCCGAAGCCCCGGCGAAAGCGGGATCGAGCAGGACCCGGTACACCTGCACGGGTCGCTGGAGGTTCTTGACCGGATGCGGGCCCAGGTTCTCGAAGCCCAGCTTCACCTTGCTGTGCACCTGGTTGTAGGCGCTGTCGGAGACCAGTATCCCGCCCGGGTCGGCCAGCGACTCGATCCGGGCCGCCACGTTGACGCCGTCCCCGAAGATGTCCCCGTCACGGACGACGATGTCCCCGACGTTGATCCCGATGCGGAACTGGATCTGACGATCCCTCGGGGTTTCGGCTTCGCGCTCCGCCATCGCGCGCTGGACTTCGGCGGCGCATTCCACGGCATCGACGGCGCTGGCGAATTCGGCCAGCAGTCCGTCTCCCGTGCCCTTCACGACTCTGCCGTGGTGCCGCTCGATGGCGGGATCGATCAGCTCGGCCCGCAAGGACTCCTGGCGCGCCAGGGTGTCAGCCTCGTCCGACTCCACGAGCCGGGAGAAGCCGACCATGTCGAGAGCGAAGATCGCGGCGAGCCTGCGTTCCATCCATGCCTCCAGGGACCGGCCGGCGGATTGGACTTCTCTTATGACTTCTCTGTTGATGCGGGAGTGCCAGCTGATTGTACGGGGCGCCCCGCCGTGTAGCGACTCCTCGGGTACCGGTGTTCAGATCGCGGGTCTGGCCTCGTATCCGGATCCTTCGACGATCGCCACGAGCGTTTCCGGGTCCAGGGCCTCGCCCTCGATCGTCGCCCCGCCGGGCTCGAGTCTGACCGTGACGGCGGTCACGCCGTCGACGGCTTCCAGCGCCTTCTGCACCCTGGCGGTGCAGTGGTCACAGCTCATTCCGTCGATGCTCAATTCGATGCGCGTCATGTCTGCTCCATGCTTCTGGATTCGGTGCCGAATAAGGTCTCCAGCTTGTGCATCAACTCGTCCCGCACCGCCCGGAACGACGCGAGGATCTCCTCGTCGGATCCCGTGACTCCTGCCGGGTCCGGGTGCGGCCAGTGCGCTCGCGCCGCATCGTGCAGCCACACGGGGCATACCTCCTCCGCGCACAACGTGATCACGGCATCCACGGGTGGCGTCTCGCCGCGCTCCACTCCTGCCGCCACGTCGTCCGTACCCTCCGATCGGTGGCTGGAAGCGTCAATCCCAATCTCATCCAGCGCCTGAATCGCGAACGGGTTCACCCGAGATGGCTCCGAACCGGCCGACGAGACGCGCACGTCTGCAGGTGCAAGGCGCCGGGCGATTCCCTCGGCCATCTGGCTACGGGCCGAATTGGCGACACACAGGAACAGCAGGTGCTTCGGCTCGAGTGCCCGGAGCAGACGGGACTCGATGAGCCAGTCCGCGGGGACACCCTCGCCATCGTCGTAGCGCCGGCAGGCGAACGCCGCGGGTCCGGCCAGCGGACCTTCGATGTCCTCCCCGTCGATCCGGATCGTCGGCGAGCCGGGGAAGTCGAGTCGAACGGCCCCGGCTGCGTCCTCGACGACTGTCCGCTGGATCTCCGCATCGGGCGCCAGCCGACGCACCACCTCAAGCAACAGCGCTTCCGTCTCACCGGCGTGCGGGCAGCCGGGTGTCACGAGGATCTCGATCTTCGGCGCCACTATTCCGTCTCCTCCCCCCGGATGCCTCCCGGGACGGCGCAGTTGGCGAGCTCGACCAGGCGGGCATGTTCGTCCGGAAAGAACTTCACACGCCAACGCAGGGCCACGCCCACGAGCGCGATCAGCACCGGGACCTCCACCAGCGGACCGATCACCGCCGCGAACGCCGCCCCGTGCGACATGCCGAACGTGGCGATCGCCACGGCAATCGCCAGCTCGAAGTTGTTGGAAGCGGCAGTGAAAGAGAGGGTTGTCGTCTGCGGGTAATCGGCCCCGGCGCGACGGCTCATGAAGAAGGTCAGGGTGAACATCAGGACGAAGTAGATGAGCAGCGGCACCGCGACCCGGAACACTGAGAACGGTTGCCGGATGATCGCCTCGCCCTGGACGGAGAACATCACGACGATGGTGAACAGCAGGGCGATGAGCGTGATCGGGCTGATGCGCGGAATGAACACCTCATCGTACCACTCGGCGCCGCGAGCCCGACGGAGTACGAACCTCGTCAACATGCCCGCGAGAAACGGGATCCCGAGATAGATGAACACGCTCTGCGCGATCTCGCCCATCGACACGTCCACGATCGCGCCTTCGAGGCCCAGCCAGCGGGGCAGAACGGTAACGAAGATCCAGGCGTACAGGCTGTAGAACAGCACCTGGAAGATCGAGTTGAACGCCACGAGCCCGGCGGCGTAATCGGGGTCACCGTCCGCCAGGTCGTTCCACACGATGACCATCGCGATGCAGCGAGCGAGACCGATGAGAATCAGCCCGACCATCAGTTCCGGCATGTCGCGCAGGAAGATCACGGCGAGGACGAACATGAGAATCGGGCCGATCACCCAGTTCTGAACGAGCGAGAGGCCGAGAATCTTACGGTTCCGGAATACGTCCCCGAGCTCTTCGTAGCGGACCTTGGCGAGCGGCGGGTACATCATCAGGATCAGCCCGATCGCGATCGGAACGGACGTCGTCCCGATCTGCGAGGCATCGTTCAGGGCCTCGACACCGGCCGGCCAGAGGTAGCCGATGAGCAGGCCGGTCGCCATCGCCAGGAAGATCCACAGTGTCAGCCAGCGGTCGAGGAACGACAGCTTTCTGGCAACTGATCGAGTCGGTTGTCGCACGCGATTCCCCGTTTTCAGGACAACTGTAAACCGAGCCCGAAACAAGACCACGAGCCCGATACTGCGGGTACAGACTCGCCCGGTCGGCAGACCCGGCGCAAGCACCGGCAGGCCGGACCGGTGTATCCCGCTTTCGACACCGTTCCGCTACCCGGCCTGCCGGTGTTAGAGTACCTGTCGTCAATACCGTCGGATGTCGGAACTGAACGGAAAGCGCTGCATGAAACACGTCAATGAGGTCAGACGAAGTCGCCAGATCGTCATGGCGGCCGTCGTGGCGATAGTCGTATTCGTCTCGGCCTGCGCGATGAACCCCGCGACCGGCGAAAGCATGCTGTCGATGGTCAGCGAGGACCAGGAAGTCCAGATGGGTCGGCAGTACATGGCCGAAGTCGAACGAGAGCAGGGTCTGTACGACAACCCGGTGCTGGGGGCCTACGTCGACAGCGTGGGGCAGGCGCTCGCCGCCGTGTCCGAGCGTCCCGAGATTCCGTGGTCGTTCAAGGTGGTGGACGATCCGGTGGTCAACGCGTTCGCGCTTCCCGGCGGGCCGATTTACGTCGCACGCGGCCTCCTCGCGCACTTCAACTCCGAGGCCGAGATGGCATCTGTGCTCGGTCACGAGATCGGCCACATCACGGCGCGACACATCGTCGAGCAGATGAGTCGGCAGCAGTTAGCCCAATTCGGACTCATTGCCAGCCTGATCGCCGTGCCTGACCTGATGCCGTTCTCACAAGGCATCTCCGGTGCGCTCGGCGTCGTGTTTCTCAAGTTTGGACGGGACGACGAGTCGCAGTCAGACGAGCTGGGATTCAGATACATGACGGCGCTCGGATACGATCCGCAGGGAGCCGTGGACATGTTCGAGATCCTCGACCGACAGAGTACTAAGGCCGAGGGGACGATTCCCGAATGGCAATCGACACACCCGAATCCGGGGAATCGCGTCGCGGACGCCGAAGCACGCCTGGCGAATCGTACGCCGGCCGACACGATCGTCAGGCGAGACGAATTCATGAGACACATAGACGGCCTGGTCTGGGGCGAGGATCCCAGACAGGGATACTTCATCGGTCAGCGCTTCGTCCATCCCGAGCTCGCATTCGAGTTCACCCTTCCGGGCGGCTGGAACAAGCGGAACTCCCGGACAGCGGTGCTCGCCGGGAGCCCGGAGCAGGACGCGATGATTCAGCTCACGGCGGGGAGCGGCACGCCCGAGCAGGCGGCGAACCAGTTCCTGTCGGCTGAAGGGATCGAGCAAACCGGAATCAGTCGACGTACGGTAAACGGACTTCCCGCAGTGCTGGCCACGTTCTCGACCCTGACCCGCCGTCAGGCGGTCATCGAGGGGATCGCGATGTTCGTCGAGCACGGAGGCCTGACCTACGCTCTGCTGGGCTATGCGCCGTCGTCGCAGGTGGGGCGATACTCGGCGGCAATAGAGCGCACGTTCGAGAGCTTCGCCCCGGTGACTGACCAGGCCCTGCTCACGGTGGTCCCGAAGCGGATCGAGGTGGTGAGTGTGTCGGAAGACATGACGGCTGATGAGTTCATCACGCAGTACCCGTCGACGGAGGAGTCCGAAGCCGTGCTCGATCTCAACGGGCTGCTGCCCGGGGACACGATTCCGGCCGGGACGTTGCTCAAGCGGATTACCGGGACTGGAGGCCCGGCCGGCAGTTGACCGGCCGAATTGGGACTCCTGTGGCACCAGTCACACCGTTGTGGCGCGCATCCTGCACTCCCGCACGAGTGCCTGAACTTGGACTGGGGCCCGGAGATCGCCGGCGGCCCCACGAAAACGGCCGGATCCGGGGGAAATCGCGTATTCACCCATGTGGGGTGGGGCGAAGCCGGAGTCCGCGCACTGAAGGAGGGACCCTTGCATTACGCCACGAAGACCAGCGCGGCGCTCGCTGTCGCGCTCCTTCTCGCGATCCCCGGAACGGGGACCGCTCAGGTGGATGGGACGTTCTCTGTCGAAGCGCGCGGCGGAATGGCGATTCCGGTAGGGACGATGGACGACCTGACCGATTGGAGTGGTACTGCCGGCGGTACGCTGGCGTGGCATTTCAACCCCTACTGGGCGTTCCGCGGCGATGTCGACTGGATGCACCTGCGGGCCGGGGAGAACGATCTCGCGTTCAACGGTGTTGCCTCACCTCCCATGGACCTGCTGTACTTCGGGGGTGGTATCGAGGTCAACTTCGCGAAGCCGAAATACCAGGACGTTCCGCTCACGTTCATCATGAATCTGGGGGCCGGTGTGACCCAGATGTCGACCGACAGCGGATGGCTCCCGAGCCATCCGGCGTCGAGTTTCGACGGATCGTACCTCACGTTCAAGGGTGGCGGCCAGGTCGGCTGGCAGTTCTCGCCATTGATCAATGCCTTCGTGTCGGTACAGGGATACATGATCCTGGTGGACGAGGAGGACACGAGAGTGTTCGAGGATCCGGTGGCCGGAATCGAGTCGTTCCAGACGGCCTTCGTGATACCAGTCACGGCGGGAATGCGCCTCACGTTCTAACGGCGGTGCACCCTACGACCTCTCCAGTCGCGGCGGCTTCGGTTTGACGGAGCCGCCGCGACTCGTCTCGTCCAGGACTCTGCTCGTCGCACTCGCCCATCCGGATGACGAAGTGGGAATGGTCGCCGCGATGGCCAGCCAGGTGGCGCGTGGGGACAGGGTCGTCCTCATGTGGCTGACTCGCGGGGAGGCAACGGACGCTTACGGAGATCTTCCGATCGAAGAAGTCGCTGCCCGCCGGGATGCACTGGCCGCTCGCGTCGGGACGCTGCTCGGGATCGAGACCCTGTTTCTCGAGTTTCCCGATACGGCGGTACAGGCGGGGCATGAATCCGCATCGCGAGTGGCGCGAATCCTCGCCGGTATCCGTCCTGACGGTGTTCTCACCTGGGGAGATGCCTGGGTGCGCGGCATGCGGCATCCGGATCACCAGGCGACCGGTCGAATCGTGCGGGACGCGATCACGTTGGCCCGGATCCGTCGCGCCGTCGAACCCATTGAACCTCACAGGCCAGCGGCACCCGTGTTCACCTACCGCGGCCTCCATTCGACGCTTCCGGCCGTGGCGATCGATGCCGAGCCATGGCTGGACCAGATTTTCGCGGTGGCTGACATCTATCACGAGGAGCTCCAGTTTCCGGATCGCCGGTGGCTCGAGCGCCGACTTCGGGCGATCGGTGCACGCTGGGGCCTGGAGTGGGCGGAGGAATTCGACGCCTGGGAGACAGAAGGCGGCCTCGTCGATTCGCTGCTTCCAGCCCGGCAGACAGGACTCGACCCGCATCCCGAGCGCCTGGACCCCGACTCCCCCGCCGCCGACTGAGGACGCAGAGCTTCTGGTGCGATCCCCGTATCGGACCTAGGATCACGCAATGCACGTCTTCACATCTGGCCCGGGCAGTTGTCCCGGGTGCGGCCGTGGAGACGCCCGAGGCTTGGATCTCAAGAGGAGTTCAGTTCCATGAATCTGGTGATGCGTACGATTTCGATTCCCGCGGCGATGCTCGTTGCGATCTCTCTCGTTTCCAGCCCGGCCGTTGCCCAGGAGCACGGTGAGTCCGATGGGGATATGGGCGGGAAGCACCAGATGCACGGTCAGGCCGAGGGTGGGATGCAGGGAATGGGCGGCGGAATGCTGGGCGGCGTGTCGGCGCAGGAAAAGGAGGCGCTGCTCAAGGGAGCCGGTCTCGGCGCCGGGATGATTGCCATGATGAACGGGTATCCCGGCCCGAAGCACGTGCTCGAGATGGGAGATGAACTCGAGCTCACGGCCGCGCAGCGCGAGTCGATCGGTACGATCTACGGCAAAGTAAAGGCGGAATCCGTTAAGTACGGGACGGAGCTCGTCGAGAAAGATGAAGAACTGGCCGCACTGTTCGCGTCCGGTTCGGTGAGTACGGACAAGGTCGAGAAGCTATCCCGCGACATCGGTGAGCTGCAGGGCAGGGTGCGCGCGGAGCACCTCAACGCTCATGTCGAGACTTTCGACGCTCTTACGCCGGCCCAACGCGAGATGCTCGCGGAGATGCAG
>Ga0114922_10002013_pt1 | contig 19192 bp, 21 predicted proteins | sample AartaG_FD_100975 | JGI IMG/M metagenome (GOLD analysis project Ga0114922, IMG submission 100975) | Deep subsurface microbial communities from Aarhus Bay to uncover new lineages of life (NeLLi) - Aarhus_00045 metaG | ecosystem: Environmental > Aquatic > Marine > Oceanic > Sediment | place...
AAAGGGAAAAAGGTCGTTAAGATCGTCGAAAAACCAAAACGGCCCAAAAGCAATTTAGCGGTAATTGGTGTTTACATGTACGACAACCAGGTTTTCGACATAGTCAAAACTCTTAAACCCTCCGGGCGAGGCGAGTTGGAGATTACCGATGTTAATAATGTTTATATCAACATGGGCTTGATGAAATACACAAGGCTGACCGGCCGCTGGGCGGACGCGGGAGAGTCTATTGATGAATATAATGATACTATTAATTTTGTTCGCAAACGGGGTGTAAATAAATTATAAATTCTGACAATGTGTCAAATATATGGGTAATAAATGAAACTGATTGATGGTGTAAAGACCAAGTTGCTTAAAGTGAATGTCGACGAGCGTGGACGTCTGGCTGAAATATTGCGGTCTGATGATGATATCTTTAAAAATTTTGGACAAGCATATTTTACGACAGCCTATCCCGGTGTTGTAAAAGCCTGGCATTTTCATAAACTGCAGGAGGACTATTTCTTTTGTATAAAAGGCATGGTGAAACTCGTGCTTTATGACGCTCGCAAAGAATCGCCTACATTTAAGATGCTCAATGAGTTCTTTATCGGTGAACATAATCCAGCATTAATAGTTATTCCCTCTCATGTTTATCACGGTTTCAAAGTGATATCCGTTGAAGAAGCAATAATGATCAATGTTCCTACTAAAGCATATAACCGTGATAACCCGGATGAGTTCAGGCTTGATGCGCACACTGATCAAATCCCCTATGACTGGTCTCGAAAAGATTATTAGTATTAATAGGGATATTTTATGAGACTTCTGGTAACCGGAGGAGCCGGTTTTATAGGTTCAAATTTCATTCATTTCATACTGAAAAACCGTCCCGAATGGAATATCGTTAATTTTGATTATTTAACTTATGCAGGCAACCTGGCAAACCTTGAAGATATCAGCGATAGCAATAATTACCGATTTGTCAAAGGCGATATCACCGATCCTGACGATGTGAAAAATATTTTTAGCAATAGTTTCGACTATGTTATTAATTTCGCCGCCGAATCTCATGTCGACCGGTCGCTGTATGATCCGGCTCTGTTTTTACAAACTAATATCCTGGGCGCCCGTTTGTTATTAGACTATGCATTGGAAACCGGGGCTAAAAGGTTTCTTCAAATATCTACCGATGAGGTTTATGGCTCTCTTGGCTCAGAGGGCTATTTCAGCGAAAAGTCGCCTCTTTTGCCGAACTCACCCTATGCCGCAAGCAAAGCCTCAGCCGACCTTATCTGCCGTTCTTATTTTAAAACGTTCGAAATGCCAGTAGTAATAACCCGCGCCGGCAACAATTACGGTCCATACCAGTTTCCCGAAAAGCTTATTCCATTTTTTATAACGAGAGCTCTAAACGATGAACACCTGCCTTTGTATGGCGACGGTCTTAATGTTCGTGACTGGCTGTATGTCGAGGATCATTGTCGGGGGATACTGGCGGCATTGGAAAAGGCCGAAGACGGCGAGATTTACAATCTGGGCGGCAGCAACGAGATGACCAACATGGAGATAACTAAAAGCATCCTTAACTTCCTCAATAAACCGGAGAGTCTGATTAAGCATGTGAAGGATCGTCCGGGACATGATCGCCGCTATGCATTAGATTCCGCTAAGGCTAAAGAAAAACTCGGCTGGCAACCCGAGATGGATTTTACCGAGGGGCTGGCAAAGACTATAAAATGGTATTGTGACAACGATAAATGGCTGCATGATGTTCAAAGCGGCGAATATCAAAAATTTTACAAAATCCATTATCGGGAGCGCAGTTGAGAAATATACTTGTCACCGGGGGGGCCGGACTTCTGGGACAACACTTTGTAAATAATCTAATTGATGAATTTAACATTTTAGCCATAGATATTGCAGTCAACCCGTTCGATCCGCATCGAAACCTGGAATATATCAAAGAAGATTTAACGAAATTTGATACAGTCAAACCAGTCATTGATGATTTTGCCCCTGAACTTGTTTTCAACTGTGCCGGCACTACTGATGTCGATGCCTGCGAACAGAACCGCAAGCAGGCTTATACATTAAACGTCGGCCTGGTTGAAAACCTGCTGACAACGAAGGCTGAAAAGCTTATTCATTTTTCCAGCGATTATGTTTTCAATGGCATCAATGGTCCTTATGCTGAAGAAGACCAAACTGGCCCTATTAACTATCATGGCGAAACGAAATTGAAATCAGAAGCTGTCCTTGCTGAGTCAGGCAGGGAACATATTATTATCCGTACAAATGTCCTTTTCGGTACCGGCAGAAATATCCGGCATAATTTTATCACGGGCCTGATAGACAGCTTACAAAAAGGGAAGAAATTGCATATAGTAACTGATCAGTTCAACAATCCCATCCAAGCCGGCAACTTAGCCGAGGCGGCAATTGAAGCCGCCCTGAGCGAATTTAACGGAATACTTCATATCGGAGGAGCAGATTACCTCTCCCGATATGAAATAGCGCTGAAAACCGCCGAACATTTCAATCTCAATCAGGGATTGATCCAGCCAACTACTACAGAGAAATTAAACCAGAAAGCCAAAAGACCGCTAAAAGGCGGACTGAAAATTGATAAGGCCAGAAAAATGTTGAAGACTCGATTGCTTCCATTCGATGAAGCTTTATCCATGATTAAAATATAATTTCCTGTGGGCGGCACATGTCCACAGACAGCTATTATTGGGGGATAGGCTCCCAACTTACTGTTATAAAAACAACCCCATTGCATACAACAGGAAAATCTTCAGTCTTTTCAAAAACGTAACCTAATCTGCATTATTCACGAATCTTAGCATGTGCTGGCATCCGCCATAGGCGGATTCTTCTGCCAGAGTTGTCGGAAGTAACCTCCGACAGCACAAAAGCATTATAGAGATCATAGAGTGTTTTAGTTGTATTCAAAACAACATTAAGGTATAATTGTATGAAATATAGGGATTCAACGGAACGTTTGTTTATTAATAGGCGATATCATCTAACATGCATGTAGGAGGAAGGAATATATGATAATATTTATTACAGGGGCTGCAGGTTTTATTGGAACGCACTTAGTTAAACGTCTGGCGCAAACCGAACATGAACTATACTGCCTTGTCAGGAAAAGCAGTCGGATTCATGCGATTGAGGAGTTGGGATTACGCTAATTACAGGGGATTTGACAAATAAGGATTCTCTTTTTGAAGGTATGAAAGGTTGCGATTGGGTCATCAATCTGGCAAATATATACTCATTCTGGGAATCCAATAATAAAATTTATAATGATGTTAATGTCGAAGGTAACCGAAATATTATGGAATGTGCTTTGGAAATAGGCATTTCCAAAGTTGTGCATGTAAGCACTGGAGGAATATATGGCAAACCAACGGATTGTCCTTTTATCGAGGAAAGCCCTGTTGGCCCTGTTCGCTTCAGCGAATATTTCCAAACAAAGTATGAAGGAGATCTAATCGCCTGGGAACTTTTTGATAAAAAAGGATTGCCGCTTGTTGTTGTTTATCCCTGTGCGGTTCTGGGTCCCGGTGACACGAAAGCCACCGGTAAGTATATCAAAGATCTAATCAATCGCCGCTTGCCAGCAACTATATTTCATGAGTCTGTCCTGACCTGGGTACATCTGAGGGATGTAGCCGAAGTTATTGTTAGGGCGGCAGAGAAGGAAGACAACATCGGTGAGAAATATCTGGTAGGTAAGCACCAACTGTCATTAAGAGAGCTCAACGAGATGATTAAGGAAATCTCGGGGGTCACCCTGCCAAAGATACGCCTTCCCGATTTTGTTGTTCTGGTAAACGCCAGGCTTTTGACATGGTTAGCAGACATAATCAAGAAACCGCCTATATGGGGAATGTCAAGGGACCAAATCAGGGTGATGAAAGAGGGTTTTATAGTCGATGGCAGCAAGGTGGAAAGAGAATTAGGTGTCACCTATACACCTGTTCGCATTGCCCTTGAGGAAGCCATTGCATCATTTGGAAAATGAAATTGCATGCTGGATGCTGCTAATACTTTGTCTATTCTCCAGTATCTATTTGAATTAATCATGACTTCATCTGGCAACTAATCGCTAAATTCCACTGTACTTTTGAATATCATTTCAGTTTACATCAGGTCGTCTTGTCTGCTATAATTATTAACAAATGGATATAATAACCTGGTTTAAAAGTCTAAGCCCGATCATTCAGGCCTTAATAGCCACCTGTTTCACCTGGTTTGTAACCGCCCTTGGCGCCAGTGTAGTTTTCTTAGCCCGTGATATGAGCAGGAGGACACTCGATGCCATGCTCGGCTTTGCCGCCGGCGTAATGATTGCTGCCAGCTATTGGTCTTTACTGGCACCGGCGATTGAGATGTCCGAGGGCAAATCGATTCCCGCCTGGGTTCCTGCTACTGTGGGCTTTCTGCTTGGGGCGTTGTTTTTGCGTTTGACAGACCGTCTTCTGCCGCACCTTCACCGTGACAAAAATACAGATCAGGCCGAGGGATTACATACCAAATGGAAGCGGACTACGCTGTTGGTGTTTGCAATAACTCTTCACAACATCCCGGAAGGTCTGGCGGTTGGTGTTGCTTTTGGAGCAGCAGCCGCGGGTTACCCATCGGCGGCGCTGGCAGGCGCGGTCGTTTTGGCTTTGGGAATCGGTATTCAGAATTTTCCAGAAGGGATCGCGGTTTCAGTACCGCTGCGTCGTGAGGGGATATCCCGTTTGAGAAGTTTTTGGTATGGTCAACTCTCGGGGGTTGTCGAACCGGTGGCAGGCGTAATCGGCGCCAGCTTAGTTGTTATTGCCCGTCCTGTACTTCCCTATGCTCTGGCCTTTGCGGCAGGAGCCATGATCTTTGTCGTTGTCGAAGAGCTCGTTCCGGAATCGCAGGCCGGCGGCCACTCCCATGCGGCAACTATGGGCGCTATGCTGGGTTTCGCGGTGATGATGACTCTGGATGTGGCGTTCGGGTGAAAAAACGGCCGTAATATTATCTCCGGAAAATTACACAAACAATTATGTCGCATTATTAACGAATCTTAGCATGTGCTGGCATCCGCCATAGGCGGATTTTGTGGATGGCGGACGTCTCGTCTGCCATTGTTTAAGCTGGTGCATGAGGACATACACCAGCCGCTAACGTCCAGATAATTCTTTAAAAGTAGGCGGTCGGCACGCAGTGTCCATTGGATTTATCCGGCAGCAATCATGTTGGGGGATAAGTCCTACGGATCTGTAGGATCTCCAACCTACTGCTTGATATCTTTTTTCAGCTCAACTATCGTTGCCCCCCAGCCGCCGCCTGAACCCTCCTCATGATGAAAATCGATCACTGCAGGATGCTCTTTCAGGATACTATGAACAATCCGTCTTAGAGTGCCGGTTCCTTTACCGTGAATAATCCTTAAATGATATATGCCTCTATCCAGGCAGGCTTCAATATAATCCGGCACCAGTTGTTTAATCTCTTTTGGCGGGAAAGTATGCAAATCGAGGGCGCCGTTAATCGGCATTTCAACCGGGTCATTATTGTTTTTAGGCATAATGTAAATTTATCTGATTTTTTCTTTTTATCAATAAAAATCCCCCGGGGAAAGGGGGATTGATTGAAGAGCAGAAGATATATTGAAATAGTTATTCTTCTTTATCGTCCTTAAGCGGTTTATCATCCCAGGGATTATACCTTGACGGGTCGGAATCCGGGTATATTGAATATGAATCTGATAAAGCTTTCTTTTCAGATTGTCTATTTTTCCCTATTAACAAATCAATAAATCTGTTTTTCATGTTTTCCTCCTGTTTGATAAAATATTAATCAAAAATAAGGCCATCTGTTCAACAATAATCAAACAAGGCCTAACTCATTGAATAATATAATAATAAATGTAATAAAATCGGCGCTTGGTAAAGCAGATGCGAAATTTCCAACGAGATAAATACGCAATATGCAAATTACAATGAAATTCTTTGCACACAAATATTGATTGATACATTTTAGCTGATTATTGTGTAATTTAAAATTTTGCTTGAAATATGGGAAATAATTTATATTTTAGATATGTATATTGCACCCCATCTCGTAATATCACGAGGAAGGGGGTTATAAAGGAAAAGATATAATAAAAGCAGGTATTAAATACTGACCGTGATAATTGATTCAAACCAGATTATATGGTTATATAAAATTGGGTTATTTGGGATAGCTATTGGTATTTTCTTTGAAAGGTTTGCAATTAAAAGTCAGTGATTATCAGAAAAAGGAGTGATGTTTATGTAAAGAAAATATGAAAATTGAATAAATAAGTTGATTTTATTCATAATTTTATGTGGGAAATTTAGAATTATTATCGAAATTTATTTACGTGTAATTTAAGGAGTGGAAATAATGATCATGCCGCAATATCATGGAACTGTAAGACCTGTTTATAACGAACGGGTTATGGTGTTTATCGATGGCAACAACCTGTATCATAGTTTAAAGAACGTTATTGGTAAGACTAATCTTGAGTTCGATAAATTTGCACGAAGATTGGTTGGCGACAGACATCTGATTCGAACATATTATTATAATGCCCCTCTCAACAGGGAAGATGATGAGGAAAAACATCGCCTTCAACAATCATTTTTCGATTCTCTCGATTCGGTGCCTTACCTAACCAAGAGATTTGGCCGTCTTGAGAGAAGGATTGTTCGTCATAACCTCCCTGATGGCACTTTTATTTCAACGCCCACCTACGTTGAAAAGGGCGTCGATACTCATATAGTTGTAGATATGCTGACATTTGCATTCAAAGACAATTATGATACCGCGATATTGATTTCCGGTGATGAGGATTTTGCTCTAATTGTAGAAAAGGTCAAGGAACTGGGCAAACATGTCGAAGTGGCCAATCTTGGCGGCTCATATTTGCTCAGACAGGCTGCGGACAAATATATTCTTATAGACCATAACATTCTTGAGGGAATCCAGCAGTTTTAATAAGCTGTATTTTTTTAACAGATTAAGCCGCTACATTTTAAAAAGTTAGGCCAATAGGGTTTTGTGCAAAAATATTTTTGTTTTAACTGTCGTATTGCTTGACAGGAAAACAGTTCAAACCTATATTCGCCAGCAATAGGAAAATGAACAAAGCCTGCTTTGTTGAGCAGGCTGGTAATTGAAACCAACCAGGAGGACTTGTATGAAGGTTAAAATCGATCATGATCTTTGCAGCGGTGACGGTATTTGTGCGGATCTTTGCCCTGAGGTTTTCGAGATGGAGGATGATAAGGCTAAAGTCATTATTGAAGAAGTTCCGGAGGATGCCGAAGAGGATTGCCGGGATGCGGCCGATAGCTGCCCCGAGGGTTGTATCGAAATTATCGAGTAGCCTTTAATACCGACAATAAATTCTATAACCGGCCAGCCAGGCCGGTTTTTTTTGCTCAATTGATATCAATGAAGCTGTTTTTAAATAATCGGTTTTAGTTCTCATCTTTTCATTTAAAAGGTTGTCACCCTGAATATTTCGTTGTAAAATAACACGATTTTAGTTTGAACTGAAATTAATATGCGTGAATTTTGACTTTAATGAACAAAATACTCGAAGGCGCTAAATGGAAACATCATGGACACTAACCGTATCGTTTATTGTTTACACAGCGAGCATAATCGCAGTCGGTCTATATTCTGCCAGGTTTGCCTCCCGTTCCACCTCGGATTATCTTTTGGCTCGTAAGGGATTGGGCGCCTGGGTGACGGCCCTGTCGGCTTCGGCTTCCTCGGAGTCGGGATGGGTTACACTGGGCCTGGTGGGTACCGCTTTTACAGAGGGGTTGGCCGCTATCTGGGTGGCGCCGGGATGCCTGCTTGGCTATATATTCAACTGGTGGGTGATGGCTCGTCCGGTGAATAAGTATACATCCAAACACGAGGTGTATACAATACCCGACCTGTTAGCCTCGATTTATAAGGATAAGGCTCTGATAATCCGCTGGGTTTCGGTTGTAGTTATATTTTTCATGATGACGGCCTACGTGGCGGCTCAGTTTAATGCCGCCGGAAAAGCGTTCGAAGCCGTTTTTCACATTAAATACTCTGTTGGTGTATTAATCGGAGTAGTAATAGTCGTGGTCTACACGGTCAGCGGCGGTTTCCGGGCGGTTGCCTGGACTGATTTTATTCAAGGTATACTGATGTGGCTGGCTTTAGTGTTTCTGCCGATTCTGGTGATTTCACATGGCGGTGGGCTGGGGGAGGTTTTCAGCAGGCTTGCCGCAGCGGATCCAGATCTGGTTAAAATAACCGGTAATAAAGTCGGATTTATGGCGCTGGGTCTGGTAATCGGCTGGCTTGGCATCGGGCTTGGTTATCCTGGCCAACCCCATGTGATAATCAGGTTTATGGCCGCTCAGGATGAGGCCGCAATAAAACGCGGGCGCATTATAGCAATGCTTTGGGGCGTGTTTGTCTTCACAGGCGCAGTATTTCTTGGCCTGGCCTGCCGGGCTGTATTTGGCCATCTTGGGGATGCCGAACAGGCTCTGCCGATCATCTCGATTCAGCTTCTGCCGGGTGTTCTTGCCGGCTTGATGCTGGCCGCAGTGCTCGCGGCAATCTGCTCGACCGCCGACAGTCAGCTTCTGGTGGCCTCATCCTCAATCGCTCATGATCTGTATGCCCGTCTCACCGGCAAAGACCTCGACAGCCGTCATGTGGTCAATATCGATCGTCTGGCAGTAGGTGTTTTGGGCATCCTGGCAATGCTGTTAGCGCTGACTGAAAAGCGGGTGATATTCTCATTTGTGCTTTATGCCTGGGCCGGCCTGGGAGCAGCATTTGCCCCGCCATTGATACTGGGGCTGTTATGGAAAAGGGTCACCTCGACCGGCGCCATCTCTGGCATGGTCGTTGGCTTTTTGACTGTAGTAATCTGGAAAAATATCCCGGCCTTATCGAATGCATTATATGAACTGGTGCCCGGGTTTTTCCTGTCGCTGGCAGTGGTGTGGCTGGTGAGTTTGGCGGGGAGGAAAGAGTAGGGACAGATAATCGCTCTGTTAAAAATATAGATCAAAAATGAATGCAAATCATTTATAAATATTTGTTGCATAAATACGATAAATATTCTATAATATTATAAGGATCAATAGATTAGTATTGCAAATATTGTTGCATAAAGGGTTACAAAAAGGATTACAAAAAGGATTGCAGAATGACTTTAACAGCAGATAGGCTTTTAGAATTTAACCTGTTTGATATTAAAAAAAATGACATTTTAGAGGATATTCAATTAATTAGCAATGTTATAAGTCTGCATTCTTTTATAGTAGAGATGCCGGCATTTCCATTTGTTAAAGACTCAATATTGCGAGATGAAATAATAAGAGCTGTGGGAAGTACAACTGCCATTGAAGGCAATCAGTTAACGGAAGAAGAAATAAAAGCTGTATTCGAAAAAGCTGATAAGAAATATGCATTGCAAAAAGCTGAGCAGGAAGTTCAGAATTCCCGAGAGGTTTATAATTTTATTAATGAGCATGTTGCTAATAATAAGAATCCTGATATTTCACTTCCATTTCTGCGTCAAATTCATACTCTAACAACAAGAGACATACGCCATATTTCCAACAAACCCGGGCATTTAAGAAATGACCAGGTTGAATTTGGTGTGCCTAAATTGCCATCCCTTTTTCCAGACCAGGCTTCTGTTGAACTTGCTGTAAATCAATTTATTGAATGGTATAATGGGAAGTCGGAAGGTTTAGATAATCATCCCGTTATTCGTGCTTTATTGTCGCATTATTATCTAACTGAAATACACCCATTCTTTGATGGAAATGGTCGAACCTCCAGAGCAGTAGAATCATATTGTCTTTTATCAAATGATATTTTACATCAACATTTCTTTTATGTGCTGGCAAATTTCTGGGTCAAAGATAAGGACAGATATCTTGCGGAACTGCGAGATGTGCGTAGAACCTGCAATGTTACAAACTTCATTAAGTTTGGTTTAAAGGGATTAGTCGAAGAATTGAGTGCTATTAAAGATAGAGTAAAACGAAAAGTCAGTGTTCTAATGTTTTCTGATTATATCCATTATTTACACAGAGAGAACAAAAAAGTACCAAATATTCTAACTAAGCGGATGGTGCACTTTTTAGAAATTCTTGTACAAATTGGTATAACGCCGTATAGAGATTTTATATCATCGCCTTCTGTAAGAGCTCTTTACTCTAATGTTAGTATCAGTACTCGAAGCAGGGATATCAAAAAGCTTTCTGAAAATAGATTGATTAATTTAATCGAAAAAGATGGAATAATGATTATAGAAGCAAATCTTGAAATTCTGCAAAGCTTAGTTTATAAGGTGAAATAAATTAATATTTAATACATACACCATGCCCCCTCTTATCACCACAATTTTCGCTATTGGCGGCGGCGAGTTGTCCGAATTAGAAACACTTGCCATCGATAAACAAATTGTAGCTGCAGCAAAAATCCGTGAGGGACGCATTAAAAGTAAACCGCGTGCCTTGTTTATTCCAACCGCCTCCGGAGACGATCCCGAATATTACGAAACTTTTGCAGAAATTTACGGTCGAAGGCTGGGATGCGACACCGATGTTTTATACCTATATGGTGGAGTCTCATCAAAATCTGTCATAGCTAAAAAGATCAATTGGTGTGATTTAGTTTATGTCGGTGGGGGCTCGACCCCGTCGATGATGCGGATGTGGCATAAATATAACGTAGACAAAATGCTTAAGCGAGCCTGGAAAAACGGGGTTATGATGGCGGGTTTGTCGGCTGGAGCCAACTGCTGGTTTTCTCTCGGGTTGTCCAACGCCTTTAAAAACCGCTGGACTGCTGTCAGGTGCCTGGGATTGGTCAGTTTTGCCTGCAATGTCCACTACTCGACCGAAAGCGGTCGTAAGAAGGCTTTCAGCAAGTTGATAGCTAAAAATAAAATAACAGGAATCGCCCTTGAGGATAATGCTTGTATTAAAGTTACAAACGATAGATATGAAATTATCAAATCCCGAAAAAATGCCGAGGTATTTAAAATCGTTTACCGGCAGAATACTGTCAAACGGTTTGAGTTGGTAAAGAACGGGCTTCTTGCAGATCTGTAATGACTATTTTTTGTACTATTGTCCGGGCCGCCCTCTTAATATAATCAGCCTTATACTTAGCATCTCTAAAAACTGCTTGACTTTTCATGATAATTAAATAACTTCGACTGTTGTATAATTTTGGCAATTGGCGGTGTTATGAATTTAAAAGGTAAACTTTCAAGAAAAGCAAAAAAAACCGACAGTAGTTTGGGGTTCGGGAAAATAAATTATATTCTCATGGCTGTCGGTTTGGGAATGATAGTTGTCGGCTATATTTTTCTGGCTACCGGAGATATTACTGTCGCACCCATATTGCTGGTTATCGGATACTGTGGGGTTCTGCCAGCGGCAATTCTCATTACAAAACGTTCGCTGAAGACTTCCAATTCGTCAAAATCTATTGGAAAGGATATTAACGCCGATAATTAATGTGATTTCGATTCGGAAAATAGGTTAACGGGGTCGTAGTTCAGTTTGGTTAGAACGCCTGCCTGTCACGCAGGAGGTCGAGAGTTCGAGTCTCTTCGGCCCCGCCATGATTAAGGCTTCCGTAAGTCGTTGAAAGACTTGCGGAAGCCTTTGTTTTTCATGGGGTTTTCCCGCCAATTTAGGGTGAATAACCCTCTATAAATATCAATAACTTACAACAATTATGGTCTCAGTATGGTCCCAGTCAATATGGCAGTTTTTCGATTGCGAGTTGATTTTGATTCTATGATAAGTGAGCGTATTTCATTGTGGTTTTAATGTCCGTATGCCGGACCAGGTTTTGGATTACTGGAATTGGAACTCCGGCCATGGCTAAATGAGAAGCGAATGTGTGTCGGAGATCATGAAGCGTACCTTGCATGCCTAGCTTTTTAACTGACTTTTTGAAATTCTTTCTTAGTGTACGGATATTCTCACAAGGCCTATAGACTAATTCGGATTCATTGTTTTATTCTTTCAGCATTTTTAACACTTCAAGAACCTTTGGGTTTAGTGGGATAGTCCTTATTCTTTTCCCCTTCGGGATAAATCCATCATAAGGCCAGACCCGAATTGATTTGTCTCCATAATTTACATCGCGCCAACGAACATTATACAATTCAGATCTTCTTAATCCGGTGCAGACGAGAATCACTATACCAGATATTAACGGTTCTTTAGCATGTTCGATTAGAGCCTCAGCTTCCTTCTTACTGAAGAAATGATACGTCTCAGGGACCTTCGGCATTTTAACTTTAGCCAGAGGATTGCTTTCCAGTACCCCCCAGGATACAGCATAATTTAAAATGGCCTTCAAACGGCCAAGGTAATTGCATTTGATTTTTGGTTTCCGACCCCTCAGTATGGTCGATTCAAACTCTTCATATATCCCCGGATTTATAGAACTAAGGTATTTTACGCCTTTACGCGCAAAGAATTCCTGCATGATTCGAATGCGGGACAAGTCACCCCCGAAATATTCGATTGAATAGTTGTTTTTATATGCAACTGAACTGATTTTTTCATCTTTCCTCCTTAAATTATTTATAAAATCAATTGAAAATTTTACAGCCCCTTTTTTATTTCAACAATACCATCTTCTTCGATTCAATATAATCTCCTGCCTGGAGCTTGTAGAAATACATGCCAGATGGTATATTCTCTGCATTCCAGACAGTTTGATAGTATCCCGCAAGCTGAAAGCCGTCGAAAAGCGTTGTTACTCTCCGCCCAAGGATATCGTAAATTTCGATTGTGATATGCGACTTCTTTGGTAGCTCATATCTAATCGAGGTCGAGGTGTTGAAAGGGTTTGGATAGTTTTGATTTATGGTCAGCTGGTCAGGAATTAGATGATCGTTTAAAGTAACATCGATCATAGTATCGTAATAATAGATTCCATTGCTTGTTCCAGCCAATAGTCTTTCATTGGAATCGATTGCCAAACAATGTACGTTTAGATTACCCAGATTATCGTTCATCAAACTGAAACTTGCTCCAGCATCATCGGATACCAGCACACCGCCGCCATCAGACCCGATATATATCTTACCGGGATCAAGCGGATCGCAGGCAATCGCTTTATTTGCTGATGTTGAAGTAGCGGTATATTCCCACGAATCGCCGCCATCGAATGACCGCGCCAGATAAGCCCAGCAGGCAACATACAAAGTATCCGGACCATTAGGTTCGAACGCAATTCGGCTTGGATTGTAGTCTTCAAGACCAAACAAACCGCCTAAATCTTCCCAGTCCTGGCCAAAATCAGCAGTGTGAGCTATAAATGCCTCTCCCACTGCATATCCCTCATAACCATTAACGCCATGTCCCATTACATCGATGATGTTTAGATCGGTAAGGCCATTGTTGGCATCTTGGTAATCATATCCGTAATCTACTGAAGTGAAGATACCGCCCGGGTAACATATATAAATACAACCGCTGATCTCAGCATCAAAACCCAGCCGGTGCGGATATGGAAAATGGTTTATCAGGTGCCAGGTTTCGCCGTTATCGTCTGAATTATACAATCCAGCCGACCAAGAACCGCTGACGATAGCAAACAGATTAAACGGCGAGTGAGGGTCGGTGCCTATAAAGGAAATCGGCACATTCGAAGCGATTTTATTATGCCAGTTTTCACCGTCATCCGATGTCATGTATAATCCATTATTGTCTGTCCCTGCATAAATATAATCAGAATTAAAGGAGTGGGCTTCAATTGATATAATTTCCATACCGGAAAGACCAAGAAACTGCCACTGATTAGCAAATGCAAAAGATGTTCCGATTAATAGGAAAAGCAATGCCCAGATAATTGTGTTTTCTTTAAAACGTTTCATAGCAATACCTCCAATCGCTATTTGGTTAAAATCATCTTTCTTGATTCAGTAAAATCTCCCGCTGTTATTTTATATAAATACACCCCCGAGGTGAATACTTCAGCATTCCAGACGACTTGATGATAGCCAGCAAATTGCGGTTTGTCAATAAGAGTTGCTGCTTTTCGCCCAAGTATATCGTAAATGTCGATGGTTATATGTAATGGTTCAGGAAGAGTGTATCGTATTGTAGTTGAAATATTAAACGGGTTGGGGTAATTCTGCTGAAGAGCAAAATCAGCAGGTACATAGATTATCGTCGCTGATACAGGTATAGATATAATCAGTGAAAAAATCACCGCAATTGCCATTTTGACAGAATGCTCACGATAGTAGATATAAACCTCCTTTCGTTTAGCGATTAACTGCCTACATTAAAGACATAAAATTAACACTTTTGGCTAAAATTTTTCAAAACATTAAGTCTATTTCAGCAAAATCATCCGCTTTGATTCTGTAAAGTAACCAGCCTGTAAGCGATAGAAATAGATTCCGCTGGAAAGCAAAGAGCCATTAAAATCGACAGCATGCATCCCTGCGTGCCTTTGTTCATTCACCAGCGTTTGAACCTCTCTGCCAAGCAGGTCGTATACTTTTATATATACAAACTGTGGTTCTGATAAAGCAAATGATATCGTAGTTGTGGCGTTGAATGGGTTGGGGTAGTTCTGCTGAAGAGTAAAACCAGCAGGTAATAAATACTCTTCATCAATGCCTGTCGATTGGTCAAAGTAAAAAGCTCCCATATCTGCCCTGGTGCCATCGGGGTCTAACGGTGAATCCGGATCGCCGGTATCGATGCAGGGTGAACCGACCAAAAGGTGGAAATCACCATTTTCTGGATCGACAAACAGAGGCTCAGCATCTATGTTACCGGCACCGGGCCAACCGCCATGGATATTGCTATAAGTAAAATAAGGTGATGATGAATCATCAAAATCAATCTCAGCACCATATGATGCACTATCTGCCCAAAAAATTGTATTCGTTATCACGGGATTAGAAACAAGTTCACAGTAAATTCCACCACCTGAAGCATTAAGCGCCCAATTTCCACTGAATGTGTTGTTAACCAAAGTCGGGCTCGATTCATAGCAAAAGATGCCCCCACCCCAATGGAATGCGAAATTTCCAGTTATAATATTATATTCGATTAGAGCATTGGAAAGTAAAAAAGCGATTCCGCCACCAGATCCCCACTCGCCTGAAACATTGTTTCCATAAATTACATTTCGACTAATCGTAACATTAGAATAATAACAGTAGATCCCACCCCCATATCCATTCGTCCAAAAACTACCATTAACTTCATTACCTGCAATAATATTGTCTATAATAATCCCATTAGAATTAATGCAGCAAATCCCGCCACCTGTGCCATCCGTCAGATGACTACCAGTAGCACTATTTCCACTTATGTGATTTTTGGTGATGAGAGGACTCGAATTAACGCAAGATATTCCGCCCCCAAATGAATATGAATAGCCATTCTGGATCGTAAACCCTGTAATAACAGCTCCATTATCCTCTCCACTTTCCAGAGTTACAACTGAACCGGCCGAATCTCCATCTATAACAGTTGTTGATATATAGCTTGTATCCTCTGTCGTTAAAAACAACGAACCCAGCACAATATTATGCCCATTGAAATTGATATTTTCGACATACGTATCAGGTTGCACCAGCACCGTATCACCATCGGAGCTGGCGTCCATGCCCTCCTGTATAGTTAAGTAATCATCGGGCACGTTGATAATAGTTGCTGATGCGGCTGCAAACGCAAAAGCAACTAAAACGCTCACAATAATGAATGATTTTTTCATTTTCTTTCCCTTGTAAGAGGCGGTATGATTAGTTTTTTCATAGAACTAAATACCTAAATTATATCCAGAGCCGTTATATCAATTCATTGATAAAAACATAATATATTTCTGTTTAATGTCAAGAGGTTTTTTACTTATTATGCCTTCAACCTATGAACTTCAAGGGCTGTCTTTCGGCATCCCTTTTTTACCTAAACCTCTTCTGAGCCTGCGCTTCTCAGCCTGCGAATGACGGTGATTGTCCCAACAGCCAGCAAAAACAAAGCCAGGATAATCATACCCCATTCGGAGAGCGTGGGGATGAGGGGGACACCCTGATTCAAGAGAACCGAGACGTTGCTGGAAAACTCATTTGCCGTGGCCAGGTCGAGATTTGGTTCAATATTATAACTCAGCGGGCTATCCGTCGGGGAACTTTTCAAAGCGTTAAAGCTTTGGTAAAAAAGATCGAACAATTCGTTCAGGTGTATAATTCCAAAACAAGACCGTTCGTCTGGACAGCCACAGCTGATTCTATCTTGGCGAAGATTAAAAGACTATGTGAATGTATTTCCGGGACAGGACGCTAGAGCACGGTCAATTAACCTACCACCTGGCCGACCAGAAGATATTTCTGGATTAAAAAAGGACTTTGTCCGCCGGATCAAGTCCGGAATGGCTGGAATAAGGGAATAATGCGTTATCGGCCTTTTCTGCGCCCGAGGAAACCGGAGGCTGACCAACTTGCCGTAGGGTAAAAAAGAACAACCGCCCTTTTAATGATTTCGCTGAAACAAATCGGAATATTTTTCGTCTATAATTGTAGATATAAGTAAGGAGGAAAATTATGAATATAGCTAAACTTTTCCCAATGGTTTTAGCCATTATTGCATTATGCTTTAACTGTTCCGTCGACAAGCCGGTATCACCGCAGCGGGGAAATCAAAATGATTATTTGGCGATGTTTTCGCAATATGATATCGATAATCATTCCGACCGGCTCGAATCGAAATACTCGTATATTTTAAGCTACCCATCAGGCGGCGGTATTTTCGTACTTCGCAGTTTGCTCGATCCAATCACGCCCAGTGTCTATCCGCATGATTACGCGATAACGCTTCATGCGCATCCCGATTTGAACGCCGTATTGACATCTGATTTCGGTAACCACAGTTCCAGAATACACGAGATAACTATCAATCCCTCTCCTGATATTGAAACCAGACTATATCAGATTCAAGTGGATGTAATGCAAAACGGCGGGTTATACAGGATTCCGCTCGAGGTTGACGTCATAAACCGGTGGGCTTCTGATGATTCAATGGCTGTTGTCAAACGCAATGAGTTTCTCCCCTGGCTGGAGACTCACAATCCCGAGTTCGGCAACCTGACTGATCTGGAATGGCAATCGTATTTTACATATCCCGGCATACTGGTGGTGGAGCACTGGACTTTTCTAAGCAAACGGTATGAGGTCAGGGTATGCTGGCATGTGATGATTCCGCCGTATGACTGGTCAATGTTTTGCATTCGTGAGCGTGGGCAGTGGAAACCGAGCCTGGCTTTAAGACGTGAAACCGACGGCAGAATCCATGAGATTGCTGTTGCGGATTACCCGCAGATGTATGGGTATTGATTATTTTTTCCTCAGGGCGTGCAAAGACAATTTAACCCATAGATTCCCAAAGCAAGCTGATGGGGCACCAATGCATTCCCAAACAGAGTTTGGGAACAAGAGGGGAACTCGTTATTTATCCACCTGAAGGGTGGGGTTAACTGCTCTATATGCAAGAACATTCACGTTTTTATTAGCATAATTATTTTCCACTAGTATTCTTAATATAAGAATCAAGCCAGTTTCCAAAAATCACTGGTTTCCAATTTGAGCCAAATCCCGAGCCTAGCTCAGCCATAAATTTGAATGAAGCACCCGCGATTGCACCTAAGATGCCTCCCTTTATGTCTCCAATTACTGTACCAACAACAGGTGGACCTAAAATACCGAATAACTTTATAGTTGTTCTGCCCAATTTTGTTATGCCACTTTCTTTGGCTACTTCATTATGATATGCTATGATAGCATTGCGGTCCCTATCATTTTCGGATTGAAGCCATTTTCGAAATTTAACAGCTTGTTTCCTGATCTTTATTATATTATCAAGATCTAAACTGCCGCCATTTACCAAAAATCTAATGTCTGGGAATTCGACTTCTAATTTTAAATTATCAATAATACTTTTCGTGTTTTTAAACCTATGGGCTGTTTCATAAAGTTTATCTCCTAAAAGCGTACCCATTGGATTGCTAATAAAGGCATCGCATTTTAACTGACATGTAGTTTGAAGTGTTCTGTTGCATACAGCAGCAGCAGCAAGAGGCGTAGCATTTGAAAAGTTTATTTTCTTCCCTAATCCCTCAATTAGTTTATCTAAATTCATATTCCAATTAATTCGGTGTTGATCTCTAAATTTATCTATGGTCACTTTAACTTTAACGTCTTTTCCCCATCCTATAAGAGGATAAACCTCATCTAGCAACGATTGTAGTAATAGCGAACATTTAGTTGGATTTTGGAAATCATCACGCGCATTCTTAATAGGTTTGCCAAAATCATCTGCTTTTACTTCTATTACATTTCCTTCAATAGCTTCTGCCATAAGCTTTCTTTGCTTATTATTAACTATATCATTTAGTAAGTGGTGAAATACAAATCTCTCAATAAAAGTATTCTTCTTCTTTTGTTCTTCATCTTGAATATTCATTATAATGTATTTATCATCTTTATTTATTGGCGCAGTAGCAAAGGCATAGTGATAAATTATTATTATCCCATCTCTTAATAGCGATAAAAAGAATTCAAACTTACCTTGATTTATGAACCACTTTAATATTTCTGCAAAGTCTTGTTGCGTATTAATGTTCAAATATATATTATCATAATAAATTAATGACTCAGCCATTAATCCTATATCTATACTTTTCCCCGAATATTTCAGCGAAGGTGAACTATAACACCAAGCTTCAATTGGAACAAAAGCTCTTGAATGATCCGACATATATTACCTCTATATAAAAAATATAAGCCTTTATAATAGTAACGTCAATTCATTTTATACTAACTCCCCCTCGTCCCAAAGCTTCGTTTGGTTATCCAATCATCTGCGAGATATGTTTCGATTATTATGAACTAAGTCAGTAGGTCGGCCTCCGACCAGCGGGAGAAGGCGGACAACTGCGTGGTGTCGGGTTTCTTGCTCTCTTTGTTCGCTACAGAATCCGACCTACTGCTACGATCATTTTGTTATTGTCCTTTCTCGGGGAATGGGAGAAAAACCCTCGCCTTTAGGCGAAGACTTTAGTATGCTTGCGGTATGGAGCATTACCGTAAATCGAGTCACACGGTGTATGATATCAAATACCACAT
>Ga0114922_10002014_pt1 | contig 19181 bp, 15 predicted proteins | sample AartaG_FD_100975 | JGI IMG/M metagenome (GOLD analysis project Ga0114922, IMG submission 100975) | Deep subsurface microbial communities from Aarhus Bay to uncover new lineages of life (NeLLi) - Aarhus_00045 metaG | ecosystem: Environmental > Aquatic > Marine > Oceanic > Sediment | place...
AACGTACCTTCAATAAAGTCCCCGGGAATAGTGGAATAGATTTTGAATTGTAGGGTATAATCTTGGTCGGGTTCAAATGCATCCGGATGTTTAATGATCAGGGTCATCGTGTTGTCGGTCGAAAGGGACAGTGTCGTTAATACGTACCGATCCGACGGATCAAATATGGCAACATAGGTATCCGGATGATTTAGATCGACAGGTAAGGAGAAGGTAATCTCGATATCCGAATCTACCGGGAATTGATCATAAAAACCCTGTGCCCGTTCCAGGTTGGTGGAAACGAATTCGATGCCCCTCTGGGTGGTGAATGTATGCGTTTCTTGCTCGAATTCATAACCATCCTTTGAGAAACCCGATAATGTTAACGAGTATTTTGTATCTGCCAGGAGGTAGACGAAGGGATCGATGGTGAGTGTGATCTCACCCTCCCAGCTCACGGCGCATTCAATGAGCGTATTACTGTCATATTCTCTGAGTTCGATTAGAAAACACGACGATTCCATCGACTTTGAAAAAGTGGCAAAGATGGTATCCGATACGACGAATTTATACACGCCGATAAAATTGTTATAAACGAGAAAAGGTTCCAGAGCGATGCCTTCCTGAGTGAAGAATGTATACGTTTCGTTGAATTCATGACCGTCCTGAGAAAAACCATGTAATTTCAGGTTGTATGCTGTACTGGGTCTGAGAACGACATCAGGATTGATTGTGAGTGTGATATCCCCATCCCAGCTCGTTACGCATTTTACGACCTGCCAATCATTATCGTAATAGCTGAGTTCGACTTGGAATGTATTGAATTTCATCAATTTAGAAAAGGTGGCAAAGATGTTTTCCGATAATACGAATGTATAGACATTGATAAAATTGTTGTAAACGATGAAGGGCTCTGGCGTGGCAATTTCGAGGATAATATCATCAATTGTATGAGTTGCATCCTGTACCAGGCAAGCATACGTAAACTCGGTGCCCCATTCATATGTATTATATGTATAGGGCATTGTGTACAAGAAGACAGCGGGTGTCCCGGGGAGACTATCAAAAGAGAAAAATCCCTCGCTGTTGGTAGTCGCCGAAAATTTGCCCGGGTATATATTGTAACCGCAGTCACTCCAACCCGATGAATCGTGCCCGAACATTCTAAATGAATGTGTGTAATCGGCAACGACCGTTACACCGTCTGCGACGGTAATGGATTGGTCACTATCTTTTTTATAGATTCTGCCTTTCAAACCGGCATTCTTCTTGTAGAGGCTGACATTCTGAATCACGCTGTGGTGATAACTCGAATCGGTCGCAGGGCAGCAGGGTAGGATGTCTTCCAGTTCGGGTATTGTCACAGTGACCCGGCTGATGGACCATTCGATGGCCCCTGAGAAAGTGATCACGTAATCACCGGACACCAAACCTGTGATGATATAGTAACCGAGCCGATTCGTAACAGTGGATTTCAATTCACCGTTCACGACCCAAGTCACGGTCACTTCTGCACTGTCGAATAACGCATGGTTGCAAAAATCGGCTACGACGCCATGAACGGACCCTACGACCCGACCGTTGGCTAACGGTGGCTGATATGGCTGGACCGTATGTTCCGAACAGCTCCAGATGAGGAGCATCGAGAATAGTACCAACACAAAAAGCGCTTTTGTCTTCATTTTTGACTCCATGGATTACTGTTATTTCTAAACGACTATAAAGGGATTGTTTGTTGTTTGTTATATCAATTTATTGCCATTAACGTACTGGGAACTATCATTTTGTGTAAATGACTATATTATATGAAAATATGTTAAATATTAAGTTTTACGTAAAGGGAATATACAATCAAAAATAACCAAAGTCAATAAAAATAATTGATACTATGAATTTTGTACTTGACTTTCTTAAATAAATACAATATAATGTTGTAAATTAATATTCCTTTTCCCATTGGATATACGTTCATTTTCACTCATCGAAAGGAGCGGTTTGATAAATTTTATACCGATTAACGAGCTTTGGTTTGTCTTATTCATATATAAATAGGAGAGGACAATGATGAGAATAAGATCCTTAGGGTATTGGCTGGTTCTTGGCTGCCTCATCTGGACCGGCAGCGGTTATTCCCAGCGGGTGACGCGTATCAGAAGACCGTACATCCTTATTGACATCGGAAGCACTTCGGATGTGAAAAAAGGGGATCAACTTTTCCTTTATCGCATTGGGGATGCGGGCCATCCTTTAGTCGTCGGCAGAATTGAGGTCGTACGCATTCAGGGTAACAACTGTGCGGCTAAGATTCTCTCTGAAGATAGAAAGAATCCCATTGATTTGAATGATCGATTGATGGTGCAGGGAGATATGTCCGTAATGAGGGATATGGGTCAATCTGCAGGAGGCCGACAGCCGGCGCAGATGCGATACACATCAAGACGCAGCCATTGGCTTTCCTATGTCACGATAACGGCGGGATTGATATCGAGTGGACTCGGATACTATTTTTATAATGAAGCGGAACAGTATTCTAAAATAACACCCGTCAGTATTAAACATCAAGCAGAACTCGCCGACGATATTCGAAAATATGACAATCAATCCAATTTTTCCACCTATTTAGGGGGGGGATTGATCGCCTTCGGCGTGGTTTATTATTTGATTACACGTGATAGACCGGTCTATCGAGATCAGGCCTTTCATATCACGCCCATCCAGAAAAAAGGATACTATGGAATGGGTATCCAATTTGCCCTGAAAAGGCCGTGATGTCTCGACGCCCTTTTTTAGCAACCGGATACAAGCCTCGTTACTATTCCGGTTTCTGAAGACTAATCAATTCAGGGCAATTTAGTTGCTGTTTTATTCAAGAAATGTCGCAATGGCCGACATGACCTGACGCTGAAAGGTCCCCCCTGTCGGACGATTGATTAGTCTGTTGGCCACGACCAGAGTAGAGGAACCTCCCCCATCCAAATTCATGGCTTTAATTTAAATCTTTGTCTGTTTTGTACCATGTACCGTTTCCACCATTGTTAATTTCATAAAACCTTCCGAAGGTTTCCTTTCAAGGAATCTCTGACCTTCATATTGTCAGATATCCTCGAATGTGAACCTTCGTAAGGTTCTGATATCATGATCCTTCTTGATATATAAATAGAAAGTTTTTTCAAGGGACTTGGCCATGATAAAAAAAGCAATACCCACCATCGGCAGGACAAACATACTGATATTCATGAAAAACCTGGTTGATAGGATGGCTTTTGATGCTAACAGGGCAATAGAGATGAGTATGAGAATCATGACAAAGTGTTCCCAACGGTTTTGTGCTCGTTCAGAGATCTTATCCATCCATTTCCTGAAAACCGATTCATTTCTCAACCTCTCCTGTAATATTAAAAAAATGATGAAAAAAGGTTCGCCATTCAATCATCTGAGCGAGGACATATTTTTTCCCTTTTGCCGTGAGGGAATAATATTTCCGTTGTCGTTTCGGGCCTTCGTATTTCCAGGTCCCCTTGATCAATCCTTCTTTCTCCAGTTTGTGCAGGATGGGATAGAGGGTGCCATGATTGAATTTGAAATGGCCTTTGCTTTTCTCCTCGATTTCCAGGGCAAGCTGATAGCCGTGTTTTTTCCCATGAAAAAGTCAAGAAAAATTTCTTGACTAATTGTCATAAGTTCGTTATGTTCATTGGTTAATTAATAGTTTAGAGTTGAGGTCGTCCTAAAAGCGATTGGTACAATAGTCATTTTAATGAACACAGTTTCTAAATATCGAGGAGGTTTTTTGGCACTATCAATGGACAAAATTGTATCCCTCTGCAAGCGGAGGGGTTTCATCTTTCAATCGAGTGAGATCTATGGAGGTATCAATGCATGTTATGATTATGGACCATTGGGGGTGGAGCTGAAGCGTAATGTGAAAGAGCTCTGGTGGAAGTCCATGGTTCATGAGAGAGATGATATCGTGGGACTGGATGCCGCAATTCTCATGCATCCCAAAGTATGGGAGGCCTCCGGCCATGTTTCCGGCTTTACGGATCCTCTGGTGGATTGCCGTAACTGTAAGCAGAGATTCCGTGAGGATGAGATCGATCCCAAGAAATTGGAAAAGAGGCAGTGTCCCAGATGCGGTAATGTGGATTCCCTGACCGAGGCCCGGCAATTCAATTTGATGTTCAAGACACACATGGGTGCTGTAGAGGAGGATGCCTCGGTCGTCTATTTAAGGCCGGAGACTGCCCAGGGCATCTATGTGAATTATAAGAATGTGCTGGATTCATCGAGACTCAAAATTCCTTTTGGTATTGCTCAGATTGGAAAGGCCTTTCGAAACGAGATCACCCCGGGTAACTTTATCTTTCGCACCCGGGAGTTTGAACAGATGGAGATGCAGTATTTTGTCAAACCCGGTGATGATGAAGCCGTATTCAATCAATGGCGTGAGGAGCGGATGGCATGGTATGTCCGGCTGGGTATCCGGAAAGAGAAACTCCGATTCCATCAGCATGGGGAGGATGAACTGGCCCATTATGCCAAGACGGCTTTCGATATAGAGTATGAGTTTCCTATAGGATGGAAAGAATTAGAAGGAATACATAATAGAACGGACTTTGATTTATCACGACATCAGGAGAGTTCGGGCAAGGACCTTTCCTATTTCGATGATAGCACTCGAGAGCGTTATATCCCCTATATCATTGAAACATCTGCTGGTGTAGATCGAACATTGTTGATCTGCCTGGTCGATGGGTATGAGGAGGAACAATTAGAGAAAGAGACGCGAACCGTGCTGCACCTGGATCCTAAGATCGCTCCCATTAAAGCCGCTGTTTTTCCTTTGGTGAACAGGGATGGCATGGACGATTATGCTCGAAAGATCTATGACGAATTGAGAGGAGATCTGAAAATATTTTTTGATGCTTCCGGTGCTGTGGGACGCAGGTATCGGAGACAGGACGAGGCCGGAACCCCTTTCTGCATCACTGTGGATTCCCAAACCCTGCAGGACGATACGGTTACGGTTAGGGACCGGGATACGATGGATCAGGATAGGGTTCCTGTGAACGGCCTGCTTCCCGAGTTAAATAAGAGAATATGGGGGAAGAATGGATAGGATATTATTGATAAATTGCTGAACGAGGATGCAATTTCTGAAAAAAATAGCAACTTTCTCGAAATAAGTAAAAAATATCTTGACAATTCGCAAATAATTACGTATTTTTTGTTATTGTTGAGGATTAACAGATTTTGGATATTGTTATTCTAAAAAACGCAGAAAATCAGCGATTCACATTAATGCCCAAAGGAGGTCAATATGTCTAGAGGTAGAGGAACTGTCAATAAGGTTATCTTGGTAGGTCGCTTGGGGGCCGATCCACAATTAAAGTACACACCGTCCGGTAAGGCCAATGCCAGTTTCAATGTAGCGACAAATGCGGTCTGGAAGGATCAGGAGGGCAATCAGCAGGAAAAAACCGACTGGCATCGAGTCACGGCTTGGGGAAAACTGGCGGAAGTCATGGGTGAATGGCTCAAGAAGGGCAGTAATGTCTATCTTGAGGGAAGGCTCCAAACCCGGACGTATGAAGATAACAACGGTGTGAAGAAATGGATCACAGAAGTCGTTGTCACGGATATGGAAATGTTAGGCAGGAAAGGGGAAGGCATGGGTGCGGGTACAGGTACAGGTACAGGTACAGGTACAGGTGCAGATGCACCATCTCCCGAAGAAATACCCCCCAGCGAAGGGGGGGAGGAGGATCTACCCTTCTAGTTTATTGAATCAGCTAACGTCTGCTTATCAGAATCTAACCTTCATCAGATCTTATTTGAATTTTGCAAAAGTTTAGTTATATTAAGGTCTCCTGTCCCCGGTTTGCTACAGACAGGGTTCGATGGGTTATTATGGTGTTTCTCGCATGCCGATACGAAGGAATGGATAATGGGACCTCCGATCCAAGAAGAGAACAGGATGAAAGGTATTCTCCTGGGATTTGCCGGAGGCAGTGGGTCGGGTAAGAGTAAAATCACCGAGACGCTTTTAAAAAACCTGGGGATTGATTCTGCTGTCATTATTCAGCAGGATTCTTATTATCATGATCTATCGCATCTTCCGGTCAAAGAAAGGATAAAAAGAAATTTCGATCATCCCGACGCTATCGATTCCCAGTTACTGAACCAACAGATCAGGGAGCTGATGGCAGGAAACATCATTGGGATGCCGTTGTATGATTTCAAGAATCATATACGGCTGAAGGATGTTCGGCGGGTGGGGCCGATTCGTGTTATTCTTTTAGAGGGGATTTTTATTTTTACCTTTCCAGAGCTACGGGAATTAATGGATCTAAAAATCTTTGTAGATACGGCCCCTGATATCCGGTTTATTCGCAGACTCCGGAGAGACATGCAGGAGCGGGGCAGAACCATGGCGTCTGTCATTCGCCAGTACGAGGCAACGGCACGTCCAATGCATATTGAGTTTGTCGATTCTTCCAAGAAGTATGCGGATATCATTATTCCAGGTGAAGGTGTCCAGGATGCAGCTATCGATCTTCTCAGGACGAAAGTAGAGTCGTTATTAATGGAAAGGGGTATCTCTTGAATTGGAAGTTTTGGTTGGGTATCGTCATCGGTGCACTATTTCTTTTTTTGGCGTTTCGTGGAATTGAATTTCAGGAACTGAAAAATGCCCTGAGACAGGCGAATTATTTCCTCTTAATTCCGGCGAGCCTCATGACAGTTCTGAGCGTGTGGGTGAGGGCATATCGGTGGCATTATATACTCCAACCGGTCCAAAAAATTCGAATGAACAGTCTGTTTTCAGCGACGATGATCGGTCTCATGGCGAATAATATATTCCCTGCAAGATTGGGGGAGTTCGTCAGGGCATATGTCATCGGAGAAAAAGAATCCATTAGCAAGAGTGCCTCTTTTGCCACCATTATACTGGAACGTATCCTGGATGGCATTACTGTGTTACTATTCTTATCGGTTGTGCTCATATTTTATTCTTTTTCTCTGCCCGACTGGATGAGCAATGCTGCTTATATTGCCAGTGGGTTCTATCTGTTTGCACTGGCTTTCTTGATATTACTAAAAGTGAAGACGGAGAAGGTACTCCATTTTGTGCGATTCGTATCGAAACCCCTTCCTCATAAAATCGGGGATGGTTTCATTCATCTGTTAAACTCATTCATCACGGGCTTACAGATTCTGCATAATATGCGAAATATTATCATGGCGAGTATTTTGTCCTTGTTTGTCTGGCTGCCGATCGGTTTTATCATCCATTTATTACTGAATTCCTTCGGGATTCACCTGCCCATCTATGCTTCCTTTTTCTTACTGGTCATCCTCTGTATCGGTGTCATGATCCCCTCGGCCCCGGGATTTGTGGGAACCATTCAGTTCGTTTGTGTGGCAGTGTTGGCGATGTTTGGTGTTATTAAAAGTCAAGCATTGAGTTTTTCTTTTCTTTTTCATGCCACTCAATTCATCCCCGTTACGCTGCTCGGATTGATCTTTTTTTTCGCAGAGGGATTTACTTTTTCGCAAATTGGAAGGTCATCGAGGGTGCTCCAGAATTCCGATGAGGGATGATGAGGATTGAGTCCGAGTCATCAAAGTTACTTTTCGATTTTTTTTCACTTTTAAATCGCGATTGAAGATTTAACAACAAAGAGATAAAATTACTATTTATCGATTAAAATGTTTTACAGAGCGAACGCTAATACGTCCGTCTGGTTTTCTTCGTAGTCGGTTGTTTTTGTTGGCGCGCGGTTTTGATCAATGTTATAAGTCTGGAGGGAATTGATATATGGGAAATCTAGTTTACCAATTTAAGATACAATTGAAAGAAATTACACCGCCAATCTGGCGACGAATTCTTGTACCGGAAGAATATAATTTTTGGGATCTGCATGTTGCGATTCAGGATTCAATGGGGTGGTTAGATTGTCATTTACATGTATTTCGTATTCGTAAAAAGCATTCGAGGTCAATCGTTGAAATCGGGATCCCGAATGACGACAGATTCGAAGACGAACCCGAGATTATTCCTGGTTGGGAAATTCCTATTTCGCATTATTTTCACGATGTTGGTATTACTTCTGACTATGAATATGATTTTGGTGACGGCTGGGAACATGAGGTCATACTTGAGGGGATTGTTATCGAAGAAAAAGGGACCAAATACCCAAAATGCATTGATGGTTCTCGAGCCTGTCCTCCTGAGGATTGTGGTGGTGTGCCTGGATATTATCATGTATTAGATGTCATTTCAAATCCGGGACATGAAGAATACGAAGATATGATTACCTGGCTTGGTGGGAAATACGACCCCGAAGAATTCAATCCTGATGATGTAAAATTTGACAACCCAAAAAAGCGATGGGAACGTGCTTTTTCACAAGGCTGATAACACGCAAGTGCAAGCGCTGCGGCCACTTTGTTATTCATTCTAAGGTTGCGTGTGCTTTTCTCACGTAGAGGCAGGAGCCTCTACGTGAGTGAAAATTTAAAATCAGAAGAAAAAGTTTGGCCTGGCCTTGTTGATTGCAGGTGGGATTGTGTTGATTGGGATAATTTAAATTAAGTTGAAATATTCGTAATTTTTCTTGACTTTTTTAAAATAAAGCAATATAATATTGGTATACCATTTAGAAATTTTAGTGCATTTATCAGCAGGTTACTAAAATAGGGAGCCCTTTTATAGATTAAATCAAATTTCAAAAATCCGAATGGGTAAACCTCGGAAAACTGGGGTGTGTCCATCTCGTTACATGCGGGAGAAAGCCACGGATCTAAAGTAAGTTTGTGGGGGAAGGTACTTTAGTCCAGGTTTAGAATATTTGAATTGAACTTGTCTTTCTGATAATTTCGAAAGACTTACCATGATAGACGGGCTACTGAAGTGTAGAACACTTTATTGAAGTTCGGCTTTTTTTACTGACAACCCAGGTTATTCATCCAATCAAAGAGGTTTTTATGGCATCAGAGAACAAGTGTAGCCGTTGTGGCGAGACCGAATTCGAAGAGGGTGCGGTCCAGTCCGCTGGTAACATCTCCTTTCGGCCGAAAGGGACAAAATTTTTAACAATGTCTCCGGGCAATGTCTCGATTTCTGCACGGATCTGTATGAACTGTGGCCTGATTGAACTGAATGGAGATATTGAAGTTATCAAATCTCTAACCGGCAGCAAAAAGAGTTAAACAAACGATATACCTCTGTTTTATAGGGAGGTATTGTCCGTTCTAGCTATCGCTCGGGTCAAATCTCTGCCTAACGAATACGGTCGCGTCTGTTCTGCAATTCATATTCGGCTTGCAGGTGAGAGTTGTGTTGTTACTTGGCTATTCTCAGGACAAGGTCCACTAGCTACGTAGCAGGTTTCAGGTTGCGTGATACTTACCCTGAAGATGCGCGTGATTGTGAATGTAGGACAATAAAGAGAGAACCGGAACTGATCGAGCGAAGCAGTAACTGAGGACTTCAGTCCTGCAGGAGTTATGTCTCTGCGGAAGGATAGAGAATACTTTCTATTATTTTATGTGCAAACAATGCCTCACTGAAATGTGAGGCTTTTTTCTTCTTGATTTCCTGAAAATAATAATATACATTACAGTAGAATAAAAATTAGAAGCCAAATGCTTAAAGATAATATTCCCCTCACTCGGGAGAGGCGAATAGAATTTAAGTAAGGGCAGACATGATTGGGAGAGTTGAAATTTATTAGCCGAATTCAAGAGATAAAGTGCGTTTCGGAATTCGGCTTTTTTATTTATCGATTAATATTTCTGATATGAGAAACATGGGATAAGGGGGGAAGGGGAAGATAAATTATGTTATAAGTTAAATACTGAACATAAATACTTATATTAATCAGACTGAGGTCAAATTATGAAATGAGCAATTATGAATAATTTTTATAGTTTTTTAGATAATATTTTTTAGATTATCTCATCATTTGTTAATAAAATTTTGGAGGATGTCATGTATAATAAAAAAACAGCATTCGTATTAATGCTCACGTTTATTGCGGTATACTTACAGGCCCAAACACCAGGCACATTAAAGTGGTCATTTGAAACTGGAGGTCGGGTTGAATCATCGCCTGCCTTAGATACAGATGGCACTATTTATGTAGGATCTAATGACACCAAACTTTATGCTTTGAATTCCGATGGATCGTTAAAATGGAGTTATAAAACCGGGGGTAGTATCAAATCCTCTCCGGCAATCGGTGCTGACGGCACCATTTATGTGGGATCTGGTGATAATAAATTCTATGCATTAAATCCCGATGGATCATTAAAATGGAGTTATACAGCAGAAGGTTATATCAATTCCTCTCCAGCAATCGGCGCTGACGGTACCATTTATATGGCTTCTGGTGATAATAAACTCTATGCATTAAATCCCGATGGATCATTAAAATGGAGTTATACAACAGGAAGTTATATCCCATCTTCTCCGGCCATCGGAACTGACGGTACAATTTATGTGGGTTCTTATGATTATAAACTCTATGCATTAAATTCCGATGGATCATTAAAATGGAGTTATATAACAGGATACTGGATCTATTCTTCCCCTGCGATTGGCTCTGACGGAACCATTTATGTGGGATCTGCGGACGACAAGCTATATGCTATTAATCCCGATGGTTCGTTGAAATGGAGTTATAAAACGGGAAATGATATCAATTCCTCTCCGTCTATCGGTGTTGATGGTACTATTTATGTGGGGTCTAGTGATAGTCATCTCTATGCTCTAAATCCGGATGGATCACGTAAATGGAGAATTAGAACCTTATTGACTACTCCATTTGTATCTTGTCCAGCAATTGGCGATGATAATATCATTTATGCGGGCTCTTATGATTGCTTTCTTCACGCTATTAAACCTAATGGTAATGAAGAGTGGTGTTTTAGTACAGGTGATCGCATAACATCCTCTCCAGCGATCGGCACTGACGGCATCATTTATATAGGGTCTATTGACAATAAGTTATATGCTATTTATTCGAGCAGTATGGGTCTGTTAGTGGACAGCCCCTGGCCTAAGTTTCGTCAGAATAACCGGAATACAGGAAACACGGTACTTATCCAGCCTATTGAAAAAGACCTGGGTGTTTCACAAATCCAGCTATCTGATGTTGTTCCATTTGGCAGTTCAAATACTATAGAGATATCCATTACGAATTATGGTACCCAGGCCATTAATAATTGCCCTGTTGGGTATCAAATTAACAGTGAAAGTTCAGTTAATGAAACCTATACAGGTACAATAAATCCGAACTCTTCAGTGAACCATATTTTTTCAACTAACTGGATGCCTTCTTCAACAGGTGACTATCTCATCAAGGCGTATACAACATATGCAGAAGATGAAAATACCACCAATGATACACTGACAAAAACAGTACGCGTGGAATATCAAAAAGATATCGGCATATCCGAGATTCTGGTACCCTCGAGTGTAGGTATCAACAGAACGGTTACCATTAAGGTTGAACTGACTAACGATGGCATCGAGGACCAGAGTAATTTCCCTGTCAGTTATAAAATCGGATCGGGTAACTGGATTACAGAAAACTATTCCGGCGCCCTTCCCTCCGGACAAAAGGCTGTCTACAGTTTTTCGGAAACATGGACACCCACATCGTTGGGATCTTATATTCTTACTGTAAAAACCGAACTGAGCGGCGATCAAAATACGAGTAATGACAGCAAGCAAAAGACTGTGGATGTAAGTGATGTTCAGGAGGGGTGGGTTACTCAGTTTTCTGACACTTCTGTTTCACTTAACAGTGTCTATTTTCCGGATACCAATAATGGTTGGGCTGTAGGCGAGGATGGGATAATCTTACATACAAACGATGGTGGAGAAAGTTGGAGCGCTCAATCTCCCGGCACTTCCGTTGAGCTTAGAAGTGTTTATTTTACGGATGCCAATAATGGTTGGGCTTCAGGAGAAGAGGATGGAATAATAATACATACAACCGATGGTGGTGAAAATTGGCTTAATCAATATTCTACAGATTATTGTTATTTAAATGGCCTCTATTTTATGGATGCCAATACTGGCTTTGCTGTAGGATATTATGGTTCATGGAGTGGTTGGGATTTAACATATTATTCTCGAATCTTACATACAACCGATGGTGGAGAAAATTGGAGTAATCAATTATCCCAAAAGCACATAAGAATTAATGATGTCCATTTTAATGATCAGAATACTGGCTGGGCAGTAGGAGATCGTTTTGAGCTTTGGGCGACGACTTATCCTGTATCCATACATACAACCGATGGTGGAGATAACTGGGCTTTTCAATATTTTGAAACACCTGGTTCCTTTAGGGGTGTATTTTTTGTAGATGCCAATACCGGCTGGATTTTAGGCCCTGATAGCACAATCATACACACAACCGATGGTGGAGAAAACTGGTATGCTCAACTCCATGGAACTTCCTGGCCTCAGAGTGTGTATTTTACTGATTCCAGTACCGGCTGGGTAGTTGGAAGTAAAGGGACAATACTACATACGACCGATGGCGGAGAACATTGGGATGCTCAAACTTCCGGAACATCCAATGTACTTCGGAGTGTCTATCTTACTGATGCCAATACGGCTTGGGCAGTAGGCTATAACATAATCTTACACACAAAAACAGGTGGTGGCATCACCGGGCTGGCAGAGAATGACAATAGACCTCATATATTACCAGAGAATTTTACTTTGTCTCAGAACTACCCCAATCCATTCAATGCCCGGACTACCATCGAGTATCAATTACCGAAAAAAATGCATGTTTCGTTGAAGGTTTATAATGTTCACGGGCGTGAAATCCTGACCCTTGTACGGGGGCAGCAGCCCCAGGGACATTACCGTATTCAATTTGATTGTCAAAATTTGTCCAGTGGTTTATATTTCTACCGGCTTAAGGCCGATCATCAGATCCTATGTAAGCGTATGGTGATTTTAAAATAGGATCCAAACAATTAATCGTGTAAGGACGATTTTTCTCTCCGTCCCACATTCAGAGTTTGTGTGAAAAGCGACAAACCCCGGTTATCCGAAGGTCGGGGGGTGTCCCGGCCAAGTTGTGACAATAATAAATGAAACACGTGTGGCACGTGCCACACGCAATGGGTAAGTTTAATGTTTCTAGTTCACCCGTCGCATCAAGGAATAGATCAAAGGATACCCAAGGGATATAAACCTCAGTTTCATGGAAGAGATAAAAAAAATCCTCAGGGTGGCAATGTCCGAGTCTTCATACTGGGGCCTTACCGAATTTGTTTTATTGAGCTTATGTGTATATTATCCTTTTGGAGGTGGTATTGGTGGTTTCGGAACCGGATCTGATGTGCCTTGACTCTGGTAATAATCAACTTTTTCAGTTCTGGGTTTAAACCCTAATTTTTCAAAGATTTTTTCTACAAATTTAAATCCATCCAAGAAATGAAGACCAAACATAAATAAAATGGGTAAGAATATTAAGAAGATTCTCTTTTTCATTTAAGCACATCATTTCACTGAAAGCAACTCTGTAAAAATCTTACAAATATAGATACGTTACCAAAAAGATCATTGACAAAATTTTTTTTCTTAATTATATTAATATTTGAACTGGCTCGTGTTAAGCGAATTGATGTAGGAATGTTGAAAATTATTTATTGACATAATGAATATGTGGTGTACGAAAAATAAAGGGAGATTTTATAATGAAAGTAAGGGAACCCATTCCTCAATATTTAGTGGATGATGGGGGAAACAAAGAATTCGTCGTCTTAACCGTCAAACAATATGAAAATTTAATGGAAGATTTGCACGATCTGGCGGTAATGGCCGAACGCAGAGATGAATCCGGAAGAAGCTTTGATGAATTTAAAAATGAATTGAAAAATGATGGGCTCATATAAAACAGAGATTTTACACTCAGCAGAAAAAGAAGCTCGAAAGATCAATAAAGAACACCTTAAACGCATCGTTGATGTTATTGATGCTTTGTCGGAGAATCCTTTTCCTAAGCATGCTAAAAAATTAGCGGGATCAAGGTCGAGTTATCGAATTAGAACACGTGATTATCGGATACTCTATGAAGTGAGTAAACCCGACAAGGTAATTACTATTTTTCATATACTACACCGCAAGAATGCTTATCGAAAATCATGAGAAATGATTTCCTCTACCTTTCCCGAACTTGTTCCGCCTGATATAATGCCCATTTAAAATCAGAAGAAGAAGTTTGTGCGAATGCTGAAATATCCACGATAAGAATGGTCAGGAATTTCACTCCCGTAGAGGCAGGAGCCTTTACGGGAGTGAAATGTAAATATTTCCCTTGACTTTCTTGAAAATAAATTATATAATAACTATATAATAATTACCACTGACCAATCTCACACTGCAATTACTAACTCAACAAATTGAAGGAAACATTAATGAGCCCAGTCTAAAAAGGTATATAAATTAACAGTCATATTTTTAATTTATGTCTGGAAATAACTTGCATAAAATGAATAATTTCAGTATATTAAAGCACTACTCAAAATCAACGAGGACAGTGCCGATGTTCAGAAAAAACGAAACGCATCGTCAGAAAAATATGTTTGGTTTTGCCAACACCCTACCGACAGCTGTGATAGATAAGGCAAAAGGCACCGAAGAGTATCACTTTTATCATCTGATTTTCTGCCATATTGATGAAGAGATATTTTCTGTGCTTTTTTCAGACGAAAAGAGCCGTCCCAATGCCCCCATCAACAGTCTGGTCGGGGCGATCATCCTGCAGAATCGTCGCGGATGGACATTTGATGAACTGTTCAAGCAACTTCAGTTCAATCTGTTAGTTAGGTTTGCCCTGGGTCTGGATGATCTGGAGACGATGCCTTTTTGCCGGGCTACACTTTTTAACTTTCAAAATCGTCTGAGCGAACATTTTACCAGAACAGGTGAGAACCTCCTGGAACATGTTTTTGACAGGCTGACCGAGAACCAACTCAGAACACTCAAGGTTAAAACCAGTATCCAGCGGACCGATTCAACGTTCGCGGCCTCGAACATTCGCAAGTATACCCGTCTTCAGTTATTGGTGGAGGTCCTCATCCGAATAGAGCGCATCCTGAGCGAAAAAGACCGTAAGCGTTTCAGAGAGCACCTGGGATGTTATGTGAAAAAATCTTCGGGTCAGTATATCTACCGTCTGAAAGCCTCGGATATCCCCCACGAACTTCAAGAAATAGCAAAGGCCTATGCATGGGTCAGGCGGCATTTTAAAAAACACTATAAAGATGATCCGGTCTTTTCTATTTTTGAACGAGTTTTGAATGAGCAATTTACCAAAAAGGATGGCTCCCTGATTCCCAAACCTCCGAGGGAACTTCACTCCGGCTGTGTCCAGTCCCCGGACGATCTGGACGCAACATACCTGGACAAGAACGGCAAAAAGAGCAAGGGACAAACCATTCAAGTGACCGAGACCGCACATCCTGAGAACAAGTTAAATTTACTGACCGATATTCACGTAACGCCAAACAATATCGATGACAGTCGGGTGCTAAATGGTCGAATAGATCATATGAAATTCAAGACACCCGATCTGATTGAACATCATATTGACGGGGCCTACGGCAGTGCTGATAATGATAAAAAATATGAGAAGTATCATATCAATCCTGTGCAGACCGGGATAAGAGGAACCAGAGCTGGGGTAGACATCGGAATAGCTAATTCAAGTAAAAAGAACTATCAGGTCTGTTGCCCATATCAAGAGGCCATGGTTCGTAAAAAATGGGAACACTACCAAGCCATTTTTGATGAACTCCAATGCCTGGATTGTTCCGAACTGAACAAATGTCCGGTTGAAAACACTTCCCTGGGTAGATCATTCAACTTTAAGCATGAAGATTATCTGAGACAGAAAAGACTGAAGTCACGCTTAACAATGCCGCCCGAACGAAAACATCTCAGAAATAACGTGGAGGCTACGATCCACGAATTCACCTGCCGGATGCCAAATAGAAAGCTTAAAGTCAGAGGGCACTTCAAAACGTCACTATTTGCTTATGCTGTGGGTGTCTCAAGTAACTTTGGCCGGATATTCCGGTATTTAACAGATCTTGAGGGCGATCAGGTGATGTTGCGGGAATATTTCAAAGAACTGGCAGGCCATGCTTTTGATATTTTCCGGTTTATACGGAGAGTGATGCTACCTACAACACATGCATGGTCTTTATCTCGCTTTTTCTGAAAATGGACTTTTTAGACTGGGCTCATTAATTTTTGTACTAATGAATAAATTCAGGAGGAATCAGTGACTAGTTTTAAGAATCGTATTATTCGCGCTGCTAAGTTAGATATTCATCTGTATGAAGAGGTTGAGGCTGACACAGGGGCAATGGGACAGGCCATGGGGATTGTTGTTCTCTCCAGTATAGCAGCTGGAGTAGGAAGCATTTCAAGAGGAGGGCTAGGCGGGATTTTGATAGGAACGATCTTAGCCCTTATCGGGTGGTATGTCTGGGCCTATCTTACTTACTTTATTGGGACGAGATTCCTTCCGGAGCCACAGACCAAAGCAGATCACGGTGAATTGTTGCGCACTATTGGCTTTTCGAGCTCTCCCGGCTTGATTCGAGTATTGGGTATCATCCCAGGGCTGGGAGGTGTGGTTTTTATGGTAGCCTCAATTTGGATGCTATTGGCAATGGTGATCGCGGTTAGACAAGCGCTTGATTATAAGAGCACATTACGAGCTGTAGGAGTTTGCGTGATCGGCTGGATCATTCAATCGTTAATCCTTGTGATATTGTTTTCTATTTTTGGTGGTGCCGCAAAACCATTTTGATTCTTTTTCGTGTTGCCGTCAAATATCAAATAGATGAAAATGGATACAAATTATTGTAACCAATTGAACAATAAACGACTGTGTTTTTGACAAAAATCCCTCATGACTGGGGGTCATGAGGTCGAGAGTTCCCCCGACAAGGCTAAAGGACTGTTATTCCGATGACTGCAGACGGGTTATAAGCCATTATTGCGTCCACATATTCTGAATACTTTAGTATATTTTAGTATATCTTGGTATATTTATGGGCACGTTTTGGGCACACACATTAGAACACCCTAATTAAAAGTTTAAAATTTTACTTGCTTTTCATATCCTAATAGATTATTTTTAATTTATACTTTTTAGTTATAGCCAAACACTAAGAGTAATCTGTTTATCCACAGGAGAGGTGAACGAGACTTTAGTGGAGGCAAAATTGGTGGGGAGATTTGAAATTTATTAGCCGAGTTCAAGAGGTGTAGTGCAGCCTTTTGGAGATCGGCTTTTTTTATGACGAATAGCAAATCTTAAGAAGGGTGTATATCATTTTTTAAAGGGTCAAAAATGGAAAAACAAAATCTAAGAGAATATGAATTAATTCGGGAAGAGATGTTAAGTCTCAAGAATTGCATTACAAACTACATGGGTTTTGTAATAGGTGGGTCTGGAGTCGCATATTATGGTTTGGTTTCAATAACAAATGGTTCTAACTCATTTTCAAGAATCGCATATGCACCATTATTTCTCTCTTTTATTGTGACTTCTGTCTTATTGATTCTTTTTTATAAGTTCAATTCACACAATCGTTATGCTGGTTACTGTAAATTGTTAAATCAAGAACGTCTTGGAAACGGCAAGAGGTTGAATAAAATTAAAAGTGTTATGGCGTGGGAGACATGTATAGATAAACTTAGGCAGTCAGAACTTACTGCTATTTCAACAGAAGAAGAAATTAAAAATATTAACTCTTGGAACATTAGCGGACTTGATAAAGAATTAATTAAATTCAATATTGAGAGATATACTCGTTGCTCCACCATATCTGATAAGAAGCCGGTTCGAAGAGGATTGAAAATATTTTCTAATTTTTTAATATTACTTTACAGATCCGATTCCTGGCAATTCCCAATATTTATTTTCACTACATTTTGTATCATTAACATCCTCTATCTTTTAATTGCTATATACTTCCTTGTACAAAATTCACCAACAATGTTTATAATTGTGTTTAGTGTATTTCTAATCTTGCAAATATGGATATGGTTAATATTTTTAGGAAGATTATATATAATAATGGAAGGGAGCCGAACGGTAGATGCTTATTGTTGGAGGTTTATTTCTAGTCGATATAAATACATTAAAAAAGTTTATCCTTTTATTGATTATAGTATTACAACATTGAAAGAGGATTCAATAGAAAGCATTCGCAAAATTATTAATAAGTGTGATTGCAATCAAAATAGTAATAAGAAAAGACAGAAGGTGCCTAAAATATTTATGAATAGATATAATAAAGAGGAATGGAAATTACTTCTTAAATATATTCAGAAGTAATAGACCTGGTGATAATAAAGTAATATTTAATTCTATGAAGAATTAATATTTGAAATTTGTTGGAAGAATGTTAATGTGGTTTGCACCCTGAAAACGAAAGAATAAAGGTAAATATTTTTGAGAGAGCATTTATATGATTAATAAAAAATTTATCTTAATAATATTCTATCTGTTCGCGATTATTCTCGGCTTACTGGTTGGCTCTGGATTAAAGACAACAGAAGAAGCAGATAGGCAAAACCAGAGTATGACAGCCTCAGTGCCAAAACCGCCTATAGATTTATCGTAATAGCAATGTTTCTGGAAAAGAGTCGTTCTAATATACTATAATGTTCGATGTAGGTGTCTAGAGGTTCGAATGAGCGAAAAGCAGTATTGGTGGGATCTCATCCTGCCTGAGTTGCTACAGTTGATCCAAGAGCCTTGGGGGAATCCACTTGTTGGCATCAATCGACGTCAGGAAGTTGCCACCCCCTTCGCGATGCGTGCATTCCGCCGCACCCTAGCCGTCGATGCCCTCTTGAAGGCTGGTTACTACTGGGAGAGTCATGCGCTCATTCGAAATGGATACGAGGACTGGCTACAGCTCTCCTACCTGTTCCGAGAACTTGGGGACACACGTTGCAATGATTACAAAACACACATCCACAAGCACGACGCCCGTGTATACGACGCATTCAGAACTATTTGTGGCCAAGATGCCGCCAACCGTTTCTTCGGTGAGATACCCACAAAGGTCTCTCAATATGTGGGATTACCGCGCTCGCGAACGAAATCTGCGTCATTCGCGCTCCTTGCAGACGA
>Ga0114922_10002015_pt1 | contig 19181 bp, 20 predicted proteins | sample AartaG_FD_100975 | JGI IMG/M metagenome (GOLD analysis project Ga0114922, IMG submission 100975) | Deep subsurface microbial communities from Aarhus Bay to uncover new lineages of life (NeLLi) - Aarhus_00045 metaG | ecosystem: Environmental > Aquatic > Marine > Oceanic > Sediment | place...
AATAAGGAATAATTTTAATAAGGAATTTTTATTACCTTCCATATTATAAAAAAAAGAAGTGAAAAGGATGAGTAAAAAAGGTGCTAGAATAAAAATAGACGAGTACAAAGGACCTTTAGGTTCCATCAAAGGTTTTGAATTAACTACTGGCAAAGTAAGTTGGGGCGATGAAACAGAATGGGAACCAATGGGGCCAACCCCAAAACCTCATATTCCTACATTGCGAGACTGGTTCTTTAAACTCATGGATAGATATCCTCCCTTCTACATGCCTATCTGTGACATGTGTTGTCTTTGTACATATGGGAAGTGTAATCTTTCGAAAGGAAGAACCGGAGCTTGTGGTATTAACATGGAGACTCAACAAGCAAGAATCGTAGAAATCGCTTGTTGTATAGGTGCTTCATGTCATTCTGCTCATGGAGATCATTTACTTCATTGGCTTAAAGAGAAATATGGGAATGTCCCAATAGATTTTGGTAATAATATCGAGGTCGAAATGCCTCATACTCGATTAGTCGTAGGTATGAAACCTGAAACATTAGAAGATTTAGAGACGGCAATGGAATGGGTACATTATATAATTACCCATTTAGTCGCATCGGGCCACACAGGACAAGAATCGTCTCATTTAGATTACGAAGCCAAAAGCTTCCTTGCCGGATTAGCAGATTCGGTAGGAATGGAGATATCAGACGCCGTTCAAATTGCTGCGTATGGATTCCCCGCGGGAGAACCTGATGTTCCAATTGTAGAATTAGGCATGGGAACCATGGATGTAGAAAATAAAGCAGCGATATTAATGATAGGGCACAATGTTGCGCCTGGAGTAGAACTTGTTGATTATGTGCGGGAACATAACTTAGACGAAAAAGTAGATGTAGGAGCAATTTGTTGTACTGCTTTAGATTTAACCAGGTATTATAATGGAGCAAAGGTCGTTGGATCATTATCTAGACAAATGCACTTTATCCGCTCTGGTTTGGCAGATGTTGTCATGGTCGATGAACAGTGTGTCAATCTTCGAAGTTTTGAGCAAGCCCAACTCGTAGGGGCTCCATTTATTGCAACTAACGAAAAAAATATGGGGGGCTTACCAAATAGAACAAACGATCCTGCAGAAGAAATAGTAGACGATTTAGTTAGTGGTAAGCAACCTGGAGTCCTAATCTTAGATCCAGTAAAGGCAGGAAAGGTGGCTGTTGAAACGGCTATTAAAGTTCGCCCAATTAGAAAATCTCGAAGCGCTGTTCCCGACGAGGAAGGTTGTATCCAAATGGCTTACAATTGTAATGGGTGCGGCAATTGTCAACGCAATTGTCCTAACGATTTACCCCTTGTTGAAGGAGTACGATTAGCGAAAGAGGGTGATTTTTCAGTATTAGAGAGGGTTTATGACGATTGTTTAGATTGTGGGCGCTGTGAAGCTGATTGTATGAAAAATGTATCTCCATTAACGCTCATAATGCATGCGGGAAGAGATAAGATTAGAAATGAGAAGTTTAATGTTCGAGTAGGACGAGGTCCTATACAAGATACAGAGATTCGAAATGTTGGAGCCCCAATCGTACTAGGAGAAATACCCGGGATAGTTGCAATTATTGGTTGTGCGGCTTATGGCAAGGATATTCAAGAGTTATATAAACTCGCAGAGGAATTCTGCGTGAGAAATTACATCGTAGTAGTTTCCGGTTGTGGGGCTATGGATATCGGTTTAGTAAAAGATGAAGACGGTAAAACGCTCTATGATAGATTTCCTGGAGATTTTGATCGAGGAGGATTAGTCAATGTTGGTTCATGCGTTTCAAATCCACACATTACTGGTGCTGCGATAAAAGTAGCGAATATATTTGCCAGACGACCATTAAGGGGTAACTTTGAGGAAATTGCTGATTACATTTTACATAGAGTTGGAGCTGTTGGCGTTGCGTGGGGTGCTATGTCTCAAAAAGCTGCCAGTATAGCCAGTATGGCAAATAGTGTAGGAGTTCCAGCTGTAGTGGGTCCACATGCCGCAGAATATCGGCGTATGTATGTCGGTCGATCTGATAACGAAGATTCGTGGAAAGTATATAACGCGAGAGACGGAACTGCTGGCCATATAGTTGGACCAGGACCAGAACATTTATTAGTGACTGCTGAATCCATTGAACAAGCTATTTGTTTAGTTGCAAAAATGTGTTTAAGACCTGCCGATAATTCAAAAGGTAGGATGATTAAATTATCGCATTGGATTGACCTCGAACGAAAATACAAAGGAATAGACTTTCCAAACGATTTAGAAAAGTTCATTCGAGTAGACGCGGATATCCCTATTAACATGAAAGACGGAATTGTAGAATTCTTAAAGGAAAAAGGTTGGGAACCAAAAGAAATAATTGATCCAACTTTACTTAAACGACTTTGTCACGTATAAAGAATTTTCTTTATTTTTTTATTTAAATCTCTTACAATTTTAATTTTGTTCTATTAACTTAATTACATCCTCAGGAAATTCTTCTTAGTTACTGAACTTTTTTTTGCAACTATACAAATCAAATCATAGAAATGATATATATGGACAAATCAACGCTTTTGAGAACGGTAAAGGTGAATATATTTTTCTTGGTGCTGATGAAAAAAAAAGGGAATTAGTAAGATAGTTGGATTAAATAGCTATCTTTCTAAAAAATCCATAACATTAGATAAGCTTAAACGAGATATTTAGATTAAATGTTGGAATTACTTAGAGAAAGATCCTCGCATTGAAGCAAATGAATATCAAGGAAAAATTTTGCTAAGAATAAAAATTCTTTCAAAAACATTCTTGACTTCTTTAGAGGAGTAGAATCTAAATCTTCTTTATATGATTCTGGAAGTGAAGTTAAATTATTATAGCTTAAATCTAGTATTCTTAGTTTTAATAATTCAGACAATATCTCTGGAAATGATGATATCAAATTTTTTTTAGATTTAATGAGTTAAGTTCATTTAAAGCTCGTATTGAATCAGGATGTAATTAATTACTTTGATGATGACTTGGATCAAAGAATATTAAGAAAGGTATGATAAATATTACTCTTATTATTCAATTAAATACTTCCAAATTTAAAATTCAATAATTTAAAAGAGAGAAGATAGTTTTATGGATGATCTTTACTGCATAAATTAGTTATTTAGATAAGATTTTTTCATATACATTGATATAATCGTCAACCATCCTATCGACAGAAAATTTTTCTTCAACCCATTTACGGCAATGTAACCTATTAATGTCTTTAATGTAGTCCAAAACATTGACAGCTTCTTCAATTGACTTTACTAAAAATCCTGTTTTTGTATTATGTATGACTTCGGCCATACTTCCCCTATTAAATGCTATTACTGGAGTACCACAAGCCATTGCTTCTACAACAGACAATCCAAACGGTTCGTTAAAATTAATCGGATGAAGTAATGCATAAGCTTCCCCTAATAATTTATTCCTTTGTTCAGGACTAACACTTCCTATATAATCGATTTTATTACTATTTAAATGGGGTTTAATTTCTTGTTCATAATATTTTTCATCTTGTATAATTCCTGCCATTATTAATCTCATTCCGGATTTGAGTGATATTTCAATTGCCTCTCTAGCTCCTTTATCGTTATGAACCCTTCCAAAAAATAATAGATATTTACCGATTTTTTCCCTAAATGTGAACTGATTAAGATCGATTCCATGATGAACGGTAGCAATATATTCAAGTTCATGACTACGATCTGCCTCACTAATAGATACATAATAACAATTTTTATTATACTTTTTATATACAGGTAAGATTTTTGGGGAAGAAAATCCATGAATTGTTGTTAATACCGGAGTTTTCGTCATCTTCGAGTAAGTTAAGGGAAGATAATCAAAGTTATTGTGAATAATATCAAACTCATCACCTCTTTCAAATACTTCTGAGATATGTAAACATTCCCATACTTTTGGTATCAATTCTTTATCTTCTTCATACCCTTGAGGACACACTCCAACTAGACGAGCTTTAGTTTCCGAGTCTTTAGTCGCAAAAAGTGTTACTTCAATCCCTCTTTCAACAAGCCCTTCAGTCAATAATGAGACAACAGATTCCCAAGGACCATAATGATGTGGAGGTGTACGCCACGCAATGGGGGAAAGCATTGCTATGTGCATTTTTTACCCCCTCCCAGAGAATTATGATCCTTAATCGAATTTTCAATTATAAATCTCTCATTTTTAAAATTGATATATCATTCATCCTCCTTTGTTATTATATCAATTTCAAGTAGGGTGTCTAGGTGATACATATTTAACAGCGAGAGTAACCAAGCTAAGGTGGATTCTGCTCCTTGATTTCTACCTTTTCCTGTGGCTGATAACCCATCACTGCATCCTCCAGTTTTATAATCATAAATTGCAAGGTTCAAATCATTACGTCCTAAGAACCATTCTAAACAGCGACGTGCTTCATTAATCCATTTATTATCTTGAGTGACTTTAAAAGCTTCAATACATGCTTCAAGGATGCTCTGGGCTTCAAGGGGTTGTTGATCAAATCGTGCAATCTCACCACCTTTAGGATACCATCCATTATTGCCAATAGGAGTGAGGTATCCTTTTTCATTTGTTTGAATTTTTAATAACCATTCTAATGACTGCAATCCAGCTTCAACCATATCTCTTCGCTGTAACCATTGTCCAGACATCAATAAAGCTTGTGGAATTTTCCCATTATCATAAGCAACAATATTTTCAATCCAAGGCCAATCATCTTGAGCGTTTTGACAATACATCTCAAATAATTTATTTGCTATCTCCTTTCTATGTCGTTTCATTTTGCGATCACCACTAAATCTTGATAAATAGGCATGAATTCCTATTAAACCAAAAGCTAAGGCACGAGGAGAAGTAAACGTGGATAAAGTTTCTACCGCTTTTTCAAATATTATCAATGGTACATTTTCATATTCTTTAATATTTGATATCCCAATAGTGAAACCTAAACTCCAGATTGCACGCCCATTACTATCTTCAGATCCCATCTCTTCCATCCATTTCCGATCATAACTCATAAAATTTCGAAATCTGTTATTGTTTTCATTGAAGGCGTGTAAAATAAAACTCAAATATCGATATCCATAATTATTTATAAATTTTTCCTCGGATGATAGATTTTGTGCAAGTAAAACAGTAATTATTGCCCTCGCGTTATCATCAGTGCAATATCCATGATTTCGATTTGGTATTATATAGTTAGCATGTTGCAGAATACCTACATCATCGCTCAGACGATATAAGTGATCAAATTTTGGATCAGGCATCTCAAATGGAGTAGATCTCAGAGATTTTCTCTGTGATGAAGATTTTGGATGGTATGATCTCTTTTGTACGAGATCATCAAATATTTCTAAGTAATTTCTAGCAACTTCCTTCCAAATCATTTTTCTGGAGAATACATATGCTTGTTTACGCATGTTATGTCCTTCTACTTCATTATCTAATAAGTAAATAATTTTTTTTGCTATAGAATTGGAATCATTGAATGGAACGATAAATCCCCTTCCATCAGCTAAAATCTCCTCAGCATACCAATAAGGCGTCGATATTATGGCTTTACCAGCACCAAGAGCATAAGCTAAAGTTCCAGAGGTAATTTGTTCCTTATTTAAATAGGGTGTAATATATATATCGGCAACTCCTAAAAATTCACACAATTCATCTATATCAACAAACCTATTATGAAATATGAGATGGTCTTCGATATCAAGCTCTCTAGCTCTTCTTTGAAGAGAATGACGATAAGCTTCACCATATTCTTTTTTTATATTTGGATGAGTCTCACCTAATATAATATAAACAACATTAGGATGTTCTCGAATGATAGTAGGTAAAGCATCGATCATTACTTCTATTCCTTTGCCTGGATTAATAAGACCAAATGATAAAATCACTTTTTTTCCTTCTACTCCAAACTGATCCTTGAAAAAATTAGGATCTATGAATGGTAAATCAGGAATCCCGTGATGGATTAAAGAGATTTTTTCTTGGGGAACTTTATAAATATCTTTTAGAAATAATACTGCTTTTTGGCTCATGACAACTATTTTATCAGATATTTCGGAAATGGAATTTATTATTTTTTTTTGTGTTGCGTTCGGATTTGGTAAAATACTATGTAAAGTAGTAATAACAGGCATTCTTAGATTTCGAATTAAACTTAAAATAAGATTACCATGATCTCCTCCATATATTCCGTATTCGTGCTGAAGTGAAACAACATCAACCTTATTTACATTAAGAAATTCTGCAGCTAATTGATAACCTGCTATAGAATTTACATTCAATTCAAAACGAACTTGTTTTGGATAAGGATAACCTTGAGGTATATCATTCATTGCGATTGCCCAACAATCGATTTGATCTCCTTCTTTAGAAACTGCTTGTAATAAATCATTTGTAAATGTGGCAATACCACATTTCCTTGGCAGATAATTGCCGATGAACGCAATAGTCTTCAGATTTGGATATCTTCTCATATTTTTAAAGAAACTCTCAATATTTTTTTTATTTCGACAAGATAGAAATTTAAGATTACAATCAAAAATAAATTCTTGGGTTATTATTATTATTATTATTATTATAAGGATGATTTTATGACTTAGGAGGTCCTTCTCGAGGTCTAAGTAAGAAACTAAATACTAATTACTTAATATCTCCGGTCCATATTTTTAATTTACCATTTTCCCGTCTAAAAATAACCTTTTCTTCCCTCGCTAACCAGCCTATTGCCATTAGCAATAAATCTAGTCTATCTGCATACTTTTTCTTTAGCTGCTCTAAATTAATTTCTTTCCTAGAAGCTTTTTTAAAGATTTCTCCAGCAAGGAATCCTATATCCACATCGAAATTGGATTGGGATTTTATTAATTCTTTTAATAACGCAGTAAGATTAAGTGATACTACAGCTATCCGCTTATCGGCTGCTCCATAATAGATATACAATCTATTCTTGAAAATAGCAGTGCCTGTAGGAAAAACAACATTCCAAACATCGCCCATTTTCTCGTAATCCTCCTTTGGAGAAAAAAGTGGTTTCTTCAACCGACCAATAACTCTAAAGGGAGGTTCTTTTTCAAGTAAGGCCGCAGAGGCGTGATAGATTTGACCTGCATTAGTATCCTCAACTGCGTGATAGATTAAGAGCCAACCTAATGGTGTATTGATTAGAGGTGCTCCACCACCTATATGGTGAGACTCGTAACTAAACTCTGGCTCCATCAAGACATGTTGGTCTAATTTTTTTAAATAATCTTCCCAATACTTTAGATTCTTTATTTGATTGAAGTCCTTGAAATCAATTAATTGAATATCTGGTAAGATCCTATGCATAAAAACAAAGTTGTTGTTATATTTTTCAGGGAATAAATAACAATCTTTTTCCCATAAAAGAACGTCTGGAGCGGTAATATCTTTAATATATGATACGAAGTGAAAATATTTATGTTTCAAATGTGATTGCTTGAATAAATTTTTTGCATCTTCATAACTTATTGAAGGAGTAATTAACCCATGTTTCTCCCAATTAATCAAATCTTTACTTGTTGCGAATGCAACTCTTGCATTTTTTCCATCATATGCTGTATAAAAAAGATAAAAAATCCCATCTAGTGAAACAATCCGAGGATCTTCTACACCGTGGATTTCATAATCATATTCGGGAAAAATAATAGGTTCTTCTTTTTTTTCAATAATATTTAAAGGACCCTCTAATTTAATATGTCCAATACTTGAATAATTCCCTTTTCTTACTGCACGGTAGAACATATGAAGGGTATTATCTTCTTGGTATATCGTAGGATTTAAAACTGCTTGATTTTCAAATTCTAAATCAGTCGCTTCAAGTAAAACCCCCTCTCTTTTAATCACTACCATAAGTAATTGATATATTTAAAGTTATTAAGTTTTATTAGTTTTTGTATACCAGCTATTTTTTCGACCAAAAAAATATAGACGGAAAAGACATATAAACCAGTGGATCTCCCCTCTTGGGTAAGGGATACACTTGAGAATGACCTAGGTTTAAGATATGATAATTTAAAAAACATTGTAGATTAATATAATAGTGATTTAAGATTAAAACATAGGATAATGCCTGTATATAAAAAGTTAGAAGGAGAATTAAAGAAAGAATTGAATAATTTAGTGGTGCTAATTATAGATTTACTAAAAGGGTTGGCTTCTTTTGACAATCAATATTGTCTAATAACGTCCTATTTTTCATTCAAAGCCTCGGAGTTCTCAGGATTTAATGTAATATGTTTATTTTGATTTTGAATTCATTGAATTAAAAACACATTCTATTAAAGTTTTAGATAAATTAATTAAGTATAATGAGGATAATGCGATTTTTTCGGAGATGTTTAAAAAAAGTGCATTAGAAATGAACTCATTTAAGACTTTTGTTGACATAATTTCAGAAAATGAATTAATTAAGCTTGAAAAATCTGAAATTAGTAAGAAATTACAATTAAAACTAGGGATAACATGGAAAGAATCAACTTCTGATTAATATATTAAACTTTTGCTTAACTGGGCACGTAATACTAATCTAAGTCCAGAGATTTATTATAGAAAAAGGGATTCAATAAGAAATAGAGATAAATATATGAATCTTCTCGATTTTATTAAAGATAATAAATAATTTTTTGAAAATTAATAAACTTTTCATTTTGAATCGAGATTTGAACTTAATTTCGTGAAAAATGGAATTAAATGAGAGATTCTAGTAAATAAAATATATAATTCAATTAAAATAAAATTAAACTCTTTTCTTTTGGAGAGTTGCAGAAAAAAGTTCAAAAAGTTGCAACTTAAATTCAATAACTATTTATTTTTGTTCTAATAACTCAAGTACTTCATCAGGAAACTCTTCTCCTCTCGTTATCATTCTGTTAAACATGTCTTTAACTTCAGATATGGTATTACCGTAAATGTGCAAAGAATTACTAAAATCTAAGTAGTGTCCCATTTCCAGCCCAAGTTGATCGGCAACGTACTTTTGGATACGAATCATTCCATTAACATTTGCTTCCCATGCTCTAAATAAATCTCTACTCCTCCAGGTTGTCTGCATAATTAATTTATCGTCTTTTACTCGCATATAAATCCTCTGAAGACAAGGAGGATCGATGTGAAAAGGATCGACAAGAGGACGCCAAGTTATTGCTTGTGCTCTACGTGAATAAGGTTTTTCTTTTAGCTTTCTAATTATGTATTCTATTTGATCTATTTTTGGGAACTTTATTACTTCAATTGGTATTTTTTTAATTCCTACCTGATTTGATATTTTTTTATTTAGATTAAAATCTACTAAATGCTTTAATTTCCAAGTTATAACATCCTCCGAAGTATCAATCTTCCCCGCTTTCAATAGTTTTTTATGCTCTTTTACGAAGTTATTATCAACGAATTCTAAGTCATAATTGACATGAATAGAGTCCTCTAAGGAATAAGGGGTATAGCTGAAAATTCTATCGTGATATGAATACGGAAAGCTCGTTTCAGACTCCCATAAGTAATGATCGTTTGCGCCTTCCATAATTTCTTCAATATAACCACTTTGTATAGAACCTATCAAGTAAGTATCAGCCATACAACCATACACTTCGAAGGAATTTCCGTATTTTGAGTTGATTTTCACAACCTTACCTTTCCGAGAAATAGGTTCACTCATTGGATTCTCTATTTCGATTAGTACAGTTGCGTCTTTGGAGAGAGGATCTCCCTCTTTATCGTATTCTGTTCTAATGTCATCTCCATTGAATAAAACTTGAGCTAAGGCTGAAAGCCAAGCGTCCCGAACTGTTTTTTTAGAAACAAATATTACTTGAGCCATATTCTTAAACCTTTATATAATCACTAAAATTCTTATTTTGATAATATTAGAATCTAATTGTTAAAACCTTAACAAAACCGATTTTATTGCTTTAGGTAAAACCTCAATTAAATTGAAGGGTGGTAATTGAGTCTATACAATTAAATATTCAATTTTTTATATATAATTACCGTCAAAATTTAATATTGGTAATTATTTAATCTTCTTAGCAGTTCTTAAAAGTATGGAAGTAAGCCAAAAGTGATATCTTTAAAATTTAGATTTGAGCCTCCTTTTAACGAAATTACGAAAGATACAAACCAAATCATTAAATTCGATCAGGAACTAACAGTTAAGAAATTGTTAGAATTTTTTAAAGGGCACTTTGGTGATAAATTCTATGAATTACTCTGGGACAAAAAAAACAAGGACGAATTCAGTTCCTTCCTTTCAATAATCATTAATGGTAGAAGCTATAGGGACGAAAATTTTTTAAAAACAATTTTGAAAGATGGAGATGACATTGCTCTTTTATACCTTTATTTTGGTGGATAGTCTAAAGGAATAAATTATAAAAATAAGATTAACCACATACCAAAACCAGTTAAAATAGGATTTAAAATGTTATCTGAAACATGGTTTCCAAAGAAATCGACTAATAAAAATAAAATTGTTGATACTATAGCCATAAGTAAAATTTTTACAAAACTTATAGGCATCCATACATGGTAAAGATTTAATAATATTAATACAATTAAAAACGAACTTATACCTCCGGTTATAAATCCTTCTATAGTTTTGTTAGAATCTTTTTTAAGTTTATGAGTCCCGTATTTTTTACCTATTAAACAAGCGACGGCATCAGCTCCTGTAGTTATTAGTGCGACTGAAGCTAAAATTGGAAATGGCGCAAAAATAAATGGTATTAAAGATAAAACCATAGGTGTTGAAGCTACAAAAGTGTTTAACTCCTCAGGTCTCATAGATAAAAACCAGCGTTTAGCCCAGTTTGGAAGCATATAGAATTTATTTAGGCGCGCAAGATCAGCAACTTGGAACATTATAACAAAACCTAATCCAATTGTAATTATCAACCAATGAGAAAAACTATAATTATCTAAATTCCATTGGTTTAAAATGCCTAAATTATCAAGAATAGTTCCTAACGACCAAAAAAAAAGAATGATAAAGGTAGTAAATAAGTGCAAGAATTTCCTCCCAAATTCACTCTTAAAATCATCAACCCATCTATTCTTCACCTTAGTACAATAATCATTATAGTCCCTTTCGGCCATAATTTCGGGATTTTTTTTAGAAATTATCGTGTTATAAAGTAAAGTGGTAATCCATACGCTTATTTCAATTAAAAATATTAAAGAAGTTAAAAACCATAAGAAATTTAATGAATCTAATGGCAGATGTAGGGAATTAGCTTGAAACATAAAAGGAAAAAGGAATCCTGCTATTAAGAATAAGATGGCAATAATTATCTCGTTTAAAAACAGATGGGTTTTGATCTTTTCTTTTCTATTTTTTATTACATAGATGAATGTTAAAACGGAATAACCTAGGAAAATCAAAGAAGTTGGTAAATAATTCATGTTTAAACCTAATAATAAGTAATTCTAAAATCAAATCCAGTTTAAAATAATCGTAATATAATTGAGATTAAAAAAATATCGTATAAACAAAAAGATAAGGCTACTTCCGAACGGGATTAATAAATTATCAGATACATTGAAAGGTTTATTAGTAAAAACATCAAAAAGAAAGAAAGCAAAAGTGAAAATTAAAGCCCAGTACACACCAATAAACAAGGTACATATAACAAAACACACAATTACTCCCGCGATGCTTCCTTGCCAAGATTTTTCGTTATTCCATTTTATTTTATTTTTCCCGAATCTTATCCCTACTTGGCTGGTTGCCAAATCTGCAAGAGAACTCATTCCTAAAATCGTTAAAAACACCATTGGTGGCGTGATTAAGGCAGCAACCATTTGACCAATAGCAAAAAAGAGATATGTGCCGTAGCTTCTTTTTTCCTCCTCACATAATAAAGCCCTACAGAGGAAATTAAAGGGAAATGCAAACCTTTTAGCTTTTCTAGTAAACTCATTTGCGATCATAATAAAACAAAACGCATAGAAAAAGAAAAATAAGAGATAATAGAACCACCCTAACGAAAATAAGACCGATCTAATGCTATCTGGTTCAGTTAATATTCTTAAGAACAAAAGAAACATATTATTATCATCTGGAATCATTCCGATAATTGAACTTGTTAAATCTTTCACAATTATAATTCCTAAGTACCAAATGAAGAGTAAACCAATAAAAATTAGAACATGTGGGATTTTCCTGTAAGTATCTGCCCTTAATTTACTTCTTTTTTTTGATTTTTCCTCTAACCAGGTCCAAAACTTTGATAATTCCTTGTTCTTAAAATTTTTTTTAAAAAAAAACAGTAGAAATGACGAAATCAAGATTGTTGCTCCAATTATTAGTAATGGGAGTCCTAAGGAAAGAATGAAGATGGGTATTGTAGTGGAATATAGATAAACATCCTGAAACATTAACGATACGACAATTATAGTAACTACGAAAGTTAAAAATAAAGCGCTAAACGCTAACAAATTATTAAGCAATTCTTTCTTAAATGAAAAATGCATATAACAAAATAGCACAACCAAATATGAAAAAAGCATTAATAGAAACAAATATAGAAACTCTAACATGTATATTTCAAATTTATAATTTAATTCCTTATATTAATGATAGTGGTTTCATTCTTTAAATAAACTTTTTTACAATTACAATCATGAAAAAAATCATATTAGCATCTAAATCTAAGGATCGATCAAAAATACTTAAAAGGTTAAATATTTATTTTGAAACGTTCGATACACAAATTAACGAGAAAGCATATAAAGATCAATCTTCTCACCCAATTGAGCTGGTTAAAGAATTAGCTAAAGCAAAAGCATTGAAAGCAAAAGATATGTTAAAAAGTGAAAAGAAAGGAACAATTATTATTGCTGCTGATACAATTGTGGAATTAAATGGTAAAGTTATCGGTAAAGCTGAAAATGAAATGGAAGCATTTCAGATACTAAAGACTCTAACCAATAGCTCTCATAATCTTATCACGGGTATAGCAATAACAGAAATAGATGGTCATAAAGTTTTAGTTGATTACGATATTACCAATGTTACTTTCTTATACTTATCCGATGATGACATTTGGGAATACATTAAGACTGAAGAATGGAAAGGTAGGGCGGGTGCTTATTCCATCAGAGATAGAGCTAGTTTATTCGTTAAAGAAATCAAAGGCTCTCCTTCAAATGTTGTAGGCTTGCCAATGCAAAAGATATTTACGATACTAAAAACAGAATTTAACTTGAATTTATTTGAAAGCTAGGCTGAAAAGGATACAAGGTAATATACTTAAAGAAGGTAAAAATTTCATTCCATTGAATTTTCCTTCCATAATTTTAAATTTTCGTAAAACAGCAACATTTTTTCGAGTCTGTTAACCATATTTTCATAGTATTCGTGATCAGCGTATCGATTATTAGCTAAATTTAGAGCTAAAGTTAGATTTTCTTTATATTTTACAATTTTATCTTCAATCACATAGATTTCTCATTTTCTTTGAAATTTAAAATAGAAAAATATCTGGATAATACCGCAAAAGTTCTGAACTAAATAAGATAAAGATTAAATATTAAACCCAGTTATGAAAAATATCGTTTAAAATTAGATAATTGATATTTCTGAAATGAAAATATTAAATGCTTTTATTTATTAATTTCTTAATATAATTATTAAAATTAATTTACCGAAAGAATTGATGACAAATGACTAAACATTATAAAAATGAAGGAATAATGAAAATCTTGACGATACTAGGGGCTTTAGTAGGATTAGTATATATTATTAATGGTTTTGCTGGCTTAGCTGGCTATGGTTTTTTACCTACAATAGTCAACATTGAGCTTCTAGATAGAATCATTACTTTAATTATTGGACTTGTAATTGTTGTTTTAACGTTTTTAGTAGCATGGAAACCAAATAAACCCCTTCCATTTCATTGGCTTATTTTATTAATCCTTGCGATATTGCTGGTGATTTTTGCAGCAGGAATTTGGGCTTGCGTACTTGTTCTAATCGCGGCTATTATAGGTTTGATTGAAGAATTATAATTCATATCTAACCTCGAAAAACATATTTTTTTTCATATTTTTTATTGCAGAATTATATCTTTACGTTTTTTAAATAATACGAAACAATTTCTTCCGCTAGATTGATTTCTGTAACTTTTTGAAGGGCTGTAAAGCCGGGGATGGAATTTACTTCCAAAACTTGTAAGCCGTTTTCGCTTTCTATAATGTCAACACCTGCTATTTCTGTTTTCGTTATATTTGCAGCTTTTATTGCCAGATTAGATAACTCCTTAGAAAGCTCTAGGGGTTCAGATCTTGCTCCGGCGTAAATATTTGTTTTCCAATTATCACTTACTCTATACATTCCCGCTATTGCTTCATTTCCTAAGACTAAAATTCTAATGTCTCGATTAGGATGCTCAATAAACTCTTGAAGATAGAAAACCTCGTGTAATTGGCTTAATGTATAGAAAACATTTTCTGCAAAACCCTTATCGTTTATTCTTGTAATTCCAACCCCTTTTGAGCCAAAAAGAGGTTTAAGCACAATATCTCTACCAAGTTCTTCAAAAGAATCTAATGCGTCGTTAGCATTTTCGCATATTATGGTTCTTGGTGTTGGGATGTTATGCCTTTCTAAATAAATTGAAGTAAGAAATTTGTCGCTCGCAATTTCCAAGGATTCTCTTGAATTAATTAATTTCATTCCGTATTCTTCGATTGCGTTGAGTAAATCGAGTCTAAAGAAAATCTTTTGGGTGGGTGCAACGCCAAAACCTCTTACAAGAGCTCCGTATGGATCAAGGTTTTCAAATTGTTTTTGAAACTGGTTAATATTAATCTTCACTTTAATCGTTGACGGGATAAAATATTTCACCTTATATCCCCTTGATTCAAACGCTTTAGTTAAAGTTTGAACCTCAGGATCGTCGGGTTTGGGCGTAATTATCATAGAATGCATACTATTCACTCATATAAAATTTTTATAATTCAACTGACACTTAATAAATAAATTTAAGTTTTTTAAAAATATATTGAAGTCAATGGAATCGAACAATAAAGAAAATGAAACGGAAAAATTAACACGGATACTTTCAATAATTCAGAATCTATACTACAAAAGAAAAGACCAACTAGATGATTTAAAATTAGAAATCTCTGAAATTCAGTCCGTTTTAAACAACATAAACTCGTTAGTTTCGAATAAATCTTTCTCTAGTGCAGACGAGTTATATTCAAAATTACATGCTCAAGAAAATATATCTCTAGACGAGTATTTTAATGAAGAAATCTCTGAGGAAACTTTTAAGGGAACAAACATTAAGAGAAAAATCTTCTCAAATCAAGATCAAGAAGAAGAAAATTTATTATGCGTCCTTAACCTCTACGATTTTAAAAAAGTCGAGATAAAGTTTATCGATCCCGAAATAAGAGGAATACAAGAAACTTCTGGAAATTTTATCAACATTTTTCTAAAGGGAGCCCTTATAAAAATAAAAGAAAATAATCCTAACCTGAGTATTAGTTATCGGTTTAAGAATATTGATAAAATTGAATACATTACCATCTCAAATTTAAGCTCAATTGAAGATTATGATCTAATTACCGCAAAAATCCGAGAATTATTAGCTTGTGAAAACTAATCCCTTTAAGAAGAAACGTGTATTTGATAAAGTTTGAATACAATCTATTATATAAAGATATTATATTGATTAATTAAAATACAAAGAATTAATTATACAAAATTTCTTATTTATTTTAACTATTAATTTGGAGCGTATGAACAATGACTAAGAAGAAAAAAATTTTAATGATGCCTGTCATTCATTCAAAGTTTAACGATAAAAAGCTAGAAGATTCGCTTTTAAATACGTCAAGAACTCTCTTAACAGAAAAGGGAGTCCCTCCTTCGTTTATCTTCCTTTCAGGAAGCTTTTTTGACGTAAAAGGATTTGTATACACGGGACTTCGCGCGTGGAAAGGTGTGGTAAAGCCCTCTGATGAGGGAAGACGTCCCCTGCTCGAAGCTACATTCGCTTCTCTCTCAGTTTATCTAAGTTCATTACTTGCGCTCCAAAGCGATTTTTTCTTCGCTTTCGAAGAGCTCAAAGACATTTTATTAGAGAAGAAGAGGGAAGATCTATGGGCTATTGTATCGGAAAAATTACCCTTCATTTCGCTTCCCCCAAAAGAAATGTACGGAAGTCAATCATCTCCAATATCTCCCTATTTTGTAATCGAACAAGATGAAGAACTCATATTGGGTGAGATTTATCCTTCGGCTTACTTAACGAAAGTTATTACTAATATCAAGACGAGATTTTTCGTTTATTTTCAATATCAGGGGTATTCCGCTTTTGGCTTTTTCGATTCTTTACCTGATCGGGCTAAGTTTGGTTTTGAAGAGAAAGCCAGAGATTTTGACGAGGAACCAACGTCAGAAAACTTGCAAGAGTATGCGAATAGTGCTAAAAATTTGAAAGAAGTTTTAATTGCGCTCATCGAAGCACATAATAACGCTTATCTGGGACAATATTTAATCGAGGATTACGAACTCCTGTTAAATAAACTATTAGAGTCGGAGGAATTTTAACATGGTGAACATTGGATTACTTGGGGATATCAGCGCTGGTAAAACGAGCATTCTTCGTCTTTTCGTGAGGTATTTAAAAGTCGGAGATATAGAAAAGGTTGAGGGAGGGAAAAAATGTACTGTTGTTAAAACCGATTTCTCCGGCGAAGCAACCGTTCCAAGAGGAGCTAAAGAAGATTCCCTTAACCAAAAAGAAACTAAAACAATTCACCCGAATCGAGTCGTATTTAGAGAGGACAGCACTGGAAAGGCTCACACCATCTTCGCGCCAGGAGGTGATAGGGCTCGCAGCGTCATTCGTATGGGCATCATAACCATTTCCCGGATTGCTACTCAGATTATAGCAGTTTTTTCGTGCGATCGTCCTTTAGAGAAGCAGTTTGAGTTTTTCCGCGACGTGAGGTTTTTTCCCGATAATATTTTTGTCTGTATAAATAAAATTGATTTAATTGAGAAAGATGCTGAAAAGAAAGTTCAAGAAGCAAAAGAAAAAATAACCGATTTCTTTAAGCAGAGAAAAATAAGCATTAAAGAGTTTTTTATAACTTGTGCTGAATCTGTAGAGGGTTTTGAGGATGTGCAGACCTATAACGATCGTACTGCCGAAATGATACTTAATATAACTACAGATGTTTAATTTTTTTCTTTTCAGAGTTTAAACGGTATTTTCCCTCTTTAAAAGAAAGTAAATCAGATTGTAATAGTGAGTTAACTGTTTCTAATAAGTTTGCATGAACGGAACTGTGCCCTTTATGTTCTTCAGAGATCCATAAGTTTTCTAATCGATTATCTAGTTTATCGAGGTTGATATGGTGAACGATATATTCTGGTTTTAAGAATTTTCCATCAAGAAGGCTTTTTTGAGAGATTTCTAGGTCAGGATGCTTCTTTAAATAATTTTCCATAAGTACAAGGTGTTCTGTTCGCTTAATTCTTCCCGATGGGCTTGTTTTTAATTCGGGATGGCGATAATTTTCTGGCATATATAAAACTACATATCCTTTGTCATTAATATACCGCCCTATTTCTGCCTTAGTTGGTATGTCCAACCTTTTTCGCTAATTACCGATTGTTTTATGGCTGAGATCGTAAATTTCGGCGATTTTTCGATCACTTAGATTTAATTTTTTATTATTTTAAATACGCTTAAGCCATTTTTCTCTTTTATATAAGGGAATCCTTTTTAATGAATGTTAATATTTAAATCCAAATGATATAAATCAGTAGATAAAACTCAGACTAAAAAAGGAAGAAGAAAAGAACTAAATCTTGCAGACTTATTCTTTCAATTTTAAAGATAATTTTACTAACAATTTATGTAAATCTAATTTATAGCCAATTAATGGTGTGAGTTGGACTTGGTTAGCCGTTTTATTTATTACTAAGTAACCTTTCTTCTCTAGCTCTTTTAAATCGTCAATTACCTCTTTTTTACTTCTCAATTTTTTAATTTCTTGGATTGAAGAAGCACCAGAATTCCTTAGACAAGATGTAAGTGTGCACAGTAACGTTGCCGCTAAACTAGGTCTTCCCTCAAAAGGATTAGCCGAAATTAATTCTGTAACTTCACTATCGTAATTTATATACCAGTGTGAATTCAACGAATTGAATTTTATTTGAAGTCCCAGGGGGATAAGATAATTAGATAAGCCATTAATCAGATTTTGGAAATAAATCGAATCGTTCTTACTTTTTACATTTAGAATTTCGAGTATCTCTTCTTTCGTGGCCCCTATTTGATAAATATTCTTCTTTCTACTAAGTAAGTGCATTAAAATTGAAATTTCATTCATTTTTTCAATCACCTTATACATATAATGTATTTGTCTCTTTTTGATACTTTAACTTTCCCAATTGAAGTAAATGCAAAAGATATACGAACTGTTCGTAAATCTTTAGCTGATCAATATCTTTCTCAAACACCTCTTCAAAATAACAGGGGAGTTTATTTCTTATGTTGTTAAAAAAGGCATTGACTTTTTCCGTGAACTTAAGCTTCGGAATTTCTAATAGAAACTCGTAATCGCTTCTCTCTTTATTCAAGTGTTCAATCGTGAAATCCATTGTTTTCTCTTTACAGAAACGATTTTTAGCGTATTCTAAGAAATTTAGAGATAGTGCTTCTATTTCAAAATAATTATTCCAGCAACCATTAAAAATCTCAATTATCTCACCTTCTTCCGGATTCTCTTTTAAGAAATCCATAAATTTTTTATCAATATCTAAAGAACTAAGTAAATTCCTTAATTCCTCAAATTTTCGATTAAGTAGTTCGCAGGCATTTACATAGCTCTCAGAATAATTTTCGATGTTAAAAATGCTGAGTGAATCTTTTATATCGCTAAAAATTGGAATTAATTCGAGTTCTAATAAGTTAATTTTACCTGAAAGAACATCATAATTAATACTTTCAATCTTTTTGTTAATGTCCTTTGAAAAATCTATTTTTTCCATGATTACTTTTCTTTTAAAATTTTAGGTTTGAATATGGTAGATACTTCTTTTTTACCGACTCTTGCAACCCCAATTAACTTGTCAGCAAGTGAATACAACACA
>Ga0114922_10002016_pt1 | contig 19180 bp, 13 predicted proteins | sample AartaG_FD_100975 | JGI IMG/M metagenome (GOLD analysis project Ga0114922, IMG submission 100975) | Deep subsurface microbial communities from Aarhus Bay to uncover new lineages of life (NeLLi) - Aarhus_00045 metaG | ecosystem: Environmental > Aquatic > Marine > Oceanic > Sediment | place...
AGTAAGCGATGATGGCTCCATCTATCTAAGGGCTGAACGCAGTGGGACCGGCAGCGACAGAATTTATTCTATAACCTATCAGGCCGTGGACGATTGCGGCAATGCTGCTGTTCGCAGCGCAACGGTTACGGTCCCGCACGACCAGCGTTAGTTCTGGACATCGGCGAAGTCTTTACACAAAGGGCTGTGGGCATAAAGCTTGCAGCCCTTTTTCGTTTGGGCAACCACGTGGGGTTGCCCCTACATTTGTGCGGTGCATAACGGCAGGGGGGAGCCATCCCCAAGCTGCGCTTGAGGCTGCCACCCGGCCTGGATTCCCGCTTTCGCGGGAGTGACAAAATGTTGTTTCCGCAACAGATACTATTTACGAATTTGGGCAGCCACATAGGGCTGCCCCTACGACTTCACCCCGTAAGAGACCGTTGGCCTTACGTGGTTCATCCGGGAAATCCGGGACAATATTTATTCAACCGCAGACAGAAAGGCCTCGATGTTCTATGTCGAGACGCCGGGGGGCATACCGCCGCCGCAGGACATAATAATCCGGCCCTTGTCCTCTACCGAATCGAGAGCAGCTTTGACGCTGCTTTGTACCTGCTCCGGCGTGCCGGCTGCAAGGACGTCCCGTGGAGGGATGCTGCCGAGCAATGTGACGCGGTTTGCCGTCAGTTTCTTCATCTCTGCCAGCGTGTGGTCGGAGCTGAAGTTGAATAGATTTACGCCGATTTGCGGGAGATATGGTGCGCATACCAATCCGGCTGCGTCATTGTGAAAGAATTTCACAGCAACGTCGAGCGATTGGAAAATGCGGGTCAAATAGGGGAGGACGAATTGTTTGAAGTCATTCTCTCCAAGAAAACCAACGATGTCATCGAGCACCAATATCCCGTCGATGGATGGGAAAGTCCGGGCCTGAACTTTGAGCCAATCAATAAGAAAAAAGGTAACGGTCTCAAGTAATTTATGGGCCTGGTCAGGATTGGTCCGGAAAGCTATGAGGAATTCGGTAGTGTCTGCGAGGAATGTGGCGATGTTCAAAGGCCCGCGCGAGACAGCGAACTTAATGGCGTGACCTTCCTGCTCGATTCGGCCTTGATAGTGCTTGAGGCGGTTGAGGACGAATGGCAGCAGGCCGTCCGTTTTGGGATTTGGCTTGCTGAGCGAATGCACCTGCTGAATGTCTGTAATGATTTTTTCGGCGAAAGGGAGGCCGTCTTCCGACCAGCGGCATTTTGAGCCGAAAGCGGACGGCTCGGTGCACATACCAAATTCAGCCCAGAAGCCCGGCAGAAACATTACATCCGGAAATCGGCGGACAGCCTTTAGGTTGGCCTCGAACCACATCTGCTCGTTAGAGAAGTAGTCGAGGATGGAGATCCCCGCCCAGCCGGGAAGCCAGGGACTGTCGATGATAAAGCCCACCGGCATCGGCTCAATCAATTCGCCGTTTATAACGGCCAGCAGTTTGTCCCACTGCTCGTGTGTCATGCTGTCAATCGCTTTGGACGGAGGAAATGCACGACAACGCACAGGCCGATAAAGCCGACCAGCAGTCCGATGCCGAGCCACTGCAGCTTCGACCAGAGACTCCAGACGCTTCCGAATGTTGCCGCACCGGCTGCCAGCGCCATAAGAACGTTCCAGAGGATGCGTTTGGCCCCGATAGGCATATTCTCGCCGAGGAAGCTCTTCTGATTCATCAGCAGGAAGAACGCGAAGTATGCGATGGGCAGCAGTACCATTGCAAAGACGGACGTCGGTATGGCCAGATATGGCGCGGCGTCTTTCCAGAAGAACGGCCCGAGCGCACCGACCGAGACCATCAGACTTCCGAATCTCTGGGTCCAGCCCCTCGGCGGCCTGCCCAAAAGCTCACAGAAACAAAGTCCGTTGATTGTCATCAGCATCGTAGCGGCGCTCATCGCCATACCCATCACACCCAGGCCGAAAACATATTGAGCAATTACCGGGCCTGTCAGCGGCGCGAGTGTGTCGGCCAGGTTGAAGGCATCGCGCTTGACGAGGATTGCGGCCATTCGCTTGTCGGCCCAGGGCAGGGCATCGGCGGCGGCATTGAGCCCTTTTGGCGTAAGCTTGGCGTATGCTTCGGCTCCGATTTCGTGCTTGACCCTGTTCTTGAGGAGCCCATAGTAGGGGCCGATGAGGTTCTTGGCAGGCTCACCGATTATCTCGCCACCCGGCACCTCAGAGACGAAACCCTGTGCCGGCTGTCCATGGAACTGGCTGCTGGAAGCAATGACCACGCAGCCTGTCGCAATGATAAAGGGAATGAACAAGCCGGTCGACAGGTCGAAGATAGCCAGGCCGCGGAAATATTTGTCCCAGCCTTTGCGGAGCATCGAGTAAGGCAGCAGGAAGGTCATATTGATACCAACTGCGGTGGCGGCGGCGCTTATCATAACGTCGCGCTGCTGGCCGACAATCATGTTGGTCCAGAAAGACTGGAACTGGTCGGCCACCTTTTGTATGTGAGGCATTATTATGTCGGTAGGTTTGGTGAACAGACTCAGGTCGGGAACCAGGCCGCCGAGAATTTCACTCCAGAGAATCTTTCCTTCGAGGCTGAGCTTGATGACAACGCCGAGAAAGCACAGTACTATCATACTTACGATAGTCTTAATCAGGATTTCGAATATCTTCGTACCCTTTCCGCCGGCGCCGTAGGTCATTGTAAAAGTCAGGCAGATAGCCAGAAAGATTCCGCCGGCGATCATTTTGCTGGGTATCTCCGGCATGACTTCAGGCCCCAATAACCTGGGCACGATGTTCTGTCGCAATGCGGCGGTTCCGAGAGCGAACTGAGGCAGCGACCAGACGAGATTAGCCATCATCGAGGCAATCAGCCAGCCCCAGCCCAGGACAGGATTGACATGTTTGTTAATTGCATGCAGGGGGCGCTCACCGGTAGAGAGTGTTACATAGGCAATGGCGCTCATCATAATAATACCTAAAATCATCGCCAGCGGCTGAAGCCACATAAAGCTAAAGCCGACCAGTACGCCCAGATACAAGCTCGAAGAAAGCGACCCTCCGCCTAATGTGATTCCGCTCTGCAGCCAGCCGGGTCCTGATAACTTTACATAGGTCTTAAAAACAGCCCCTTTACCTTTCTTCTGCGCATCCAATATCAGTTGGCGGTCCTTTTCAATGCGTGGATTCATGTGCATCACTTGCTGCTCCCGGCCCGTAGTACCTGGAGGCGAGCTTTGTGCGGTTTCGCCGTTTTCAGCCATATTTTAGTCTCCTGTCTAATGCTTTATTGTACGTTCCTGCCTGCACCTGCATCTGCCTGCAGGGAATCGCAGGCACAGGTGGACAAAATATATTCTCGTGTTTTCAAAACAACTTCCGGGTCTGTTTCGTATGGCAGACAGCCGGTACCGATACAAACCTTCTTTCTATTATTTGCCAGTTCAAAGACTCTGTCAACTTCCTTTTCGACGGCTTTAAGGTTTCCGGATGTCCCTTCGGCAGGCTCAGGGCAAGCTATTGGGCGCGGGTCCATATTGATTCTGACCATTACATCAGGATGCGCTTTCATCTTTTCCATAAACATTTTCTGGTCTGTCGCTGCCGGGCAGCAGACGTATCCTGTTCCCGTCTCCAGGATTGCCTCAAGAATTGGAGCAGTATTACCGCCCATAACGCACGGTACGGGGTGGCCAACAACAGCCGCAGCTTTTTTAATGATAGACATAAGAGCAGGAAGCTCGATTCTCCTGAAGTCTTGCGGTGACATTAATGGAGGAACCGCCGCTGATTCAAAAAACGCAATATCCAAATTGTTGCGGACGATTTCTTTGGCAAACTGGATTTGCCCTGTAACAAGATGGAAAAGAGTCTCAATGACCGAATCCGGACTGGTTGCAATCTCGCACAACAGGTTGTCGGCGCCCATCAAGTTGGTTGCTATGGAGAATGGTCCGGCTACAGGTACTCTCACGTCTGCCTCCGGACATTCCTTCGCGACGCGTTTGGCGGCTTGGATAGCCATTGGAATGCGGCCATCGGTTTTCGGATTAAACGGCCCAAGATTCATCAATTCTTTTGTCGTCGAGTATGGATGCCTGTGAATTGCCGGAATTCCATTTCCGCTCGGTCTTTCAACGGTTGCGCCGTAAGCTTCAGCTTCAAGATTATAGATGTCTATGCCGACAACGACAGGCTCGTGTCTGTACAGACGGAACGCTTCTATATTTCCCTGCGATAACAGGTCCCCACTTCGCGATACTTCCCAGGGGCTCTTGCCAATTACCTTAGCTGCGTGTTCATATACCGAAGGTGAGAACTGCATTTGTCTTAATTCCTGTTTCTCCGTCTAATCTCCCGAATAATCGCGGCGTTATCTAATTCTCCATCGCCTGCTTCAATCGCCTTTTTCAAAACGTCTAAATGTGCCTTCGACAGGGGCAGTTCCTGCCCTGCCATTTCTGCGTATTTGAGGATAAGGGAGACGTCCTTGTGGTGCTGGCGAATCCTGGACTCGGCCGTGAAATCATCGTTCAGCATTTTTTTGCCCTTTGTGTCCATAACAGCCGAGTAGGCGGGGGTAACTTTGAGCAGTTCAAGGAAAGTCTCCAGTTCGAGGCCCAGTTTGCCGGCGAAGACAAGTCCTTCGGCCAGAGCCAGGCGGTTCAATCCGAGGATGAGGTTGCCGGCAAGTTTGGCCTTTGAGCCGCTGCCGGATGCGCCTAAGTAAAATACCTTTTCTGTAATCGTCTGGAAGATGTCCATACAGGTCTCGAACGCCGCCTTGTTACCGCCGACCATAAAAACGGCTTCTTTGTTCCTGACCTGCCGGCTGGAGCCGGAGATAGTTGAGTCCAGCAAGTGGATTTCGCGTTCTGCAAGTCGCTGCGCCAGTGCCGCGGTTTCTTCGGGGTCGCCGGTGGTCGTATCAATAATATATTTCGGCGGCGTTTTAGCCTCCAGGATACCGGCGGGGCCTTCGACGACCTGCCGGACAATATCTGTCTCCGGAAGCGAGAGGACGACGCGGCCAACTTCCTGAGCGACCTGGGCCGGGCTGCTGAGAGCTTTTCCGCCCAATTCTTCGAGATGCATGCACCTTGCTGAATCGATATCGAAGCCGACAACGTCGAACTCGCCGGCCAACAGGCACTCCGCTATCGCCGTCCCGACGAGGCCGATGCCGATAAGGCCGATTTTACTCATACTCCTGCCCCTTCTCTCTATTTAAGTATCGCCAACATCACCAACACACAGGCCAGGCAGATTCCGAGGGTGACAAGAAAGCCCACCCAGGATTGGCGTGAGGGCTTGATGATGAAAAGCCCGCCGGCAGTTAGCCAGCGTTTGGATTGTGGTACGGCCTCATCCAATGATAAATCCAGCTTTTTCTCCTGGCCGATAGGGACATAGATTTTCCTGAAGAATTTCTCTATCGTCTCGCGCTTCGGTGGCCTCGTCACAAGGCTGCCTATTACGCCGGCGAGCACACCAACCACAATCGGCACGCCAATCGTGATGTCCCGACTGCAATCAAGAACGTACCGACTAACCAAAAATGTGCCCGAAGCCAGAATCGTGCTGGAATACATCCCGGTCGTATTCATCCGCCGCCAGAGGATGCCCATGGCTGTGGAAATACCCACGAGGCTTAGTATATTGAAGTAGTCAAGAATCGCTTTGACGAGGCTGCTGCGCATCAGAACCGCTCCCAGAAGCGATAGAATGGCAATGGCAATGCCTACCATCCGGGTCACATGCACTAACTGTTTCTCGTCGGCCTTCGGGTTTATGTGAACTCGGTAGATATTATTAGAAAAAAGTCCCGCCACGGTGACCTGGACGGCATCGCCGGAGGACATTGCCGCCGCCATCACACAAGCGAGCATCACGCCCTGGAGCACAGGCCCCAATAGATGGCTGATTGCATCGCCGAAGGCGGTGTCCTTATGGATTGTCGAACCTGTATTGACCAGATAAACCAGCCAGCACAGTCCCAGCACGGCCCAGCCTATTGTGCAGATTCGCTTAAGGACATTGCCGTAGGTAAATCCGACCCGTCCCTCCCATTCTGTTCGGCCAGCCGCACAGACGCTCATCAGGTGCGGAAATGCAAGCGCAGTTAACGGCGCGTTGATACATAATAAAAGCACCGTTATCAAATTAAAACTTTTTGGGTCAAACAAGCTCAGATAATTTGCATCTTGCGTTACCAATGTGTTTCTCATACCAGCCAGGCCGCCAACCTCTTTGAGGGCAAGCGCCGCTGGAATGGCAATGAACGAGAGAGCGATAATCATCAGACCCTGAATCATATCGGTGCGGATTGCCGCGATGATGCCGCCCCAGTAGCTGTAGATAATAAACACCGCGGTAGTAATAAGTAAAATGCCGAAGAACCACAACTGGCTGTCCGGCGCCGCGGCCTTATCCATCATTCCCTGCACGGTGCGCGTTGTCGCAAGTAAGACACCAGCTAAAAAAACAATCATACCCGTGGCGGCCACCATTATATATAGTACGCTGGCGCTCCTGCCAAATCGCTGCTCGAAAAAGTCAGCCAACGTCAGGCACCGCATCCGCCGAACTACGGGAGCGATAATCCAGTAGAAAGGTGTTCCGAACAACCACATCCAGGAGACCCAGATTCCGGACGCTCCACTGACAACGGACTCGCTCATTACTCCCGCTACGTTGCCGGGATGCGTGCCGGCACCAAATGCGTGCATTACCATCATCGGCACGCCGAACCGGCGGTTACCCAGCAGGTAGCCCTCCTGGCTGCGAATGCCCCGTTTGCTCCACCAGCCCATCAGGAGCATTCCGACAAAGTATAAAACCAATACAATCCAAATCGCGTAGTGCAGTCCAAGAAACTCCATAGCTTCTCCCTAACGGTTGAGAGTGAAATTCAGCGCCTTCGCTGACGCTAAAACGTTTTGACAGGGACCTCGGCGCCGGCTTTTTCCGCCGAAACATAGGCACTGTAGATAGTCGAGATACAGTCCGCTGCAAGGCTGCTGCTGCTCTCGACCGGCTCGCCATACGCGATGGTCCTGTAGAAGGCCTCGATTTCCTGGGGATAGCCCGTGAACCCGTCTTCGTCCGGCGAAGGGTTCGACCAGCCCTGTTTAGTGCCGGTCTTTTCCACCACGTAGATATCTTCAAAATTTTTATCCACCGGATTGTATGTTTGTATAGCGGTGTTAGGATTAATGTTGCAGAAGGTCCGGTGGTTGTTGGCCGCGATCTCGAGCCAGTTGTGAACTCCGCCCAAAACAATTTCGGAAGCGAAGATGTCCGCAATTGTGCCGTCCTCGAAGACCACGTGCATTATGGAGAAGTCCTCGATATCGCAATAGTCGGCGCGGAGGTGTCCCTTGTCCTCGAAATTTTTGAGCCGCGTCAGGGCGTGCGTACGGCAGGAGACCGCCCTGGGTCGAATCGGCTTGCCATTTCGGGTTTTTCCCTCCACGCGCTTCAAATAAAGCGCCCCCGTCAACGGATGACAGCCCTTGCCGATAGCCGAGCCGCCTCCGGAATACTTCCAGTAAGCGTAGGTCGCGGCGTGCGAGCCTGAGTGCGACTCTTCGCCGTGAATCCAGAGTATCTGCGCGCCGGTCTTCTCTATTATCTCCCGCTCCTTCTGAATCGAAGGCGCATAGACCCAGTTCTCTGCGTAGAGGATTTTGCCTTTGCTTTTCGATTCTGCGTCGAGCATCCGCTCGATGCTGCCTAAGGCATTATCGAGCGCGGTCTGCCTGGGAAATGTGTCTCCGTTAAAATCTTCCGAGCCGTCCCCGAAGTAGCCTGTGAGCGGTTTTTCCACGATGGCGAACTTGTTGCGTTCGAGAGCCGCAACCGCTATCGACTCGTGAACTACCGGCGGCGTGCAGACGTGGATTACGTCCACCTTATCGAGGAGCTCGGCCAGCTTCTTATAAAACCGGAGCCCTCGTTTTTTTGCATAGGCGGAGCCTTGCTCGGCGTTGGTATCAAAAATCCCGGCGATTTCGGCGTTCGTGCTGTGTACCCTTCTTATACATTCAAAATGAAATTTTGCGGCAAAGCCCGACCCGACAATGCCGGTACGAATGGTCTTCTTGTCCATGCAGCGTCTCCTTTCTTGCTATTGATAGTTTGTGAACTGTCTCAGCAGTACTTCTGCGGTCCATTTTGCCGCCCTTGCCACTACTTCGGGGCAGTCGTGATTTATTTTCTTTTTAACGTCCCTGCATAACACGCTTCCATATTCGGTCTCGAATTGTTTGTACACCTGGCGAATCAAACGATGAGACAACTTCGTGTCTCCAAATTTATCCGCACCGCAGAGCCAGCCGATGACCATCCCTAAACCCGTGAAGGCCCCGCAATTTTGTATGCCGTTCGGAGTCGCCCCGCCGTCCAGGCAGCTCGCTGTTCTAAACAGGGCCTTGTCTTCCGGAACAAAGTCAATAGCTCTCTGCAGCGCAGCAACAGTGCACCGACAGCATCCACCATGCTTTTTCTCGAAGTCATACCCCAGCTTGTACGCCTTCTCGATAATTTCTTTTCCCTTGTCGCCGATATCAATTTTATCATTTTCTCCCAACACCTTAAACTCAGGCTGATGTCTCGCTTCACCTTTAGCCTGCCCCGCCAGCAAGCTGCTGAACAAGCCTATGCCAGCCAATTGAAAAAGCTCACGTCTGTTTTTGTGCAGTGCCCCATCCGGGTATCTTCTGCCGAATCGGTCCGTTTTTTCTTCATGATTTTTCATTGTACTATCTCCATTTGTATGGTTCATAAATTTCTCGGTTGGCCTACTCCTCACGCTTGTGTTTGCGAATAGTGTTTAATGACAAAGCGCCGCGAGAACCAATTCGGCTGCCGAAGACCTGTATGCCGCGCAAGCGGCCGCGGAATTGACGGTCTTTGCCGTGACGCTGGATTCTTTCGTTGTAGCAGAATGCAGGGTGGGCTTTAGCCCACCAATTTTTTTGTGGTGGGGCAAGCCCCCACCCTACAAAAGGCGCTGTGCCCTCCGTCGGGAAGGCGGATGCCTTCGCTTTGGGCCTTATCTTTTCACCGGGTTTGTAAGCGGACACGCGAAGAACATAGTTGACCTTCGGCGGTGTAAAGCTAAACCTGCCGGGCGCCGCACTTCCCATAGAAGTAACAGTCATATTCCAGGTGTCGATGCCATCAATCTTGTATGGTCTTGGGCCCGGAAGCTTTATGGCTATTGCTGTCGGGCTGGTGAAATAAACAAAGTAAAGCTCGCCGGGCCTGGAAAGGACATAATTGCCGGTGGAAAGCTCGGCGGGCAGCATCTCATCAAAGGGTGCCGGCTCCATGATTTTTTTCAGGAAGGCAATTCTGGCCGGACTTTGCCCGCGGAGCACACCGCCCTTCGACCACCACAACAGGTCTTTTGGGTGCTTGTAGGTCTCGCCGTGTCCGACATAGCAGCCGCCGATGGTCCCCAGCCAGAATCTGTGGACAAGTTCCTGTGCGGTGATATTTCCCCAGCCCTGGGGGATGTTGCCTTCATATTTGCATTCATCGTAGATGATTGGTTTCTTGTATTTAGTCCGCCATTGGCTTGCTCTTGCAAGGTCCGAGCTCTGGATGCTGGCGTGCGTGACCCAAGGCTTGTTGTGGTCGTAGAACTTGCGGCAGTTGTGAATACCGCGCATACGGTGGTATGGGTCGAACTTTTGAACGATTTGGAAGAAGCGGTCCCAATCCGCCATTTTTTTTGACTTCATCAAATCGAATTCATTGGCAAAGAACCACCACACATTGCGATAGGCCGCCAGCCGGGCCACGATGTAACGCAGATAGCGGTCATCGGTCCTTGCTTCCATCTTCGCAAAGCCCCAGCGGTCGTAAGGATGAAAAAGGATGATGTCGGCCTCTATTCCCAGTTCGCGCAGGTTTGCAACCCGCTGCTCAAAGTGCCGAAAGAATTCCGGATTGAAGCGGCTGTAATCCCAGTCTTTCAGGGGTCTGCCCTCAAAGGGATAATACTTCGGCTCGTTCTTGTTGTAAGTATAGTCCTTGGGAAAGACGCACATTCGCATCTTGTTAAAGGGCGCTTTCTTGAGCGTGGCCAGCGTCTGCTCTTCCATCGCAATTCCCTGGTGGACCCAGGCGTAGCAGGTCGTTCCGACTTGAAAATAAGGCGTGCCGTCTGCATACTCAAAGTGCCACGTGTTGTGCACGCGAACGGGTCCGTGATTGCCCCCGGCAAGACGTAGTGCCGGGTCATTTTGCCGGACTTTTACGCAGGTGAATTTTCCTTTTTTGGCGTCGAGCTCTCTGCGGCTGCTCCTTGTTACGTACGTCCATTCGCCGAGCGTATCCGGCATAAAGCGGACGCGATATACACCGTCCCCGTCGTAGAACCCTTCCGGCTTGAAAACTCGCCCATTCTGCCTGAATTCTGCGCTCAACTCCACATCGACGAAGGGATTGCCGCCGGATGGTCCGCTCAGCGATAACTCATAAATTCCCCAACGCTCGACTTTCTGTGGCGTAGTTTTTGCCGCCGCCGACTCTGTCGCTAAAAACAGCGCCACGACCGCCGGGAGCATTAATCTAAAGAATACTCTATTTAAGCGCATTTGGCTTCTCATTTGCTCACCCTTTCTGAATTTACATTTCAGCCTGTTTGTCCCGCGCCAATTGACCTCTCGCTCAAATACCACCCTTTCCGGCAGGCTGGTCTCTCTGAAGACCTGCCAATTGGTGCGGGATAAACCGACAGGATTTTACCATTGGCTGGCCGAAATAATCAAGCCAATAACCGTTTAATCTTGTAAATGTGCGTTTCGGCGTTTATATTCTTACCCGGTATTTGGTTATAAAAACCGGAAGGAGCATAAAATGAAACCTAAGCTGATAGTTTCCGGCGCCGCCGGCCGAATGGGCAAGCGCATCATTTCGCTGGCCACAGAGACGGGCGAGTTCGACATTATTGCGGCAATCGAAAGACAGGGCCGTCCTGATATCGGCAAAGACGCCGGCCTTGTGGCGGCAGCAGGCCCGATTAAGGTTAAGCTCGACAGCGTCTGCCCGGCCGGTGCCGACGTGGTAATCGACTTCTCACAGCCGGAAGCGGCAGATAAAACCATTGACTATTGTATGGAAAATTCCGCCGCGCTTGTATTGGGCACAACGGGACTCAGTGATGAGCAGCGTAAGAAGATAGAGACTGCATCCGAGAAAGTCCCGGTTATATATGCAACAAATATGAGCGTCGGAATGAACGTTCTGTTTTCACTGGTCGGCAAAGTCGCATCGATGCTTGGTGATGAATATGATATAGAGATAATCGAGCAGCACCATCACTTCAAAAAAGATGCTCCGAGCGGCAGCGCCCTTACATTAGCCGAGAATATTTGCTCTGCAACCGGCAGGGAATTTCCCGGTTCTCTTGTTCACGGCAGAAGCGGCAAAGAAGCGCTTCGGCAAAAAGGCACTATCGGCGTTCACGCCATTCGGGCCGGGGACATTACCGGCGAGCATTCGGTAATCTTTTGCACGCTCGGCGAAAAGCTTACTCTCAACCATACCGCCCACAGCAGGGACACTTTCGCACGGGGAGCACTGCGTGCGGCAAAATGGCTAATCGGAAAAGAACCGAAACTTTATTCAATGTCCGACATCCTGGGCATCTCGTAATTGACATTAGTTACGGTTAGCTAATGAAAAATCATTGATTCGTTCAGGATTTGTGATATACTATTAGCCGGTCCCGGATTCGGGGCGCATTGTCAACACAAATATTTGATTCTTCCTGGAGGCAGGTATCGTATGATTAAGAATGTCAGTGAAGCAGAAAGAACTGTACGGTTCTGCCGAGAAACGAACAATTGTGAATCTTTAGAAAGGAGCAAGGTTATGCGAAGGTTAATTGCAATAGTGATGGCGGCAGGTTTCATTTTTGCGGGAGATGTTTCAGTTGCGCAGGCCGCTCGAAAAGTTCGCCGGCTGCCGGTGAATGAGTATGTTGATAAGATGAAGGCCGGCTGGATCGGCCAAATGGCCGGCGTCGGCTGGGGAGCCCCGACGGAATTTCATTTCAATGGTGTAATTATGCCGCTGGACAAGATGCCGAAGTGGCGTCCGCAAACGATTAATCAGTTCCACCAGGACGATATTTACGTAGAAATGACCTTCCTGCGGACACTGGAGCTGTACGGAATGGACGTTCCTATCCGCCAGGCCGGTATCGATTTTGCAAATAGCGGGTATCCTTTGTGGCATGCAAACCGTGCAGGAAGGGACAACCTCCGTGCAGGGATCGCACCGCCCGATTCGGGACATCCCCAGTTCAACAAGCACGCCGATGATATCGATTACCAGATCGAGGCCGACTATGCCGGCCTGATTGCGCCGGGCCTGCCCAATGTGGCCATCAAGCTCGGTGAAACATTCGGACGCCTGATGAACTATGGCGACGGCCTCTACGGCGGCCAGTTCGTGGGCGGAATGTACGCAGAGGCATTCTTTGAAGACGACCCGGTCAAGCTCGTCAAGGCCGGCCTGGAGTGTATTCCCAGGCGAAGCCAATACGCTGAGTGTATCCGCGACGTACTCAAATGGTACAAACAGGACCCCGACGACTGGGAAAAAACCTGGCAGCTCATCAACGAAAAGTATCATCTCAATACTGCGTATCGTCGTTTCTCGTGCAGCGGCCCCAAAAGCAGTTTTAACATAGACGCCAAGATAAACGGCGCCTACATCGTGATGGGTATGCTCTACGGCGAAAGAGACCCTGATGAGAGTATCATTATTTCTACCCGGTGCGGACAGGACTCCGACTGCAACCCGTCGAACGTCGGCGGCATTCTGTTCACGACAATCGGCTATGAAAAGCTGCCTGACAAGTTCAAGTCCGCTTTGAATCCGGAGGGTAAGTTCAGCCACACGCCATACAATTTTCCAATGCTGATTAAAGTGTGCGAGAAGCTGGTGCGCCAGACTGTAATTAAAGCCGGCGGACGTATCGAGAAAGATGCAAGCGGCCGGGAAGTTTTTGTCATTCCCATCCGGAAGCCCAAACCGACCAGGCTTGAGCAGTGCTGGGAGCCCGGCCCGATTGCCAACAGCCGCTTCACAAAACGAGAGCTGGCCAGGATTACCGCTACTGCCGGAAGGGACTTGTCTGAGGCCATATCGAAGTTCGCGCCGGGCTGGAAGGCAGCCAAGTGCGGCGACGATATGAGCCCCGGACTTCGCGCCGAGTGGGCGGGCAAGAAGAATGTTCTAATGACACATCCTTTGAACCGTACTGTGGGCTGCGTGCTGTCGAAGAAAGTGAAAATCCCCGCTGGTAAAAAGACAAGGCTTCAATTGGTCGTAGGCCATCACCCGGACGGCGACTGGACTCTGCTCGTCAAGGCCAATGGCAAAGAGCTGCTTAAGAGAACAGTAGGCAAGGAAACGGCCGAAAAAGGATGGATGCAGACCGATGTGGACCTCTCAGATTATGCCGGCAAAGAAATCAAACTGGAACTTGTCAATTATGCCAGCGACTGGCAATGGGAGGCGGGCTACTGGGCCGGGATTGAGCTGATAAGTAAATAGCGCCGGCAGGGATGCAGGTAATTCTCTAAACAGACGGTCCTGATGCTGCTTGCTTTGGCCCCGGTTGTTATTTTTCTACTTTCGCTGCTGGGCTATTTGCCATTCGTAAATTGATGGTATGGTGGGCTTTGGTCTCGGTGCTTGAGCAAACGGAAAGACCCGGTTGTCCTCAAGCAATATTGGTTTGGCACTGTCGGCGGAGATCTTTGCATTGCCGCCGTATAAGATGTTGCCGGTTATCTCGACGCCGATGCAGTCCGGAGAGGCCAGAACAACGCAAGGCTTTGATTTGTCCTTGAGTACGAAAACATTGCCTTTAATTATATGGTCGAAGCTCGCGGTTTTAGCGAACACACCGCAGCCTTTTTGAACCGTAAAACGGTTGTAAAGAATCAGCCAGTTTTCATTCATTCCGCCCATCCACAGGCCTGTCTTTTGTGAAGTAACGTCGCAGTTGTAAACGACATTTCGCGGACCGTTGGGCCCATGTGCCGTGTCCTGCGGCGGCGAAGCCCACATTCCGTAACCGTATCCGCCGTGACCGGTCACCGATTTGATGACACACTGCTCAATGAGGTTCTCATTCGTCCATCCTGAGTGCCATTGTCCGTCGCTGTCGTGAAAGATACTTTGCCGAATGACGTTTCCGCTTGCCGCCCATTGGAATAGCGGTGCGTGTCGCATCTTAAATGTTTCGATGTTCTCAATCAGGCAGTCCCAGCATCTGTCCCAGCCCGTGTACGCGGTGCCGCCTCCGCCCTTGAACCAGGCATCATCGAAGATGCAATCGCGAATCTCGCACCACTTAGCTGTTTGGCCGTAGACGGGGAAGCGGCCGCACATTTTCACCTTCACGCCCTTCGCCCAGCAGTTCCAGGCGTTGTGGAACAGTACGCTGCTAATCCAGAGATTTTGGGTTTGCTCTATGTATAAGTCTTCAATCCCGCAGCGCCGGATGGGCACTATTTTCCGAACGAAAGCGCCGTCAATAGCCGGAAACTCGATGCGGAGCGGCTGGTCGATAGTGATGGCGTTGCCTTTGATTTTTTTGATAGAAACTTCATAGCAGCGATACAGGCCCCAAAGGCAGGCGTTTTTTGTGAGTTTTTTCCAGCGGTTTGTGGCCGGGGCTTCAACGTAAAGGCGGTCGCCGGTCCTCATGCCTTGTGTACTCTGGAGCGTCAGTGTCAGGTCGCCGCGTTTGCCGTCTTTGGTCAGTTTTATTTTCCTGCCGACCTGGCCGCGTCCCTGAAATGTGATAACGGCCAGGTTGCTGGGGACAGAACGGCGGTCAGTAAAAGATGAGTCTAAGACAACTGCAATCCGGCCTGTAAGCTTCGTTCCGTCCTTATATTCTGCGATGCCCTTGAGGGTGTGCGGACCGTCGGAGAGTTTCCCGATGATTTCTTTGCCGGTTGTTGCGCACGCGAACGTGTTGCCCGAATGTTTACTGCGCTGCCATCTCTTAATCACAACATCGTCGGCCATTATTGTCATTTTCATAAGACCGGCAGGCCGACAGTGTATCTCAACGCGGGTGTCTGTACCCACGCGACTTCCCGGAGCGGGCGCATAGAAGCCGACGCCATTTTTAGGTATCGTATAGCGGAAAATTAGTTTGGTTTTGTTCCCGCCCTTGCCTCGAATCACCACATTGTCGTGGCGGACAGTTACCGGTCGGTCCAGATAATACGTCCCCTCGCTGAGCACGACTGCCCCGCCCGCATTCTCGCCGGCTGTCCGACAGGCTGCGTCAAGGGCGGCCGAGTCGTCCAGGTCATCGTTTGCTTTGCCGCCGAATTTTTCGATAGTGGTGAAATCTTTTACTGATGGTATTCCGCCCTGGACGCCGCATTTAGTCCAATTGGGATATACCAGGCCGTCGGGTCCCACAACGTCAGCGGCAGTAAGCCGGCCCCTCTCGTGCGGCTTGATTTTGTACTGACCTTCCCACGGCGGCCTCATCTGTTGGTCCGCAGCCCGGCACGACGACTTGCCGGACCACGCGCAAACGCCGACAACGGTTATCAATCCAACGACACAATAGTATCTTGGCAAACGTGGAGTTATGGATAGCATCTTTACAGTTACCTTTTTTCTATCTTGTCTTTGACTTTCAGCAAAACAACTTTGTTGCCAAAGCGATTTATCAGTCACTTTCGCGAGTGATTTTTGCGCCGACGGGATTTAATCTTTCCTCGATTTTTTCGTAGCCTCGGTCGATGTGATAAACCCTGCTGACAGCAGTGGTGCCCTCTGCGGCCAGCCCGGCCAGAACCAGCGCCGCCGATGCCCGCAGGTCCGAAGCCATTACCGGGGCGGCTATTAACTTTTTTACGCCGGCTACGATGACCGTTGGGCCTTCCTTGCGTAAATTCGCCGCCATCCGATTTAATTCGGCAACGTGCATAAATCTGTCGGGAAATACCTTTTCAATTATGATACTGTTGCCCTCGGCAAGTGATAAAAGGGCCATAAACTGGGCCTGCAAGTCGGTGGGGAAGCCGGGATAGGGCTGGGTGGTAATATCACCAGGCTTGATGGGGCCCGTGCGGGTAACAACACAGCCGTCGCCCGCGGCATCAATTGTTACGCCGACATTTCTTAACTTGTCGACGACGGCCATCATATCATCGAGCCGACAGTTGTGCAGGTGCAGCTTGCCGGCCGTTATTGCGGCGGCGACCATAAAGGTACCAGCCTCGATTCTGTCCGGAATAACTCGGTGTTCGGCCGGCCGCAGCTCCCGCACCCCTTCAACAGTCAGCCGAGGTGAGCCGATACCCGTTATCTTTGCACCCATCTTGTTAAGACAATTTGCCAGGTCAGCTATCTCCGGCTCACAGGCAGCCGATTCGATGATAGTTTTTCCCTTTGCCAGCGTTGCGGCCATTAGCACATTTGCGGTGCCGAGGACGGTCGAGCCGAACGGCCCGCCCATAAAAATATCTTTGCCCTTCAAACCCTTCGATGCTTCGGCGATGATATAGCCGTTCTTGAGATGGATTTTTGCGCCAAGCTCTCGCAGGCCCCTTATGTGAATGTTGATTGGTCTGTCCCCGATAGCGCATCCGCCGGGCATCGACACCTCCGCCCTTTCGCAGCGGGCGAGCAGCGGGCCGAGTATGCAAATGCCGGCCCGCATCCTGCGGACAATTTCATACTCGCCGACGGGATTGTCAATGACAGTCGAATCTATACATAAATTACCGTTTGAGCCTCTGCTGAGCTTGCAGCCCAGCCGGCCAAGCAATTGCCCGCACACGGAGATATCAGAAAGATGCGGCACCGCTGAAAGAACCGATTTTCCGGCAGCTAAAATGGCAGCGGCCATTATCGGTAGAGTCGCGTTCTTTGAGCCGTTTATGGTGACGCTTCCTGAAAGGCGGACAGGTCCTTCGATGCCAAATACGTCCATAGTCTATTTTCCTTGAAAAGGGGCGCCCATTTTGCAATACTTCGCGAACCAGGAACCCAGATGGAACTAATATATTACAAAACAGCTTTGTTTTCAAGATTGCCGGATTATATCAATGGATACTTTTGAGATTATCATGGGCCTTGTTTTTTTGGCAGGAGTATTATTGTTCGGGCTCTGGCTGCTTAAAACATCTCTTGGCAGAAACGCTTTAGCCGATTCTATGCCTCGCCGAAATAATATGCCGCTTTACCTTTGCCTTGTCCCACTTTTTATCTGGTTTGGGCCTGTTCCCCTTGCAGTGCTAATTACAGAGGGACTGGCGGCGGATTTAGAGGATTGGCAAAGAGTTTTCCTTAACAATTCTTTATACTGTATTGGTGCGATAGTAGTAATAGCGGTAATTGTTTTCCTGGTAAGGGCCGGTTTCGCACGGAGGTTGAAGGGCTTCGGCTTGAATACCCGGACAATTGGCAAAGATTTTTTCGCCGCTTTTGTGAATCTGCTCTCTGTTTGGCCTCTTATGATGGCGGCTATGACACTAACGATATTCTTCGGCAAACTCATCTACGGCCCGGAATACCAAATACCACAACATCAGCAGCTCGAAATGATAAAGGCCTATCCGCAGTTACAGCTTCGAATATTGACTTTTGTCGTTGCCGTCGTAACAGCGCCCGTGCTTGAAGAGATGATATTTCGAGGGCTTATTCAAACGGTGATACGCTCGATTCTGGAAAGTCGAAGTTCGACACCGCAAGCAAAGAAGCTGGGTCGCCATCGTTTTGGTGCGGGACGAAACCGGGCGTGGCTATCTATCCTGATAAGCTCCGGACTGTTCTCAATGGTACATGGGAACGTGCCACATTGGCCGGCACTATTTGTTTTGGGTGTATGCCTGGGCTATGCGTATGAAAAGAGCGGCTCTTTGTTTCGGCCTATCTTTATTCACGCATTCTTTAACGCGGTCAGCATAATATTCGTACTGTTTGAAGTGTAAAGCGGGCCAAGGGACTACCACCATTTTTGTCGTGTAAAATGGCTGGCTGTACCCGTTTCGTACGAAATTCCGGGACAGCCAGGAAACCGTTGGCAGTCCCGAATTTCATCTGTGCTTGAGGCTGCCAAAAAAATCTACCTACAAACTCGACATGCACCCTTTATGAGCTTCCGGCGGATTTGCTTGAAAGTGAGTTTCAAAGGTGTATAATTGTATGGGCTTCTGCTGGTTTTAGAGCACTGAAAGGTGGAGAAAGTCACGTGGCACGGGCTTTGAGCCCGTGGAAACACGGCCAAGATGGCCGTGCCACACAATTTGTGGTCCGGGGATTTTAAGCCGGCTCCGGGATTTGTCAGGAAAGATATGAAAATCTTATTAAAAACAAAGCTGATAATAAGTTTTCTGGCGGTAATAATGATATGCGGCTTAATTTCTACCGTGGTAGGTATGCAGCTAATCGGCACGGGTATAATCAGTCAGGCCCAGGACAAAGTGAAAAACGACCTGAACTCCGCCCGTGAGATATATCGGGAAGAAGAGGAAAATCTCAAAAATGTAGTACGGTTCACAGTTTTGAGGTTTTTTATGAAGGATGCTGTTTTAGATAATGATATAGAAACGCTCAAAAAAGAGTTAGATAGAATAAGGAGGGCGGAGTCGCTGGATGTACTAACGCTTACGGACAAGACGGGGCAGGTCATCGTCAGGTGCCGAAATCCATTGGTCAGCGGCGACAATCAAGCAGAAGATGAGCTTGTTGGCCGGGTATTGTCTGAGGGAGGAGTAGCTGCAGGGACGGTGATAGTTCCGAGGGAGGAACTTATCAAAGAAGGGGCGGACCTTGCCGAGCAGGCGTATATAAAATTTATCCATACTCCAAAGGCAAAACTGACCCATCAGACGGAGCAGACTTCGGGAATGATGATAAAAGCTGCTGCGCCTATTGTGGGCCCTGACGGCAGCGTGCTGGGTGTGCTATACGGCGGCAACTTACTTACTCGAAACTACAAGATTGTTGACAAGGTTAAAGAGACGGTATATCAGGGAGTCAAATATAAAGGAAAAGATATTGGCACAGCGACGATCTTTCAAGGCGACCTTCGTATCTCAACGAATGTTGAAGGAGAGGATGGAAGGCGTGCCATCGGGACCCGCGTATCTGAAGAAGTTTATGAGCAGGTGTTAGTCAAAGG
>Ga0114922_10002017_pt1 | contig 19177 bp, 16 predicted proteins | sample AartaG_FD_100975 | JGI IMG/M metagenome (GOLD analysis project Ga0114922, IMG submission 100975) | Deep subsurface microbial communities from Aarhus Bay to uncover new lineages of life (NeLLi) - Aarhus_00045 metaG | ecosystem: Environmental > Aquatic > Marine > Oceanic > Sediment | place...
CATCAGCTTGAAAGGCAGGGAAATCATCATAGGCGGCAGCAGCATCATACCGGCACTGAGCAAGACACTTGCGATAACCACATCTATCAGCAAAAAAGGAATAAACAAAAGGCAGCCTATCTCAAATGCGGTACGAAATTCACTGATAATAAATGCCGGGATAACTATATGCATTCCGATATCCATCGTATTAGCAGGAGGCTTCATCTTGGCCATCTGAACAAAAAGAGCCAAATCAGATTCTCTGCTCTGGCGAAGCATAAATTCCTTCATACAATTGCCCGCCCTGGCTCCGGCCGTTTGAAAATCAATCTGGTCTGCAATATAAGGCTGAATTGATTCCGTGTTGACCCTGGCAAATGTTGGAGCCATTGTATACAGCGTCAGGAACAAGGCCAGACCTATGACAGCAATGGTGGGCGGTATGGTTTGTGTGGTCAATGCGCGACGAATAAAGGCCAAAACAATAACTATTCGCGTAAACGATGTCATCATCATCAGAAGACTTGGTAAAATCGCCAGAACGGTAAAGATGATTACAAGTTTGACGGGGGTCGACCAATCTTTGTCTTCAGCCTCGCTGGTGGTCGCCTTGTCTACAACAGTCATCAAATCGCCGATGCTCGGAACTCCGGCAACGGGCGCACTTTCTTCCGATATACTGCCGGGCATTGTCGGCGGCGGCGGTAGTTGACGGACCGTATTAACACCACCGCCAAATGAGAAACGGGCAGGTGACAAAACAAAAATCAACAGAAAAAACATCTTTATAAGCTTATCAGCCATTTATAACCTCACAGCATCCACCTCTTGCTCAGATAAATCCGCCAGCGCATCCGTTACGTCAGCCAATTTTCTGATTTCTTCATTGGTACTGCCTATAAGAAGCCATTGCTGACCTATTCTGAGCAGATGTAACGTCTTGCGTGGTCCAAGGTGGACTGTTTCGACGACGCGAATTTCTTTGCCCGGCAGGTTAGTAATCCTTGGCAGAAGCTTTTTTGAAACGTAAATCGCTGCTGCTCCCAGAACAGCAACGAGCACAACCATAAACATCGTTTTGAAGAACAGCTCCCGGCCACCGAAAATCCCATCCGAACTCGCAGGCAAATTTGGGTCGCTTGCGAAAAGAGAGCCGGCTGCAAATCTCGAACCGCCACCGGTGGGTACCGACCGGAACGCAGCTTTGCCGGGGCCTGATTCCGGCCCATCAGCGCTGAATTGCCCCAGGCAGACCACGAGCAAACCGCCGACTATCGCAGCCGTTACCAGAAACGCAACGTTTTTTTGTCTTTTTCCCGTCACGCTAAAGCACACCAAATATATCTTTTAGTTCCACTCCCACACCAATTGAGGGGCAGCCCTATGTGGCTGCACAGGGCGGGCACGCAGGCCTGCCCCTACGCTCGCACCTAATTGGCGCGGGATTACGCTTATCTGATATGCAAATACCGTGCCGAAACGCCAAAATGGGCATTACTGTGGTTTTAGCAGCAGTTTGAATGCGAAAGTGGGTGGATAATCGGACAAATTGTCGAAAAACTTGACAAGCGTACAGCTTCGCATCCCACACCTATTGAGCCTAACAGGTGCGGGATGTGGCCAGAGAAATTAATCGCCTGCCCTCAAAACGGCGATTAATATCTGCGTCTGTTTGGAAATCGGGCTATCCCGGCCTACCCAGTCGCCTCCGGGTCCCGCCCCCCACGAATATACAGGCCAATTGGAGGCTGAAGGCAATGTAGCCCGCACGAAGTCGGCCACTACCTGGGCACGCCCTGCTGACAATATCCACTGCTGTTTCTCAGCAGCTTCATCACGAGCCAAACCAAGCACGTAGAGCTTGATCGCCTCAGCACTGCGGTCTGCCTGTAAATCCAGGCAAAATTCGGTCAAAAATCTCGCGGCCTCGCCATTCAAGGTTGATTCGCCCGGGGGAAAGCGAACATTGGTTACTGAAAAAATGGTTTTTTTTGCCACTATTTGCGAAGGCATAGTCTCCATAGACCGCCGTACTTTTTTAAAAAGTCGACGAATATCTTCTTCTTTTGCGTGTATGGTTCTGCCGGGGAATTGCTTATCAGGAGTTTCTATGAAGTATTTGATTTTAACACTGCCGAATTCAGGCGCTCGCTTTCTGCTGTAAAGCATGCCAAGTCCGAGTTCTCTCATAGATTGCATAAATGAACCCCGGCCTTTGTAAAATAATTCCGGGTCCATCACGTTTGCCAGGCCCAGCAGCATCACAAAGAATGTCAGCAAGAGCGTCGTCATATCTGAAAAAGTAACGATATAGGCCGGGACTCGTGGGCCTTTTTCTTCGGCTGACTTCTTCTTAGGGCTCAATTGTAAATACTCCGTTCTAATAAAACTATCTCAAGCATCTGTTCAGATTCCGGCCTTGCATGGGCAGGCTCACCGCTTCTAAAGCTCACCTTGGCAAGAGTGCTTTCTGCTGAGATGCTGAACCGTTTCCTGTCAAGGTTTTGCTCCGTTGTAAGATACTTTAACACCGCCCATGCCCGCGGCAGGCCAAACTGCCCACGGCCCTGGTCGTCATCCGGCCCATTTTCGCTGATTACCACCCGGTTAGGCATCTCTTTTAAGAATGACGCCAGGATGGACATAATATAGCGACCTTCGGAAGAAATAGCTGTGCCTTTACCCCAAAAAATTCTTTTAGATGCGATTAAGAATACCTTCTGACGGTGGAAATCCACACGGTCTGTTTCCTTTTTCGTCCTCTCCTCAGTTCCTCTAATTAAAGTAGGTTTTTCGCTGCCTTCGTCCAGCTTATCCAGTTCCTGGATTCGCTTCACAGGCACAAAAGCATCCCTATCCTTTTTGGCTTCCGGACCCACCGCAGGCAGAGCATCGGCGAAAATTACTTTTAATTTCTGAAAGATTGCCTTATCGAAGGATGAAAAACTCAAAAGAAGTACAAAGAACGTCAACAGAAGCGTCATACAATCACTAAAAGTGACCATCCATTCCGGTGCACCCGGAGTCTCATCGTCTGCCGGCTGTCTTTTTCTCACTATATGGTAGCCTTGACTTCTTCCCGCCTGCCCTGAGAAACAAATATCTGTATTTTTTCTCGAACGGCAGTGGGGTTATCACCTCGTGAAATGGCGATGATACCTTCCAGAATCATTTCCATTGACGTGGACTCTGCTTTTGAATAAAGCCCCAATTTCCCAGCTAATGGGATAAAGATCAAATTAGCGCTTAATGCACCGTAGAAAGTGGTAATCAAAGCTACCGCCATTCCTCCACCAATCGATTCAGGTGAGTCCAGGCTTCTAAGCATCTGGATGAGACCGATAAGGGTGCCTATCATACCAAAAGCAGGAGCAGCCGAACCCATAAACTCTAAAATCTTCTTTCCGGTTGAATGACGCTCCTGGAGGTGCTGGATCTCCATAGACAATAGTTCCTGAATGTCCTCGGTATTCTGTCCATCAACGAGCATCTGTAGACCCCTGGCGAAAAACGCATTGTCTATGTTTTGAATCTCCTGGTCCAGAGCCAGTGGGCCGTCACGCCTGCTTATGGCCGCGTAGTTGACCATCTTTTGAATCAACTCCGACTGAGGCGGGATCTTTGCAATAATTGTCTTCTTGATAACCGAAAATATGCCCAAAAACTGGGGCAAAGAAAAATGTATGAGGGTCGCGCACAGCATTCCTCCCATAGTGATGGCCAACGAAGGGATATGGATAAATATTTGCCAGCCGCCGCCGGCGACAATGGCGGTCGTAATGACCACAAAACCAAGAAGTATTCCTATTATCGTTGCAATGTCCATAGAGCTACTGCACCTCGGTTATTTGTTTCAATCTCCGGCACAAAAGAGCTGCAAGTGTGGGCTCAGAAGTAACTAACTCAGCCAATACTTTGGCTTTTGTCCTTTCGGTCATGTAGTGCAGAATCTTCACGGGGTCGTCGAGGCTGCCGGCTGCCCATACAACATCAGTACCTTGTATTTGTTTTGTACACATATTCGTCAATATCTTACCGGCACTGACGGAGTCCATCTTGTCATAAGTGGCGGCTAATTTTACCAGGTTGGTCTTTTCGTCCCGGTCAACACCAACTCTGCTCTGTTGCAGCTTATCGCGCTGCTCCTTGAGACTTGCAACGATTGAAGCAAGCTCGATTCGCAGATTATTGAGGTCCTCGATGTCCTTTTTTAACGTATCCTGGGCGATTTGTAGTCTCTGCTCTCGTTGCCGGGCGCGCTGAAGTTTATTGTCATACTCCTCTATCTTTTGGCGGACATCAAAGACAAGACTCTTGAGCCGTTTTTCCGTCATAGCTTTACCTTTAACCTCATCCACGGTACCAACGGTGCCTGTCGGCTGCGGCAGCCCCGGCCCGGCAACGGTATCGGTGGCTGCATCTTCGGGCCGACTCGAATCTTCGCTCACCCTTACCGGCGATGCTTTAGTAAAACTGCCCACGAGGAACGCTCCTGCAAAGCTTACCAGACCCGCTGCCGCTATCATTATTATTAGTTTCTTACTCACTGGTTTTCCCCTTTTTTCTGCGCGTCATCTTTCAATTTACTATTTACTATTTTCAATTTACTATTTACCATATTTCAATAGTCAATTGTCAATATTCAATAGTCAATTGTCTTCTGCCTGTATCATATTTCGAGCGAATGAAACTGTAGCCGTCTCGTCTAATTCTTTCTGTTCGAGCCTCTCTGCTTCCTTTATAAATTGTATTTTCGCTTCGGCCCTTAATCTTTCCAAACCTTCTTTAAACTTTTTGACCTGTAAAAGCTCGGCAATCTTCTCTCTCTGCTGCGATTCCAGCTCGCTCGTCTTTTCTTTGAGTTTTTTAACCTGCTCATCACTTGTCGCTGAATTCTTCAAGAAGAATTCCTGCCTCCCTAATCGCTTCTTGGGACTTTCCTCTGCCAAACCAGCGATTACATCCTCCAATATTCTCTGCTGCATGAGCAGCCGGCCTCGTGTCTCAGCAAGCATTCCGGTCAGCTCGAGCAGTTCGCTTCTCATTTTTTGTTCCTTCTTTGTTTTTATGTCGAGGACGCGCTGCAAACGCCAAACAAATAGCTTCATTTAACTTCCAATTCTCACCCCGTTAGAGCCTTTTTTCCATCGGGCCTCTAACGGGGCTCAACTCTCGGTATTTAACAGTTGCTCCCACGCTCGTGTAATTGCAGTCAACCGGCTGACGGTTTCTTCGAAATCGGTTCTCTCTCGAACAGGCTGAATGAGAAAGGTGTTTATCCTTTCAATCAGTGCTATCGCTCCGTCGATACGCCGATTGCTGCCCGCTGAAAACGCACCAATGTTTATTAAATCCTCAGCGTCAATATAAATGGCATATATTTCTTTGAGCTTCTGCGCAGCAAGCTGGTGTTCTTTGCTCACCACCGCCGGCATCAGCCGGCTGATGCTTTGTAAAACATCCACGGCAGGATAATGTCCCCTGTCAGCCAATTTTCTGCTCAGCACAATATGCCCATCCAGCAAACTCTTGGCACTATCGGCTACTGGATCGGTCAGGTCATCGTTCTCAACAAGGACTGTCAGAATACCGGTGATGCTGCCGGTCTCGGCACAGCCCAGACGTTCGATAAGTCTCGGCATCAATGAAAAAACGCTCGGACAGTAGCCCTTTGTGGCCGGCGGCTCACCCGCGGCAAGGCCGATTTCTCGCTGGGCCTGTGCAAAACGAGTAAGCGAGTCCATCATAAATAAAACGCTGAGCCCCTTGTCCCGGAAGTACTCGGCCATTGTTACAGCTACGAATGCCGCCTTTACACGCTGAATCGGAGGTGAATCCGAAGCGGCAACAACCACAACGCTGCGTGCCAGGCCCTCGGCACCAAGGTCGGCCTCGAGAAATTCGCGAACCTCTCGCCCACGCTCGCCTATCAACGCCACAACATTCACGGCTGCATCGCTCGAATTGGCAATATCGCCGAGCAGAACGCTCTTGCCCACTCCACTGCCAGAGAAGATGCCCATCCGCTGACCCCTGCCGCAGGTCAGTACACCATCTATGCTCCTGATGCCTAAAGCCAAAGGACGCGTAATCTTTTCGCGACTCAAAGGCGGCGGACTGACTGCATCCAAGGGCTTCTTGTCTCCGGCACCGTGCCGGACCAAAGGCCCCTTACCATCGATAGGCTCTCCCAAACCATTTACGACTCTACCGAGAACTTTTTCGCTTAAACTAATTACGCGTGGTGTGGTTCTTGCAGTTACCGTATCGCCCGGTGATATGCCCTCTATATGCTCTAAAGGCAAGAGGATAAAGTGGTCGTTCCGGAAGCCTACGACTTCCCCCAGCACCCGCCGGCCATCGCGAAGATGGATACCGCAAAGTTCACCTAAGCCCACTACCGGTCCATTAGATTCAACCGTCAGACCTGTGACCCGCACAACCGAGCCGCGGCAATCCAACAGATTCACATCCTGAAGTGCCGAGTGAAATTTCTCAAAATCAATTGAGGAGCAACCCTCTGTTGTCGCCCTGGGCAGGCACGCAGGCCTGCCCCGGCCAAGCTGATTCGCCGTCATAGATTATTCCGCCTTTTTAAGTGCATTAGCAATTCGCCCTAATGCTTCTTCAATCAACGATTCGATAATACCTTTTGGAGTCTCGAGCAAACATTCCGCCCGCCCAATATTGGGGTCCGAAACAAATTTAATACCGCCCAAGTCGCCATTCGGCGAATCTGCCTGCGCCTTTTGGCACAGAAGATGGTCTTGAGGATTCAAATGCACGACCACATCCTGACGTGTGGGAGCATTGTTAAGTGCTTCTTTGACAATAGATTCTATTTCATAATCTCCATCCTGAACTTTCTGCATCAAAATCTTTCTGGCGATCTCCACGGAAAGTCTGGCAATTTCCTCTTTGTGCTCGGCAAATAATGTGTCGTAAAATTGATTGAGCCTGGCAACCACGCCATTGAGCGTCTGGCAGGTTTGTGAAAATCCGGCGTTTTCGACGGACTCGGCACCATCCTTTTTGCCTTCGCAAGAAAGTGTGGCCGAATCGTCTAAGATTCTCACCGACACAATTGGCTTCTCAAGATGGACTGTAAATGTCTGAGACATTGTGCTATCGCCCCACTAATCTGAGTTTGCCCTGCTCATTGGCTTCCCGCAGCGGCCCGACAACTTCCTCTCTCGCACCAAGAACTTCTTTTTCCAGCGGCTCCTGCATCAGTGAAGTCTCTTCATCGAGCATAGCCGCAGCCCGCTCAGATATATTTGAGCGTATCTTTTGCGAGATCTCTTCATCTGCCCCATAAAGAGCCACCGCCAATCTGTTTGAGTCCACCGTTCGCAGCGCTTCCTGCAGAGACCTGTCCGCTACCGTCAGAATATCTTCCCAGGTCACCATCAAATTCCTTACCGTCTTACCGGTTTCCTCATCCTGTTTGCCTATCTCACCAACTAATTGGTCTCGCAGGTCTCTTTCCAGACCACTTAGCATAAGAGCAAGTTTTCGCAGATTTTGTTCCCGTCTTCCCGGTCTTATGACAAGAGTCTCTCCTTTGAGACCCCTCAGCCGCTCGCTAACCATAGTTGCCATCCGCTGCCTCACTTCAGCTCCAAGCACGTCCGGATTGGTCATCTTGCATACAGCTTTGAGACGAACCTCTTCGTCCAAAAGAGACAGAACCTCTTGGCTTTTCTTTGGGGCCAGCTCCGACAGTACGACAGCAATGGTCTGTGGGTGTTCACCCTCCAGTGCAAGAACCAATTCGTCGGTGCTCGCCGAACGAATATTCATAAACAGGTCTTTGTCTACCATAACTTTTTTAATCTGAGCTTGAATTTGCCTCGCCTGGTCTTTGCCAAGGATACCTACAAGCGTCTCGCCAAGAAAAGCTTTTATATTAAATGACTGAGTCTGACCACCTTGAAGTGAGTTATAGAACTCCTGGATGACACTTGCTTGTTCCCTGCTATCGTGCTGCTCCGATGCATCAATTCGCGCAAGCTCTATGGCAATCTCCTGAATCTCTTCGGGTTCCAGCCCCTTGAGCAGCTCGGCAGCAGTCGGGACATCCAGACTCATCAACAGCATCGCAGCTTTTTGCCTACCCGTCAGCATTATTTACTTAATCCCTCTCGTTCATTTCGTGGAAAACCCGGAGTAAGTCCTCTCTTGCTTCTTCTACATCTTTGTTTCCGCCGGATGATACACGCGATGCTTCCTCATCCAGCACAGCAGCCGCTCGCTCGGTGATATTAGACATTATCTTTTGCACGAGCGAATAATCCGCCCCGACCAATGCCAGGGCCAATTTCCTTTCATCAACTCGACTCAAGGCCCTTTGCAGCAATCTGTCAGCCACTTGCGGTATATCTTCCCAGAGTATCGTAGTCCCAGGGGGGACGCCCCTTGGCGGGGCGGTTCGCAGTTCGGCCCTGAGCTCACTGCCGAAGGACGAACTGCCCGTACTCCTCCTTTCACGACTCGATGGCTCGACTGAGCTCGCCGAAGCCTGACCTCGCACCAATTGCCCTACGTTGGACAAGCTCAAGTTTTCGCTTGTTTGGTCCCGCAGCGTGCATCCAATTGGTGCGGGGCGAAGGCCGGCTTTGTCGTCTTTTCGCTGCACTGCACCAAGCAGACAATCTCGAAGCTCTCCGCCCAGGTTTCGCAAAATCACGGCGAGCTTCCTTAAAAACCGTTCAAGGCGAGGGGTGGCAGCCTCAAACGCAGGGCTTCGACTGAGCTCAGCCGAATGTCCTTGGGGATGCCTTCTCCTGCATTCACCATCCACAAAGCCTTCGGCTTTGAGGCTCCCACCCGCCTCGAGACGCTCGCACACCGTCTCTGCCATCCTGGCCTTTACTTGCGCCGTCATATTCTCACAAGTGGTCATTCTGCTGACGACACTGAGCCGGATACCCTCACTCAAAAGGCCGAGTACATCGGAGCTTTTCTTTGCCGGCAGGCCTGATAAAACGGCGGCGGCAGCACGAGGGTGTTCTCTCTTCAGGACCGAGGCGAGCGTTCGAGAATCAACGAAGCGAATACGTGTAAAAGGGTCGCGAGCTGTCAGCAAATTCCGTATCTGTGTCTGGATGTGCTCGGCTTGTCTCTCGCCAACCGTACTTTTCAGCATTTCCTTCAAGAAGCTCTTACGTTGAAATCCTTCTTCGGCCTCAAGCGAGTTGCAAAACTGCCGGGCAACTTGGGTACTCTGCTTATCTCTGCGATAACCGGCGGCATCCAGATATGCCAATTCCATTGCCACTTCCTGAACCAGGTCGGGCTTAACACCTTTTAGCAGTTCAGCGGCAGTTGTAGCATCGAGACTCATCAAGAGCATTGCAGCTTTTTGTTTACCCGTCAATGCCACTTACTTAAGCCTACCTTTCTTCGAGCCAACTGGCAAATAATTGCTTGACTTGGCCGGGATTACTCCGCATTGCACTGGTAATCTGCTGGCGCAATACTAATGACTCAGGTTTCTCACCTCCCCCTGGAAGAAGGCCACCGCCAGGTCCCGCAGCCCTGGGCAATTGCCCCGCGCCGGCTATCGCCGCAGCTTTTCTCTTTGCACCTCTGAACATCCGAAGGACAAGCAGCGCACAAACGGCCATAATTCCTAAAGACGCATGGCGAGCAATTGCCATATAACGAGGCCAACTGGACGGTTCCTGGTCAACGAGCGCATCAACATCCGGGCGATGAAACTTGACGTTAACCACTTTAAGCAAGGCATTCTCCTTAAGACCAAGCGCATTTCTAATAATCTGTTCCACATCAGATAATTCCATTATCATTGCGCTACTGCCACCGGCCACTCCTGCATTGGCATCGGCCACCGATAAGTCAACAAAAGCAGCAACGGAAAGAGACCTTATTTCGCCAGGCAGAACAATCTCCTGCTTCACAGTTTTTCCAACCTCGTATTCGGTAATAATTGTTTCGTCCTTCTTTGTGCTTCCTGTTGCGGCCGCCGAGCCGGACGCTGACGCAGTCCCGGGCTCTGTCTCCGAACCAGTTGTAATCTCTTCCTTCGAGGCTACTTTTGCGACTGGGTCGTAAGTTTCCGTGGCTATATTGACACTGTTCATATCAATAACGGCACTGACCCTCACGGTTGCCCGGCCGGGTCCTAAAACAGTCGTGAGCATCTCTTCGACCTTGTTCGCCAAATTCTGCTCCACCCTCTCCCTGTAATCCTGAACAGTCCCCGCACCGCTGGCCAAGCTTTGGTCCGACTGGCTCGAAAGAAGACGTCCTTGACTGTCTATCACCGTTACATATTCAGATATCAGTCCCTCAACACTGCCGGACACCAAATGCGTAATTGCCGCTATGTTCAAGGCGCTCAATCTATAACCAGGCCTTAGTCGAAGAACCACTGAAGCGGTGGTCTTGCCGGCATCAGATGTAAAAAGCGTTTGCTCAGAGGTTACAATATGGACTCGTGCGTAAACCACCCCATCTATCATCTGGATACTCTTGGCAAGCTCTTCCTGCAGTGCCCGCTTGAGGTTAACGTTTTGAACGAACGGGCTGACGCCGATTTTTTCATTATCAAATATTCTGTAACCACCCTGCCCACCTAAGGGAAGACCCTCTTTTGCCATATCCAAACGAAGCTGGTAGACCTTTTCCTTCGGAACGTAGATCGTTGTCCCACCGTTTCGCAATTCGTAAACAATACCCTTCTCACTGATTTTTTCCGTAATCTTGGACGCTTCTTCCGCCGACAGTTGCTGATACAGCATTCTCATGTCCGGTCGGCGGGCCCAGTTAGTGAGCAGCGCACCAATCACAATAAAGGTCAGAACAATGGCAATCAACAAAGCCCGCTGAACAAGGCTTACCTTTTGCCAAACTGCTGTTATCTTCTGAAAAATGTTCATTAAAATCCTTAGGTTTTTCAGCCATTACAAAAAGTCCGCTCCAAAATCCGGCTCAGGCTCAGACAAAATGGGGACCAATCATAACGGCATGTTCATAGTTTGCTTGTAGGCTTCAATTAATTTATTTCTAACTCCCACAAGAAGCTTGAAACTCATGTCAGCTTTAGCCGCCGCTGAGACCACCGAGATAATATCCTCATTTTTGCCGCTCAATAAATCCTTTATGGACATATCTGAAGACTGTTGAATTTCGTCAACCCTCGATATGTATTTATCAATAGCCTTAACGGTACCAGCAAAATCCAGCTTCTTTGTATTAACATTTCCCGCCTTTGTCGCACCCGTCGAATCGGGAGTGTTCCTTTGCAAAACCGAGTTTTGTTCCCAAAGGTCCTTTATCGCTTTTTGGGCCCCACTTATATTGGAGTTTGGATTAATCATTGCTTACTCCCCGGCTTATCTAAGTAATTCCAGAGTAGTTTCTACCATTTGCTGATAGCGTTTGAGAATCGCCGCGTTGGCCTTATACGCCCGTGTTGCAATAGTCAGATTCATAAGCTCTCGCGGCAAATTGACATTGGGCATCGCAACATAACCTTTCTTGTCTGACTTTGGGTTGCCGGGGTCGAAAATCCTCTGAAAATCGCTCATATCCATAAGTATCTCGCCCAGGCTAACGCCCCCGATACCACCGTCCTCTGCTTCAAGGACCGCCTCAAGCCTGCGGTAAGGCTGGCCGTTGCCCACGTCGGTTGTACGAGCGTTGGCAACGTTTGACGAAATCACTTCTATTTGTTTGCTCTGGGTCCGCAAACCCGAAACCGCTATATCTATAGGGCCAAAGCCATTGTTAACTTCCATCTGGTTTATCCTTCCCATTTTCGCAATGATTATTGATAAATGATTGTTTGGTCCTGCCTTTTCACCCCGTGAGATAAGCTTCACTATCTAACGGGCTTCTATAATCAATATCGAAGACCCGGCGACGTTTGACGGAATCCTTTACCCTTAATCATTTTACGCCTATCGCCAATTCTATTTGGTTGTACTTCTTGTTTAGCAGCCGAATATACGCCTTGTACCGAAGGGTATTTTTGACCATTTGGCCCACTTCACCTTCCAAATTAACATCATTGCCGTTTGATTTTATCGGCGTTTGTTTGGGCTGATGAATCTGAGGCTCAACTTCACTCATATCAACCACCCCGGGCGAGGCCAGAGCCTTTGCAAGTAACTCTTCGAACTTGACATCAATTCTGCGGTATCCGGGGGTCTCAAGATTGGCAATATTATTGGCGATTGCCCTCTGACGAAGGCTTTCGGCCCTTATGCCGGCCTCAATTAAATCTACTATACTGCTCGTTTTAGACATCCTTGGCACCTGTATCCATGCACAAACCTTCACTTCTCAAGAAATATCAGCAATAATCGTGCCAGGTACTTACAGCCGGCCGTTTTCAATCCGTTAACCGGCGAGAAGTTGCGAAAAACCGCCTAAAACTTGAAATTCCCCCTATTTGCTCCTTCACAGAGACGTCAGGTTTCTATACAAGCGCGTGGTTTTTTTAACAGGTCCACCCCGTTAGAAGTTGCCGTCTTACTTCTAACGGGGCCCACGACCGACGTAACGCCTTTTACCTGGACCTCAATCGAGCCGGAAATTCTTTCCTCTCCCCAGGAATATTTCTCCGCAACCGCAGCTCACTCACCGGGCATCACGGGCCAATCGACATCTTTTTCTTTTTCCCCAAGTCCTTTATTGTTGGGCAGTTATCATCTAACAAAAGCCCTTTTCGCGACTACTGGCACACCGCTTGCTAAAAATATATTGGTTTTTTATAGGGACTGTTGTATGAACACTAACTTGTTGGCAATCGATTTTATGTGTGCAAACACAAGCGCTGCCGGTCCGGTTCCGGCAAAGCCCGCAGCAGTCAACAAAAGCGAGGATTTCCCCCCAAATCCACTTGATAATGCACCTTTCAGTAATGACCGTGGAACAATAACGGTCGACAATACCTTTGTTAAACCCCAAAACGGGCCCAACAAAGAAGCTCCACGACAGTTTAGCCATACGCTTCGCAAAGAAATAGCGACTAAAGTGCCCCAGAAAGCTAATGATAGCCGAAATGCAAAAGGGCAAAACCAGGCCGTCCAGCTAGGCATAGCCCAGCTTTGGTTGGCTCAATACTCCTTAAACACGGAGCAAGGCAAAGAAGGAATTGCCAGAAAAGTAGGGCCTAAGGCCGGATATGAACTTGCCCAAAGGCTGACCAACTTAAGACCAGACAGAATTCCTTCCGGAGCCGGGAAAATAGGGCCGAAGGCCGGATATGAACTTGCCCAAAGGCTGACCAACTTAAGACCGGACAGATTTCTTTCCGGAGCCGGAAAAACTGCCAAACCACACAAAAACGAACCTCTTCTAATGACCGAACATGGCCAAACCGGGCCCAAAGCCGCTTCACCTAAAACCTCCAATGCCTTGTTTGCTACCGATGCTCCACTAAATCAAGGGCCAAACACGAGCACAATACAGTCATCCAACAGAACATTACTTACGACAAAAGACCTCACAGGCCAAGAAAACGGTAAAGAATTGCTCCGGGAAGCTCTCGTTGATGCCGGCAGCAAAACTACCACTGCCACCAAAAAACCGGCCATCGCAGGCAAGCCAGCCGTTGGCGACGGCCAGAAGGTACCGACACTAAATCCCAGCTCTCCGCCGGTTCAGGACAAATCGCCTGGTCTCCAGTCCCAACTTGCCGGTCTTGGTCCGGAAAAATCGCCGCTAATGGCCGAAAAAGCAGTCTTTCTCAAAACCAATCCCACTCAGCAAGGTCAAATAGTTTCAGAGCCGCTGGCCGACGATGGTATGCCGGCCAACAATGGTATAAGGAAGGGCGACAACTCCCCAGGCAACCACGCTTTCCAGAAGCTGCACCATCCGCAGTTCCAGGTATCCACCGGCCAAATAAAAGACCGCGACAGCTCGACCTCCAACAATAGCTCCAATTCAGGTTTCGAGCAGATGCTCTCTGCTAATAACGCCCAGAGCGCCATTGCAGAGCAATCATCCGCATTTCCCGAGGCCGCAAAGACCGATAATCTGCCATCGCAGACTTCGCCCAGCACTGACTCTGCGAGCATTACCGAACAGATTCTGGAATCTATTCACAGCTCTTTACGCCAGGGCGACGAGCAAATCAGCATCCGGCTCAATCCACCTGAATTGGGGAAAGTATTGATAGAATTCAAGCAGCAGGAGCACGAAATCACCGGCTTGTTGGAAGTCAGCAAGATACAAACCAAATATGAGGTTGAGCAGGCACTGCCGCAGATAATCCAAAACCTTGCAGATTGCGGCATTCAGATAAAGCGGCTGGAAGTCATCCTCTCTGGTGGGGAACAACAAGAGCAACAGGCCCTTAAAGACCAATCGCTACAAGACGGCTGGGCCCAACAACAAGACCCGGCGAATCAAAGTGCGGAGGCAAACAACACACCTGCCAACGAAAGGCTGACAAACGAAAATAGTTACGCCGGATTAAACGAAATACAGGAGATGTTTGTCACCAATCATTCAATAAATATACTGATATAAACAAATCTAAAAATCTTTCCGTCTATCACGAGCAACTTTTTACCGGATGGACAGAGATTTTGATTAAGCTGACTTTTTTTACAAGAAAGGACAGGATGGGTCGAAATACAAAATTAAAGCGTTCACGCCGCCAGAAGAAGAAAAAGAAGAAACAAATGACGAGACAGTCCTCCAGCTCAAGGAGAGCCCCTGCAGATAATGACGAAATGCAATTTACCGCTTTGAATAACGGTCGTATAAGAGTTGACACCTCAGAAGAGTTCCTGCCGGAATTTCTCATTATGGCAAGGGAAGCCCTTCAATCCGGACGGATCGACGAAGCCAGGGAACTTATCAATGATGACAATATCAAAATTGCTCGAGAAATGGTGGAGAAGAATCCGTCCCGAATGGCTGTTATGTATATACTCGCAATGACCTTAGTCGGTATTGGACGGCTCGCTGCGGCCGAAGAATGGTACCTTAAAATTTTGGAGCGAAACCCACATTGGGCAGTGTACAACGAGCTGGCAAATATCAAGGAGAAGACAGGACGAAGAACCGAAGCAATGGAATATCGCAGGAAAGCCCTGGAGGCCAATCCTGATAGTGGTGTGTTGCTGAATAACTACGGCATGGACCTGGCACGGATGGGTGAAACACAACAAGGAATCGACTTATTGCGGAAAGCGCAGGAAAAGATACCTGACTTCCCAGTAATCCATTCTAACCTCCTGTTTTTTATGCATTATATGCCGGATTCTGACTGCCAATTGCTCTTTGACGAGCACAAGCGATGGGCCCGAATGCAAGGCCCGACAACTTTGGCCAGAACATCTCACGACAATGTCCCCGACCCTGACCGCCGGCTTCGAATTGGTTACATCTCACCTGATTTTCGTTCACATTCGGTCGCCTATTTCTTTGAGATACTTCTGGACGAATGTAATCATGAAGCGGTGGAAAATTATGGATACAGCAACGTCGAACAGCCTGACAAGGTTACTGAACGTTTGAAATTCAAGTTCGACCACTTCCGAAACACCTATAGTGTCAGCGATGAAGCCGTCGTCGAAATGATTGAGAAGGACAAAATCGACATTTTGGTGGACCTTGCCGGCCACACGGGCAACAATCGTCTGCCTGTGCTGGCACACAAGCCCGCTCCCATCCAGGTTACCTACCTCGGATATCCAGATACGACCGGAATGGAGCAAATCGATTATCGTTTGACCGATGAATTGGCCGACCCGCCCGAATCACAACAATTTTACACCGAGGAATTGCTCTATCTGCCGGACGGATTTCTCTGCTACAAACCTGCTGGTTACGCGCCACCGGTTGCACCTCTGCCTGTCCTTAAAAATGGCTATATTACATTTGGCTCATTTAACAATAACTGCAAGGTAAATCCATTTATTATGTCCATCTGGGCCGAAGTTCTAAAGGTCAATGACAATTCACGTTTTGTGATGAAGTTCAAAGGCGGCCATGACGAAACGCTAAGGGATTATTACTTACGCAAGTTCGAAGAGCTTGGAATCAATACAGACCGGATAGATATCCACGGTGTAAAACGTCCTGTCGAGCACTTAAAATTGTACAACCAAATTGACATCGCCCTAGATACCTATCCTTACAATGGTACGACAACAACTTTCGAGGCCTTATGGATGGGCGTACCAGTAATCTCGCTCGTCGGGCAGCATCACATGTCCAGAGTCGGTTCGACCATATTGACGCGTTTTGGTATGGGTTTCCTGGCAGCCGACACCCCTGAAAATTATCTTATCAGAGCAACCGCACTTGCTGCAAAAACAGATACTCTTGCGGGGATGCGCGCCATAATGCGAAGAACAATAGCCGGCGCTTCATTGTGCAATACAAATAAATTCGTCAGAAATGTGGAAGCCGCCTACCAACAAATGTGGCGCCGATGGTGTCGGTCTCGTGACGTAGAGGTCCCGGGCGAAGCGTCCAGAGTTGAAGACCAACGTTCCGGTGCCGACGCAGCAGAGCATTCGCTCGATACAGACAAGCAGAAAACAAGCCCCGCTGTTCAGGGAGCGGCACGAGAGCCGAATTCAGCCCGGTTAAGCCACATTGCCAAACTTGCGGTTCTGGCCGATAATTTGTATCGCACCGGCCATCGCAAACTGGCTGCCAATTACGCTGTCGAAGGATGGCATCGTCTCTACCAGGGTGAAAAGGCCGGCGACATTCCACAGCAGATACTGCTTAACTGGAACGTCCGGGAAGAAAAAGCCCTGTTTGTTCACCTCTGCATATCGTTAATTGGTTACAGCAGTTATTACAACCCATCACCATACAGGCGACTGTTTCTGAACTGGGTCGGACTCGAACCGTTTAACCCGGAACCTCATTTGCGATTCGGCCTGCTGTTGGCACTGGACGCGAAGCGAAAGGCAATAACTTCGCCGCCGGCAAGCCTGAAGGCATTACGCCACGCCGAATCTATGATGCGAAGTGAACGCTCCGCCGCCGCCCTGGCTCTGGCTGAGCGCGACCTCACCGAACTGTCGCTTCCATACGACGGGGGGCGGATTCACGTGTATCCTGACCTCCGCAACGTGACAACTTATGTGCTGCTGGAGCAGGGAGACTGGTTTGAGCACGATGATTTGTCACTTTTCAGGACACTTATCCGTCCGGGTGATAAGGTTCTTGACTTAGGGGCCAATGTGGGCGTCTACGCAATCAGTGCCGTGCTGCGCACGGGCAGTCAGGGGCGCGTTGTGGCTGTCGAGCCGACCGGAGAAACGTTCGAGCTTCTCAATAAGTCGGCCTCGGCCTTTAAGCACATGACGGCCGTTCGAGCCGCTGTCAGCGACAAGAGCGGCACCGGCTCTCTTTTGCCCGGGCGAACACCCGAAGACAACAAGCTTGCTGCAGGCCAGGAGCAAGGCGAAAAAGTGGACGTTTTCTCCGTCGATGACCTGGCTGCCAGGACCGGAGTCGATTGCTTCGATATAATTAAAATGGACGTGGAAGGCCACGAACAGCAGACCCTCGCTGGAGCACAGAAAATCATCGGTGAGAACTCGCCTATCATCTTCTACGAAATAAAGGAAGGCAGTAATTTACATACCGAGTTGATCGACGTTTTTCACAAGCTCGGATATGACTCCTACTACTATGTTGGGAGCACATCAACGCTGGTTAAGTTTCGTAAAGGCCAGGAACTTGACGCCTATTTGCTGAACATGGTAGCGGTCCGTCCGGAGTCTCTTCATCGATTCGATGGGCTGGTCCATATCGCAGACGTTCCGAGTGAACAGCCCGGGGCGGACGTCCGGCGCTCCGGTACCGGCAAAGCGGTCGACTCTCCTCAAAAAACAATGGTAAAACACAGCAAACGGAAAATTGACGCAAAGCGAATATTCATCTCCAGCATGGCCCGCTCCGGTTCAATGTGGACCTACAACGTTACTCGCTCTCTCATCCGGGCAGCCGGTATGGAGCCGTTGCCGAAAAACGTCCCGGTCAACGAGAAGCCATTTATCAACAAAGCTCTCAATGAAACGCTCAGCGAAAAACAAGTCTATTGTGTCAAAACACACTACAGAGTGAATCACAAGCTCCCCGATACCCTCATCATCGTCACCTATCGGGACATCAGAGACGCCGTGTTCTCCTATATGAAATTCATGGGTCTCAGTTTTGAAGAAGCATTCCAAGCCCCGAAACGGTGGATGGTGTTGACGGACACGTATTTCGAAAACCAATCACCCAACATCCTCAAAATCCGCTATGATGAAATCGTTAATGAACCGATGGATACCATCCAAAAAATTGACCGCTTCATTGGCACCGGCGCCTCTTTTGAAACTATTGAGAAAATCAACGAAGAGTTTTCCAGGAAAAAGATGAAGGAAAAGGTTGATGGTTTGAAAGACATCTCGCCTGAGCAGGTACGTGTAAATGCCGCCGCTTTCGATACCGTCGAGAATGCCGGCGGCATCGTCCGCGTGCTCGACAGGGCCACGGGATTTCAGACCGGCCATGTTAGCTTCCGAAAAGATGGACAATGGCGAGAGGACCTCACCGAGGAACAAAAGCAGCACCTTATGCGGGAAACCGCCGACTGGCTTCAAAGACACGGCTTCAAACTGTGATTTCAAGATGATAAGCCACATTGACCCCGACATTGAAGCCTTCAAAAATTCGGGACTGCCAACGACTTTTCTGGCTGTCCCTGGATTTTTTGAACTGGTACAGCCACCTATTTTAAAAGACAAAAATGGGTGGCAGTCCCTTTACTTCTGCAGCTCTGCCCTCGAAGGGGAAACGCGAGCGCACGAACAATCACCGATTAAGCTTTCTTTTCTTCCATTTACGACGGGCGGTCTCGATCGACCGCAGAAAAGCCTCTTTGAACCCGGTCATTGAGAATCGCTCAATAGCAGTCTTTCGGGCCTCTTTGCCCATCATTGTCGCCAAAATCTTATCTTCCAGCAGCATACCGGCATATTTGCGCAACTCGGCAGGGTCGTCGCTGAGGAAGCCACTTACACCGTGTTCGATAGGCGAAGTGGGATGCCGGTTGCCTAAAACGGGCATCCCAGCAGCCATCGCCTCTACTGTGGCCATATTGTATCCGTCTTCAAGCTCCGGATTAGCAGTATGGATGTAAAATCGGTGAGACTGCAATGTCCTTTTCAGATGGTCCCAGCTATTGGCAGCTCTA
>Ga0114922_10002018_pt1 | contig 19174 bp, 17 predicted proteins | sample AartaG_FD_100975 | JGI IMG/M metagenome (GOLD analysis project Ga0114922, IMG submission 100975) | Deep subsurface microbial communities from Aarhus Bay to uncover new lineages of life (NeLLi) - Aarhus_00045 metaG | ecosystem: Environmental > Aquatic > Marine > Oceanic > Sediment | place...
AAAGCACTCTTCTAAGGGGTATTTCCGGGTTATTACCCATTCGTAGCGGAAAAATTAAGTTAAACGACCAAGAACTTAACAATGTTAAAGCATTTAAAATAGTTATGGGGGGTATTTCGCATGTACCCGAGGGTCGAAAAGTATTTGCAACTCTTACAGTTGATGAAAATCTTAATTTGGGTGCATATATTCGAAGAAAAGACAAAAAATATATTAAAGAATCCAGAGAAAGGGTTTATGATTTGTTTCCTATTCTCAAAGCACGGCGTAACCAATTATCCGGAACATTATCAGGTGGTGAACAGCAGATGTTAGCAATGGGAAGAGGTTTAATGAGCACCCCTCGTATCTTACTTTTAGATGAACCTTCTCTGGGCTTAGCTCCTTTATTAGTAAAACAGATTTTCCAGATTATCCGTGAAATTAATAATCAAGGAATATCAATATTATTAGTAGAACAAAATGCCCGTAAAGCACTAAGTATCGCTGACAGGGGATATGTATTGGAAACCGGAAATATTACAATTAGCGGATTGGCTTCTGATTTAAAGAGCAATAAAAAAGTCCAGGAGGCCTACCTGGGAGGCGCTGCCCTTAAAAAGAGAAAATAAAAAATTAGCCGTTAGTATATGGTTAGCGTAGAGCGTTTAGCGTACAGCTTATAGGAAAATATTCATAAGTATGAAGATAGGTTTTTGATTATCAGTTTTTGGTGGAGTAGACGTTTTGTCTATAAAAAGTTCGTTAATGTGGAGGGGCGTATAGCAAGGCCCCTTAATTATTCAGCAACAATCTTTTCCTTAATGGCTAATTTTTTTCTATCTCCCGCTTTCTCTTTCTCCATGTAATATGCGATATGAATATAAAATTATTGAAAAATGTTGTTATTTTTGGTATATTAAGCATAAAATACAGTAATAAGTAATGAGTTGCGGGTTACAAGTTGCAAGTTTGTAGAGAAGTATGGGCGTATTGCATACGCCTTCAAGAGGCGTAACACCATACGTTTACAAGAAACAAAAAGCAGGTAACATTAGAAATAGTGCAATTCATTGTGCCCCTACACTTGAATCCTGGTCTCTTTAATGCAATACTCAATACTCGATACTAAATGCTATCGAGTAGTGCAATTAGTGAATTGGTCAATTGATTAACCGGCAAACAGAATGACTGGATAAATGTTCACGCAATACGATATACAAAAAAATATAAAGGACAAATAAATTATGATTAAAAAAGAGAAAAAATTATATTTTGATAATGAACTTACCGGTTTAAAGGAAAGCCTAACAAAGATGGCGAATTTAGTCGAAGAAGCAATTGATATGTCTATAAAGTCTTTAGTTGAACAGGATTTAGATTTAGCAGCAAAGGTAATTGAGAATGATGATATAATTGATAAAATGGAATTAGATATCGAAGAACAGTGTTTGCAGATGATCGCACTACGTCATCCCATTGCTAAAAATTTAAGGATAATTGGCTGTGGTTATAAGACCGTATCTGATTTAGAAAGAGTAGCCGATCATGCCGTGGATATAGCTAGAGCCAGCCAATATCTATCTACTAAATCCATGGTAAAGCCACTAATAGATATTCCTCGTATGGCTGAAATTGCTCAAAACATGTTGAAAGATGGCTTAAATGCCTATTTCAATGGAGATGTAGAATTAGCAAAGGAAGTATGTGCAAGAGATAATACAGTTGATGATTTAGATAAACAGATATTTCGTGAACTCTTAACTTTTATGATGGAAGATCCTCATACTATCAGTAGAGCAATTCATTTGATCTTTGTTTCTAATAATATTGAACGGATTGCCGACCATGCAACAAATTTAGCAGAAAGGGTAGTATATATTGTTAACGGAGAAAGAATAAAAGATTATTCCAAAAGCAATAAAGAAGAATAGAACATTAAAGCTTCAAAATTAACTGAATGAGTGTTTATATTATATATTTGAGTAATCAAAAAGTAAAAAATAAATCAGAAAAGGTTATGACTTGTGGAAACAATCAAAAATAATTTAAGGATAATAAAGGAAAAAATAAAAAAAGCAACCTTAAAAGTGAACAGATACCCTGAAGAAATAAAATTAGTGGCGGTAACTAAAACTGCTACTATAGAGCAAATAAAAGAAGCTATAAGTGCCGGGGTAAAAATAATTGGCGAAAATAAAGTTCAGGAAGCCAAAGAAAAATATCATATTTTGAGTACCGATATAGAGTGGCATTTGGTTGGACACCTGCAGACTAATAAGGTAAAATACGCTATAGAAATATTTGATTGTATTCACTCTGTAGATAGTATAAAATTAGCCGAAGAGATAGATAAACGTTCTTTGCAATTTGGGAAGACAACCAATGTTTTGGTTGAAGTAAATATTTCTGGGGAAGAAACCAAATACGGAATTAAACCGGAAGAAGTAGAGCCTTTTCTAAAAGAAACATCTGAGTTTTCCAGAATAAGAGTTAGAGGCTTAATGACTATTGCGCCAATGGCAGAAGACAAAGAAGATGTTCGACCATATTTCAGGAAGCTCAAGGAATTATCTGAAGAAATAAAGAGCAAAAATTTAAAGAATGTTAAAATGGATTATCTTTCCATGGGGATGACCGAAGATTTTGAGGTAGCCATTGAAGAAGGCGCGAATATGATTAGAATCGGCAGAGGGATATTCGGTTTTCATTAATAATATTTTTGCAACTATAAATTGATAAAAATGGAAGGAAAATATTATATATGTTTTTACTAATTCAAATAATTAATACGATTTTCAGACTTTACAGTTATTTAATTTTAGCGAGGATATTTTTAACCTGGATACCCATAGATCGCTATAACCCTATAGTGCAGTTTATCTATAAAGTTACCGAACCGGTTTTAGCACCCTTTAGGATTATATTGCCTTTAGGGGGTATGGGATTAGATCTTTCACCGATAATTGTCTTTTTTTTACTGAACTTACTCCAAAGAGCACTAATTAATATACTTGTTAGTATAGCTCTTTAAAGTATATAAAATAAATTTAAATGATGAAATAATAAATGAGGGGGGATAATTGAATGAGAATTACACCGATGGATATTGAACAACAAGAGTTTTCCAGGTCATTCAGAGGCTACAATGAAGAAGAAGTAGATGATTTCTTAGATAAAATAGTAAAAGATTACGAAGAGTTAATCAATGAAAACGTAAGACTTAATGAAGAAATTGAGAGAATGCAAGAAAAATTAAAAGAGTTTAGCGAGATTGAAGAAACTTTGAGGAGTGCTCTACTAAATGCCCAAAAATCTGCCGAAGATATGAAGGGCAGAGTAGAAAGTGAAGCAAAAATAATCATAGAAAAAGCAGAGATGGACGCTAAGACGTTAAAACAACAGGTCTTACAAAGAGAAGACTTGGCGAAAAATGAAATCGATAATCTGCGGAGATATAAGTTTACATTTAAAGAAAAGTTTAAATCAATGTTGAATTTATACCTAAAGATGGTTGAAAGTGAGGATTTTGAGGAAAAAGGAAATTACGAGATTAAAGAAGAAAATATTTATAAAGAAAAGATAGTGAAAGAAGTTTCTGAAGAGAAAGTAGACAAAAGAATTTCTGAAGAAAAAACGGGTAAATTAGAAGGATTTGCCGTAAAAAAAGATTATAAAATTGAAGAAACAGATGATGAGTAACGATATCAATGATTGTTTTAAAATTACGGGGAATGATATTATAGTTAAAGTTAAAATTGTTCCCGGTTCAGCCAAGAATAAAATTGTCGGAGCATATAATGATGCCTTAAAGATTGTTATTACCGTCCCGCCGGTTGATGGCAAAGCAAATAAAAAATGCATTGCCTATTTAGCTAAATATTTTGATGTAGCGAAATCAAAAATTAAAATAATCTTGGGGCAAACCAGCAAAAATAAACTTATTAAGATTTACGATATTAGCCAAAAAGATTTTATAGATAAATTAGGAAAAATTGTTTGAGGATTTACAATTCCAGCGTAGGGGCACGATGCATCATGCCCCTACCTAGACAAGCGAGACACCCGTTCTACTGTTTTTCTTTTCTCTCCTCAACCAACTAACCAAGTAACCAAGTAACTAATTCCTAACGCAATACGAGAATGATTGACACAAACCGATTTAATATGCTATTATTACGAATATTAAAAATAGAATATTTATTTATCTGATTTGAGGAAGAGTAGGTAGATACAATTTAGCAGCGAGCAGGGGCAGTGGGAGCCTGTAAATTCTTTCTATCCAAAATCGTCTCAATATTTCTAATCGAAATTGGTTCAAAAGTAGATTAGGGCGGTGAACATCGTTAAAAACAGGAGTATATTTATTTATCTGTTTCAATATATTTACTCCTTGAGTTCATTATCGTGAGGTAATGATAAAAACTGGGTGGTACCACAAGAACTATTAACCTCTTGTCCTTTTACACGGCAAGGGGTTTTTTGTTATATTATATTATTATATAAATTATAAAGTACGAGGAGTGATTCAAATGGAATACAAAGATACCTTAAATTTACCGAAAACAAAATTTAAAATGAAAGCAAATTTAGCCCGGGAAGAGCCCAAATTATTAGAATTTTGGGAAGAACAGGAAACATACAAGAAAGTTCTGAAAAAAAAGAAAAACCTGGAAAAATACATCTTGCACGACGGCCCCCCTTATGCTAATGGCAATATCCATATAGGGACCGCCTACAATAAGATATTAAAAGATATAATCCCCAAGTATAAATCGATGAAAGGATATGACGCCCGCTATGTTCCGGGATGGGATACCCACGGCTTACCTATAGAGTTTCAGGTTACCAAAAATATGAAGGTTGACTTAAGCGAGGTAAACCCAGTTGAACTGAGGAAGAAGTGTACAGAGTATGCCAAACATTATATCAATGTGCAAAGGGAAGAGTTTAAGCGATTAGGGGTAATGGCAGAATGGGAAAATCCCTATCTAACCCTTAATCCTGCTTATGAGGCAGAACAGATAGAAATATTTAAAAAGATGTTTTCCAAAGGATATATCTATAAAGGATTAAAACCGGTATACTGGTGTGCAAATTGTGAAACAGCTCTGGCAGCAGCGGAGATAGAATATCACGACAAAGAATCTTCCTCCATATACGTTAAATTTTTAATAAAAGATAGTTTAGCGGAAATATTCCCGGATAGTAAATCGGAAGAAAACTACACAGTCATCTGGACTACTACACCCTGGACTATTCCCGGCAACATGGCCATTGCCTTAAATCCTGAGATTGAATACAGTTTGGTTAATACAGAAAAAGGGAATCTCTTATTAGCTTCCTCCCTGGTAGAAAAAGTAATGAAAGAAGCTGAAATTGTTGGTTATAAGATTATCGGAAAGGCGAAAGGTAAATTATTTGAGGGTTTAAAATGTAAACATCCTATTTTTGACCGAGACTCGCTAATGATATTAGGAGACCATGTTTTATTGGATGAAGGGACTGGTTGTGTACATACCGCTCCAGGACATGGACAGGAGGATTACGAGATAGGAGTAAAATATAAAATACCTATATTTACTACCCTTGATAGCCAGGGAAAATTTAACCGGAAAGGTGGAAAATTTGAAGGATTAACTTATAAAGAAGGGAATATTGCTGTAATAGAAGAATTAACCAAGAACGGAACTTTACTTAAGGTTGGTAAAATAATGCATTCTTATCCCCACTGCTGGCGTTGTAAAAAACCGGTAGTATTTCGGGCGACCGAGCAATGGTTTGTCAACATCGAGGCCTTTCGTGACTTAGCCCTAAAAGAAATAGAAAAGGTGCAATTTGTTCCCGCCTGGGGTAAGGAAAAAATACAAGGTATGGTAGAGAACAGAACCGACTGGTGTATTTCCCGCCAAAGGGTATGGGGGGTGCCTCTCCCGGTTTTTTACTGTAAAGAATGCGGAGAAATTATAGTAAATGAAGAAACCATAAATTCGGTTAAAAAATTATTCCTGGAAAAGGGTTCGGATTCCTGGTTTGCCCTGTCCGCCCAGGAAATCCTACCCAAAGATTATCAGTGTCCCCACTGCCAGGGTAAAGATTTTGAGAAAGAGAAAGATATAATGGATGTATGGTTTGACTCCGGATGCAGTCATGCAGCAGTACTTAAGACGAGACAGGAGCTCCATTGGCCGGCGGAATTATATCTGGAAGGGACAGACCAGCATAGAGGTTGGTTTCAAACCTCACTGCTGACTTCGGTAGCTGCTTTTGAAGAAGCACCTTATAAAACTGTTCTGACTCATGGATTCATTGTCGATGCAGAAGGCAGGAAAATGTCCAAATCCATAGGTAATGTAATTGCTCCTCAGGAGATTATTGAAAAATATGGAGCGGATATATTAAGATTATGGGTGGCATCTTCTGATTACCGGACAGATATCAGGATCTCTTCTACGATATTGGATCAATTAGTGGAAATATACCGAAGGGTTAGAAATACCGCCCGATTTATCCTGGGAAATTTATCCGACTTTAATCCTGATACAGACCTAGTTTCTAATGATAAGCTTAGCGAATTAGACAGATTAGTCTTGAGTAATTTTCAAAGCTTAGTGAAAAGAGTAAATGAGTGCTATGATAAGTTTGAATTTCATTCCCTTTATCATGAAATTCATAACTTCTGTGCTGTCGATTTGAGTTCATTTTACCTGGATATAATTAAAGATAGGCTGTATACCGCATTTGCCGATTCAGAAGAACGTCGGGCAGCTCAAACAGTATTGCATCAGATAATAAATGATTTGGTTAAATTGATTGCACCGGTATTAAGTTTTACCGCGGAGGAAATCTGGCAGTACTTAAGAGAAATTGAAAAAGGCGAAGAAAGTGTTTTTCTTGCCTTCTGGCCGGAAGTAAATGAAAATTATAGGGATAGAAATTTAGAAAAAAAATGGAGTAGTATTTTAAAAATCAGAAAAGATGTTTTAAAAGCCCTGGAGATAAAAAGAGGGGAAGACTTTATCGGTAATTCATTAGAGGCACAGGTAAACATTTATACCGAAGATAAAGAAATTTATAATTATTTAACCTCATTTAAAGAACAGTTGGAAACCATATTCATCGTTTCTAAAACCGATATAGTTTGCGGAAAAGGAGAAAAAAGCCTTTCTTCTAATGCCTATACAGGTATTGAATTTCCGGATATTAAAGTACTGATAACCAGGGCACCGGGCAAGAAGTGTGAAAGGTGCTGGTGTTACAGTGAGACAGTAGGAGGGGACCAGAAATATCCGACTATTTGTGAAAAATGTGCTAAAGTAATGCATAATCATTTTGAGGAGTAAAAGAAATACAATGGGATTTTTATTTTTTACCCTATTTATTATATTATTTGATCAGGCAAGTAAATTGTACATTCAGTACAGTATGCAAATAGGAGAGTCTATCCCGGTAATTGAGGGAATATTTCATATTACTTATGTAGAGAATCTCCGGACCTCCTTTGGTCTTTTTGAATATAATTCATCGTTCTTTGTAATAGCGGTAGCAATTTCCGTAATTTTGGTTATTTTAATCTACAAAAAAATTATTTTTAAGAAAGACCCTTTTATGTACATTCCCTTAACGCTTGTCCTGGGTGGTGCAGTAGGTAATCTCATTGATCGGGTGAGAGTTGATGGCAGGGTAATAGATTTTATAGATTTTAGAATCTGGCCGGTTTTTAATTTTGCAGATTCAGCGATAGTGTGCGCAATGTTAGTATTGCTGATTCATGTTTTGTTTCGTGCCCCGGAAAAGAAAGATGAGGGAGAAGAGGAAAAATGGGAAGAAGAGGAAGAGAATATAATGAATATTAAAGAATATAAAGAACAAGATAAGGAGTAAATTTTAATGTATAGAATTTTATTTACTATTGGTACGTTTCCCATCTATTCTTATGGTGTGATGATTGCTTTAGCTTTTATTACGGCCATTCTTTTAGCAATGAAAGAAGCGAAAAGATACGGAGAAGACCCGGAAAGAATTTTAGATATAAGTTTGTATGTCATTTTGGGTGCACTGGTAGGGGGTAGATTGGGATACATTTTAACTTATCTTGATTATTATATGAAAAATCCGGTAAAAATATTAAATTTCAGGCAGGGTGGATTAAGTTTTTTGGGGGGATTTTTAGTAGCTTATTTCCTGTGCTGGCTGTATGTTAAAAGAACTAAGATTTCATTTTGGAAATACGCTGACATTGCCGCTCCCTCCATTGCTATCGGAATAGGTATCGGTAGGATAGGTTGTTTGTTAAATGGCTGCTGCTTTGGCGTAGTATCAGAAAATTACGGCATTAAATTTCCTTCTTTACATATGCCCCCGGTGTATTTACAGCAATTAAATGATGGATTGATTGCTTCTGGAAGTTCTTGTACTCTCCCGGTAATCCCTACTCAAATATATAGTTCTTTATGTGATGGCTTTTTAATATTTTTTATCCTTCACTGGATAAAAAAATATAAGCAGTATGATGGATTTGTTATGTTGAATTTTTTCATATTATATTCAATTTCCCGCTTTGTAGTGGAATTTTTCAGATTTTACGAGAATAATTACAAAGTATTTAATTTATTAACCATTACTCAGACTATTTTGCTGGGGGTTGTGTTGGTTTCCCTGGTGTTTATGAATATTTTGAAGAAGAAAGCATAATCAGTCGTTAGTGAATAGTGAATAGTATTTAGTGACAAAGCGAAAAACGAAAAGCTTAAAGCGCAAAACCAAAACCAAAAACTTAAAATTAAAGATATGTTTTAGTTTATTTGAGGGCAAAAATATTAGATTTAAACATACTAACCTCAAGAGCAAAAAAAAGTTTTGAATTTTGAATTGTGGTTTTTAGCTTTTCGCTTTAAATTTTTTGCTTAATTGGGATTTTATTTATGATTGAAAAAGAAAAAAGTTTAATATTTACAGGTGAAGGGAAAATCAGAGTTGACCTCCATTTAACTCAGCAGGAAATATGTCCCTCCAGATCCCAGATTAGGAATTTAATCGCCCAGGGTAAGATAAAAGTAAATGGCAATCCGGTTAAACCAAGTTATATCTTGAAAAATGGAGATGTGATAGATTTAAATCTGCCCGAAAATATAGAATTAAAGATTAAAGCAGAGGCCATTCCCTTAGATATAATTTACGAAGATGAATATCTGGTGGTGGTTAATAAACCGGCCGATATGATTGTTCATCCTGCAGGGAAGATTCGTTCCGGCACGCTGGTGAATGCCCTGCTTTACCGTTGCCAAGATTCCTTATCGGGGATAGGCGGAGTGATCAGGCCGGGTATCGTGCACCGCCTGGATAAAAATACTTCCGGTTTGATGGTAGTGGCAAAAAATGATTTTGCCCATCTTGACTTATCAAGACAGATACAGGAACATCAGGTAACCAAAAAATACATTTCCTTAGTTCACGGTAACATGAAAGATGATTCCGGAATAATAGATGCACCGATTGGCCGGAGTCTGAAGAACAGGAAAAAGATGGCAGTTACCGAAGGAAAAAACAGGGAAGCAATAACTCATTTTAAGGTGTTAAAAAGATTTTCCGGCTATACTCTAGTCGAAGCAACTCTTCGTACGGGCAGGACTCATCAGATAAGAGTACATCTGGCTTTTATTGGCTATTCCATCGTTGGTGACCAGCTATACGGCCGCAAAAGGCAGGGATTAAATATCAACAGGCAGGCTTTGCATTCTTATGTTTTAGGGTTTGTACATCCCGAATCTAAAAAATATATGGAATTTTCTGCCCCACTGCCCCAAGATATACAGGAATTAATTGATTGCCTGGAAGGGGAGGAAAAATAGAGTATTAGAATTATTTTTGAGAAGCCTTCTTCGTACTCCTGACCTCTTCCTGATCTACTTTTATCCAAAGACTTTTTTCGTGTGAATAAATAACCATTCCCGGTTTAGCGTTTTTGGGTTTTTTCACGTGTTTTTTAAGGGTATAATCGACTAATACTTTATTATCTTTTTTGGCTTTACTAAAATAAGCGGCTAAATTTGCTGCCTGAATCAAGGTGTCGAGCGGAAGAGATTGTTTATCCCCTTTATTTTTAATAATAATATGAGATCCCTGGATGTTTTTTGCATGAAGCCAGGTATCATTGCCGGAAGCCAATTTAAAAGTTAAAAAATCATTTTGCAGGTTATTCTTCCCCAGGTAGATTTCCCAGCCATCTTTAGAGATATATTTGGCCGGCACCGGTCTATTCTGTTCTTTTTTGGACTTTTTAAGGGGAGCAGTGGTCTTCTTTGCCCATCCCAATTTGATTAGGTTATTATAAGTTTTCAGCAGATAGGGAAGAGAATTAATTTCCTGTTCATGTAATTTCTGAAGCTCGGTCAGTTGGGCAAGCTTCGTCTGATGGCTCTTTAATTGCTCAGAAATTATCCGGAAACTATCTTTTGTTTTCCGATATTTCTTAAAATATAACCGGGCATTCTCTAAAGGAGTTAATTTATTATTTAGCGGGATGGTTATGGTTTCCTGCCGGGGAGAATAATAATTGATGGCAGAAATTTCTTTGTCTCCTCTTTTAATGCCGGAAAGATTTGCCTTTATCAGTTCACCGCTTATCTTATATTTTTCACAATTTTTAACGTCGTCCAGTTTTTTCTGGCAATCGTTTATCTTATGATTTATTTTCAACATATTTTTTCTGATTATCTGGTCTATCTTGTTTTGCATAGCTAAAATATCTCGTTCTTTTTCCAGCTCGGTAAATAAGGATTTCAGACACGTATTTGTTTCATTAAAAGTCCGCTTATGGTATTTGGGAAACTGCACTGAATCGATTATAGACCAGGCTTTTACCTTTTTAGACAGGGGATCTAAAAAGAGGGATGGCTGAAAATTATAATTTTTAATATCTGTTCTAATTTTATTAAAAGAAGTCCATAGTATTTTCAAATTTGTCCCGGACGCCTCAGAAACCTTCTTTTCCGGTGATAAGTTAGCCTGAAGAACCACTTCTTTTGCGCTCTGAGGGCTTATACCTGTAAAATTATTCAGTATCAGCTTCTGGAAGGTTAAATCTTTATTTTCTGCAGATAGGGAATTAAAAATATTAAAGAAGTCTTCATGATTAATGGTTAGAGGGTCTATTTTGTTTTGCGAAGGAGGGGTGATATAGGGCTTACCAGGCATAATCTCCCGGTACCTGCTGATACTGGAATCTATTAGTTTTATGGCTATTTCTATGGTTTTATCTTCTTTAAGAAGAATTATATTACCGTGTTTACCCATAAATTCTACCACCAGAATTTTATTTTGCACTTTACCGAATTTTTGGTAAGGCTTGATAATAAAATGTAAAATACGGTCAAAATTGGGGTGTTCGATATCTAATATTTTCCCTCCCTTTAGCTGATTTTGCAGAAGAGTTAAAAAAGGAGAGCTGATAGTCTGTTGTCTTTTTTCCAATTCTGTAAAGTAAATTTCGGGAAGCGAGGGGTCAAGGGAAATATGGATATAAAAGGATGAGGTTAAAAATTTAACAGGTTTTACCTCAATAATAATTTTATATTTTTTAGTCTGAATCAGGTTTACTATCTTTCCCTCTTTAAATTTATCCAGAAGCTCTTTTCTCATTGCTTCCAAAGTGATGCTATCCAGGGACATATTAATCTCCTTGTTGATATATTTAACTTTAATATAATCTATTATAAAGGCATAATCAAGAAAAGGAAGAGGAAAATGAATATTTGAATAATTCATTTGACATTTAGAATTTAAATGGTAAAATTAAATAAAGATATGTTGTAATATGTAATACGTATTATGTATACCATTAAATGGTGAGGTTATATGGCATTTATTGAAAAGAAGAATCTTAAAGAAAAAACAGTAGTACAAAAAATCATAGATGAAATAAAAAATTCTTTAATTAAAGAAGAGCTGCTTCCTGGAGATAAGCTTCCTTCAGAAGAACAGCTATGTGAAAAATTTTCTGTTAGTCGGATATCAGTAAGAGAGGCAATAAAAATGTTATCAGCTTTGGGTGTAGTTAATATAAAAAGAGGGAATGGAACTTACATCACCAAAGGAGTTAGTCCTTCTATATTTAATTCTTTGGTATTTCAACTTATTCTTCAAGAAAAGAGTTCAAAAGAACTTGCAGAACTTCGTACAATGTTAGAAATTGGGGTAATTGAAGTGGTAATGGATAAAAGGACACCAGAAGATATAAGAAGAATTGAAGAATCTGTTCAAAACTTTGAAAAAGAACATTCTCGAGAAACACCAGATATAGAAAGATTAATTAACTGCGATTTAGATTTTCATCTGAAAGTTACAGAATCAACACATAATTCCTCAATAATCAGAATAGCAGAGGCTATTTTCCAATTGTATGTTGCCTCCTTCTCTAAGATTCTATATAAAAGAAGTTCAGTGGAGGAATCAATAAAGATACATAAGACGATATTAGAAGGAATAAAAAATAGAGATATTAAAAAAACAAGAAATGTAATATATAAAGAGTCTAAGAGATGGCAAGAACTTCTACTTAATTCAGAATGATATAGAAAAACTTGAAACTTTAATAAATGTTTGGAGTAACAAATGGAAATTGATAAGACCTTAGAAATTAACCTTAAAAATATAGCTTATAAAAGCAGGATATTAACTTTAGAGATTTTTTATAAAAGCGGCCAGGGAGGACATTATGGAGGCTGTTTTTCTTTAGCCGAAATTCTTGCAGTATTATATAATGGAATTCTTAAAATAGACCCAAAAAAACCAAAATGGAAATTAAGAGACCATTTTATTCTTAGCAAAGGACATGCCTGTGGAATATTTGCTGCAATTTTAGCTTTGAGAGGTTTTTTTGATTTAGATACACTCTCTACTTATGATCAGTTTAATAGTGCCATTGGAATGCACACAACTATTAAAATAGCGGGATGCGAATTCGCAGCTGGTTCTTTAGGACATGGAGCAGGGGTGGGAGTAGGAATAGCTTTAGCAAAAAAATTAAATAAGTTAAATTCTCGGGTATTCGTTCTTATGGGAGATGGAGAAATTGATGAAGGAACAGTCTGGGAAGCGGCAATGACAGCAAGTAAATACAAACTTGATAATCTTATTTTTATAATAGATCGAAATATGTTTAACATGGAAGGTTTAACTGAAGGTGTTATGCCCCTTGAATCTTTGAAAGATAAGTGGGAAAGTTTTGGGTGGGCAGTGAAAAGGGTAGACGGACATAATGTTCGAAGTTTATTTGATGCGCTTAGCGGTATTCCGCTTGAAAAAGGAAAACCTTCATGCATTATCGCAAAAACTGTAAAAGGGAAAGGCTTATGTCTTCATGAAGGTGATTATAAGTCGCATTACCTTAAATTATCCGAGTCCGAATACAAGAAAAACTTTAACACTTTAAAGAGTAATATTATAAAATAAAAGATTTTCAAATAAACCAGGGGAAATATATATGATTGACCAAAGAAAAAAATATTCGATAGATTATAGCAATTACCAGGGGATAGTCGATAGGGATATTTTTCGAAAAATTCTACTTGATCTGGGGAAAATAGAAAAGGAAATTGTTTTCTTAGGAGTAGACTCAATCAGTTCAAGTGGGGGAAATTTATTTAAAGAAAAGTTTCCACATAGAGTATTTGACTTTGGAATAGCTGAACCAAATATGATAGCAGCAGCAGCCGGTTTTGCAATACTTAATAAAATACCAATTGCAAGTTTATACGGATTTCTTATCACCCGAGTTGCGGAACAGATTAGAAACGATGTATGTTATAACAATTTAAATGTAAAAATATACAGTAATACAACCAGCTTTGATCTCCCAACAGCAGGGGTAACTCATCATGGTTTAGAGGATATTTCATTTTTGAGGTGTTTTCCGAATATTACAATTATCCAGCCTGCTTCACCATTAGAGGCAATAATAGCTTCTTATAAAGCAATTTTGGATTTTAAAGGTCCTGTTTATCTACGCCTTACAAGGGATATGAGTGAAGAAATCTATAAGGAAGAAGATTTAAAGTTTGAAATAGGAAAAGCAAATATCTTAAAGGAAGGTGAAGATATAACTTTTATCGCAACTGGCAGGACAGTACACTTGGCAAAAAGAACAGCTGTAACTCTCGAAAAGAAAGGAATTAGCGTTAGATTGATAAATATGCATACTCTAAAACCGATAGACGAACAAGTAATCATAAAATCTGCCATAGAAACAAAAGGAATTATTACTATAGAAGATAGTAATATTAACGGTGGATTAGGATCAGCTGTCTGTCAAATTGTTTGCGAGAAATCACCAACAATTGTGAAAATGGTTGGTGTTTCCAAGAATAAATTTAGTGTAATAGCCCCTTCGTCCCAGAAATTATGGGAGTATTTTGGAATTACTGAGGAAAATTTAATCAAAATAACAAAAGAGATTTTATGTAAGGCAAGATTAAACTAAAAGAATAACCTGTAAAAAGTTAAGATAAGACAAGTTTTGAATTTTAATGATTTTTCACCACGTTTTGTATTAATTTTATTAGAATAAATCACTATTAGGAGGTAATTATAGATGGGAAAATATACAATTCATGAAGGAGAAGTAAAAGCAGTTTCTTTGCCAGGGAGAGATCATAAGATGATCATTAGCCCGGATAATTTTGGCAAAAGTAGAATGATGTGTTTCGGGGTAGCCGATTTTCCTGCTAACCAACATGCTCCGGGGCATGTGCATGAAGAGCAAGAAGAAATCCTTTATGTTTTACACGGAAAAGGAGAAATGTATTTTGATAATGTACCGGAAAAAATAGAAACAGGAACTTGCATTTTTGTTCCTCCTAAAGTTGTTCATAGCATTAACAATACCTCAGATGAAGTACTGAAAGTAGTGTATGTATTTTCTCCTCCTGTCAAACAAGGATCCTACGATAAAAAATAAATATACTCATTTTAAAAACATAGAGTAAAGAACTATTGGTAAATAAATTATAAATATTAATCACCAGACATTGTTTAAATTAGTTTTTATTAAGAATCTATTCTATTTGATTTAAAAGATATAATTCAAAAATACTAAAATAAAAGATTTTAAAAAAATATGAACAATAAAATGTTAAAGGTATTAATTGCCGGGGATTATTATATGGTGCCCGGTTTAATAAAAAAAGTTATTAAAGAATATCTCGGTACTGAATTGTCAAAAAATCTTCTTTTTGAGACGGTTGAATTTAAATACCCTGAAGAAGAGATAGTTCTATTGCCGGAGACTGTAGTACCTAGCGGGATGTCTTTTAGCCATTACAATTTTACTGAAAAAAAACAGAATAAACGAGCAGAAAACATAGGGGAATATTATGGTTTTTTCGATGATTTAAAGAATTATATAATTAATACACATATTTTAATTGTTCATGGTGCTGCCGTACCAAAATATATTTTACAAATAGCAAAAGAATTAAAATTAATTTGTGTATTAAGAGGCGGTCCAAAAAATATAGATATCATTACTGCAAAAGAACTGGGAATAAAAGTAGTTAATACACCTGGAAAAACAGCTCGGGCTGTAGCTGAATCTGTATTAGGAGGGCTTCTTTCTCTGACCAGAAATATTGTGTCAGGAAGCTGGACATTGCAAAGAGAGGGTGTATGGAAACCTAATTATTATAGATACGATTTGTGTGGAATTGAACTTAAAGGCCGTATATTGGGGTTAATTGGGTATGGACATATAGCCAAAGAATTAGCAGTTCTTCTTAAAGGTTTTAAAATGAAAAAAATACTTGCTTTTGATCCTTATAAAACAAAAAGAGAAATAGAAAGCTTGGGTGCGGAATCTGTAGAGCTTGCACAATTGCTTAAAGAGAGTGATATTATTTCTTTACATGCCCGATTAACCTCCAGCTCAAAAAACATTCTTGGAAAACAGGAATTTGAAATGATGAGAAAAATACCCATTGTTATAAATATGGCCAGAGGAGCTTTAATGGACTATGGAGCTTTAACAGAAGCGTTAAAGAATAAAAAAATATCCGGGGCTATTTTAGATGTTTATGGGGATGCACCTTTTAAAGAGTATAGAGAATTATTATCAATGCCAAATGTAATATGCACTCCTCATGTGGCAGGCGGTTCCAGGGAAACCGTGATGCGGGCATCTAAAATGGTCGCTGAGGAAATAAGAAGATTTGTATTGGGCTTGTCTTTAAAAAATGAAATAAAATAGTAAAATTTAGACTTACGCAAAAAATGGTGACAATCATGGATTCGTAAATAATCCGTTACTATCATCTAAATATTGATTATTGCATCAAGTAAAAATACTAAATCCAAATAAAGGAGCAAAAGTGAACAAACAGGATTTGTTTAAACTAACCGGTAAGGTGGCTATTGTCACTGGAGGTATGAGAGGTTTAGGTTATGCTATAGCAGTAAATCTGGCAAAATTTGGAGCAGATATAGTTATTGCGGATATAGAAATGAAAGCTGCGGAAAAAATAAAAAAGGAATTTACCAATCTAAATAGAAAATCATATTTTATAAAAACAGATGTAAGCAATTCTCAAGATGTAAATCATATGGTAAAAGATACTATGAACAAATTTGGCAGAATCGATATTTTAGTAAATAATGCAGGAATTACAAAAAGAGGGCCTGCTTTAAGCATGAAGGAGAAGGATTGGGATAGAATAATTGCCGTGAATCTTAAAGGTGTATTTCTTTGTTCCCAGGCAGCAGGTAAAGAAATGAAGAAACAAAAGAAAGGAAAAATTATTAATGTTGCTTCCATAGCGGGACAAATAGGACTGTTAAATACACTGCCATATTGTGCCAGTAAAGGCGGAGTAATCCAGATAACCAGGGCTTTAGCTGTTGAATGGGCAAAATATAATATTAATGTAAATGCAATAGCTCCGACAGTTTTTGAAACCCCTTTAACTAAACCGGTACTGGAAAATGAAAAGGAATTTCATGATTATGTTATTGAAAGAATCCCATTGGGTCGATTTGGTAAACCAAACGATCTAGCAGGAGCGATTGTGTTTTTAGCTTCAGATGCTTCAGATTTTGTAACAGGACATATATTAAATATTGACGGAGGATGGCTGGCTGCATAATAAATTGAGCGCATTATTTATTTAAAGAATCGTAACATTAAGGGACTGCTAGAGATTAATTAGTGTTTTTTGATCTGTGTACCATTTAAAAGGAGAGATTAAAATGAAATTCAGTATGGCTGTACCTTCTCCGGAAGATGTAATTTCTTATTCAGAATTAGAAAAAGAATATAAGGAAATTGCAAATTTGGGTTATTTTGCAATAGAACCCCAGGTCAATAATCCAAATAACATTGATTTCAAAAAATTAGAAGAAATATTGGCTAAATTAAATCTCAAAATATCCGGATTAAGGACAGGTCTTGCTTATTTAAGGGATGGAATAAGTCTTTCTAATCCGGATACGATTATAAGAAAAAAAGCTATAAAGAGATTAAAAGATGATATAGTACTCGCTTCTAAATTTAATACTTCAATCCTGGTTGGATTAATGCAGGGAAAACTGGAAAAAAGAATAAGTGTTTCCCAAGCAAAGGAATGGATAATTGATTCTCTTATTGAGTGTAGTGATTTCGCGCAAAACAAAAATGTAATAATAAAGCTTGAGCCTGTCAGCAGATATTTTTTAAACTACCATAATACTGTTGCGGAAATCATGGACATTATTGATAAAGTCAACAATAAAAACCTTTCGATGCTCATCGATATTTATCATATGTATATTGAGGAAAAATCGATAATAGATAGCATAAAGTCAGCACAAAAATATATTTCACATGTGCACTTTGCGGGCAGCAAGCGTGATGCCCCGGGCGAGACGGGAGAGATTGATTTTGCAGAAATCATCCACACATTGAAAGATATATGTTATCTGGGATTTGTCACTATTGAATGCAGCGAGTATTTAAACCTGTTGGAAACAGCAGAAAGTTCTATCAAATATTTATTACCATTATTCCGGGGAGACCGTTAAACCATTCTTGGTTGAATGAAGGAATAGCTCAATGAGAGAAAAATATCTATTGGGAATAGATGTAGGGACGACCGGCATCAAGGCAGGTATTTTTTCGGAAAAAGGCCGGCTAACAAGTTTTGCGTCGATACCTCATATGGTTTTACATAGCAAATCAGATTATTGCGAGGTAGCTTTGAGCAAGCAATGGGGAAAATTATTGCAATGTCTGTCGATGACCTTAAAGAAGGCACAGGTATCTCCCGAACAAATAGAATGCCTGGGTATAAGCACCCTCTGCCCGGTCTTTATCGCTTTAGATGAACAGGGTGAACCGCTGCACAATGGCATCGCCTATTCTGACAGAAGAAGTGTAGCCCAGGTTAAGCAAATTTACCAAAAGATTTCCAGGGAAGATTTTTTTAATATCACCGGGAATAGGGCGACTCCAGGGGTATGCTCTTTAAGCAGTATGTTATGGATAAAGGAGAACAAGCCTGAAATATTTGATAAGGCAAAGATTTTCGGTCATATTGGGACTTATTTTCTCCATAAACTAACGGGAAACTTTGCTATCGATTGGACAAATGCCTCTTTTACTGGTATCTATAACACGAAAAAAAGTATTTGGTCAAAAGAATTATGCGCTTTATTTGGTATCCCGTTAGAAAAATTACCGGCTATTAAAAGTCCGACTGCCGTTGTCGGCAGGGTGACCGAAAAGGCTTCCCGTCAGACAGGATTGAAGGAAGGCATACCGGTGGTTGCCGGTGCAGCTGATTCTGCATGTTCTGCATTAGCGCTGGGGGTGACCGAGAATGACCAGATATTTCAAACCAGCGGGGGAAGCGATGTAACAACGATATGCTGTGATGTTCCCCGGTTTGATGACCGGTTTTCAAACCGCAATCATGTCATTGCCGGAAAATGGCTGTTTCATGGGGCTATCATTTCAGGGGGAACTTCGTTCAAATGGATTTATCATAATATTTTTTATCCGGAAGATTCAGGGAATGAGGAAACCGGAAAAATAGAAATAGCAGACATCTCTTCACCGGGGGCGAATGGTACGATATTTCTCCCTTATCTTAGCGGAGAAAGGACTCCAAAATGGGACCCTTATGCAAAGGGTGTTTTTTGGGGATTATCTCTTGAAAATACCAGAAGCGAT